>VFQO010006932.1_pt1 | contig 42838 bp, 77 predicted proteins | sample 3512331 | NCBI WGS metagenome assembly VFQO01 (sample SAMN10412371, study PRJNA504923) | tailings metagenome | isolation source: Replicate 3 from Balatoc abandoned mine | place: Philippines: Itogon, Benguet | collected 2017-08-28 | reverse complement strand
GCTGCACAGTGAGCAGCAAGCGGCAGGGCAGACACGGGCCAGGCCCGTGGTGTCGCAGAGCACAGTGCAGCAGCACTTGCCCTGGGCACACACAAACTTGGTGGGGCGTCCTCCACCACAAACCACCCCACACTAAGCGTCCAGGTGCCCACTGCCCGCCACCATAGGCTCTCACCAGCACGCCCTCAATGGTGGGCGCCACCCCCGGTGCCACCTCCTTGGCTCGCGCCTTGAGCGCATGCAGCACCGCGCTGGCCAGCATGACTGCCAGCCGCTGGCTGCAAGCAGGGGGAAAGGGAGCGGGCAGCAGGCGTGGCACAGCGTGAGGCAGCAGCGGAAGCAGCTGCCGCCGCAGCAACGGAACAGCCAAGCATGCAAACGGCCTCCATGCTGGCTCATGCCCTACTGCAAGCCCAGGTCAAAGCCACACAGCCTGCAAGCGTGCACGGCTGCCCACCTGCGCGCTGTGGCCAGCACCATCCAGTCGGTGAAGGGGCAGTCGCCCCGCACATCGATGATGGCAATGTCGTCCGCGCGCGCTTCTGCAGGTGTGTTTAAACACGGTGGGGCAGGTGGGCTGGGGGTGGGCACAAGCTCCAAGGGTCAGCACATGCGTTAAGCGCCGGCACATACTGCAACTGCCGCTTCCGCTCGCCACAAAATGTATGCCCACCACAAAAACAATTCATGCAACTCACAACACTCAACGCCCCCGCCGCACCTGCCAGGATGTCGGCCAGTTCCTCGGGGCTGAAAATGCGGCTGTAGTCGCCCGCCGCCCCCGCCTCTGCCAGCTGCCGATGTGCTTCACGCAGGCTGGCCTCTGGCACTCCGTAACCGCCGCGCTCCGCCGCTGCTGCCAGCCGCTTTGCTACCGCTGCCTGCGCCGCCAGCTGCCGCCGGCTCACCACGCTGTTGAGAGGGAGAGGGAGGCGGGAGGGAGCGGGAGATCATGTCAAACACAAGCAAATTGTGTTCTGCCTGGCGCAGCCTCAAGGCAACTGCCTGCCTGCCAGAACCTCGGCCAAATCTTGGCAGCAGCTGCCAATCACAACCCAATGCCCTCCCTCGCCCCAACCACCCTCGTGTCCCCGCTCTCACCCCTCCTTCACACCCTCCTGCCGCTGCGCCGCCGCCATCTCCGCCGCCTGCTGCCGCGCCTGCTCGTCCTCCGCACCCGCGATGCGTAGCAGTCGTCCCACCAGCGCCTCCTTGGTGCCGCGGCTGTCGTCCCCCAGCTCATCCAGCAGCGAGCGAAGCGTGTCCACCTTGAGCCGTCCCAGCGCCGTCTTGGTCACACGCAGCGAGCGCTTGGCCTCGGGGGTGGCCGCCTCCAGCGCTTGCAGGATGGTCTCCAGCACGGGGGCACGCCTGCGCATGGCAGGAGGAGGCAGTTGAGATCATCAGGTGCACAGAGCTGGTGGGACAGGTGCGGGGCCCTTCGCAGCGGGCTGCTGCTGCAAAAGTGAGCAAAGGCAGACATCACCTAGCAACAGCAACGACTGCCAGCCACACGTCCTGACAAGCCCACCCAACACGCAGGCATTTGTGATGCATCGAAGCAGCAAACCTGCGCACTCACTGCTGCATGGCCCGGTGCATCTCCACAACATGCCGCAGCTGCGGGTTGATGGCCTCCAGCACAGACAGGTCCTCCGGCAGCCGCAGCACCCCCGCCTCCTCATCCTCGTCCTCGCTGAACCGCTCCACCGTGTTGGCCGGAATGGCGTCTGGGTGCGGCGCCGCGGTGCGCTTGGCAGCCCGGCCGGCGTACCACCGGGCTTGCTGGCGGCAGGCGGCAGCAGCGGCGGCGGCGGGGTCGGGCCGCGCCGTGGCCGCGCTGAGCGGCCTGATCTGCTGCATGCATGTTGCATCGGTGGCCCAGAGTTGCTGCAGCGTGGCCAGGAGGCCCTGGGCAGCCGGCAGCAGCGCTGCGATTTGCTGCTCAGCGGCCAGTGCGCCCTGGCGCCCGAGTTGCCGTGTCACAGAACTCAACATGATGCCGATGTATAGGGTCGACGCTGCCCTGAGGAGATGGCTGCCCTGCCCGCCAGCGACACAGTGTTGCGCGCTGCACACCCCACTGCAGCAAACTGAGCGCAAGGGAGCGGTTGCAACAGATGTAATTGCAGGCAAATATGTGCCAAATGTTGTTTTCTTGCGCCTGCCACTCGGGAGTGGTGGCGGCGGCGGCAGCAGCATAGCACAGGCTGGCCATCGTGTGCATGTGCATGTCCTGCCTACTTGTTGCTGCCGTTGTGGACCAGCTTATATCAAACTCCGTGGCTGTCACATTGCCTCTAAACTTCCCATCTCGGCGCCATGCCGTGTTTCACACGTGGCTGCCGCCGTCACTGCGGCGGCGTATCAATGCTGGGGGCAGTGCATCTGAGTGGGGAGAGAGCAGGGGGGAGCACAAAAGGGACAAACGAGCAGCAGGCAGACACAGTGTTGTGAGCTCTACGCCTCCTGGATGATGGCGTGGATGGCTTCGCTCACGTCTGCCGACTCGCTGCGCACCGCCAGCTTCATGGCCACGTTGCGCGACGCGTCGATGCCAAAGGCCAGCCGCACCAGCACCTGGTGGGGGGGCGAGGCGGGGGTGGGCCAGAGGAGGCGTTGGCGAAGGAAGCCAGTTGCACATACTCTGCTGCGTTTGGCACATGCAGGTTCCTTGCTTCCCCCACTACTGGACACCCATGCATGCCTCAGGCATCGCTCCCACCGTGCCCCTGACCCTCCCACCTCCTTGCACCCCCCCTCCCTGCCCACCCACCTGCACGTCTCCCACCACCGTGCCGCTGAGCAGCAGCGTGTGGCTGCGCGCGTTGGGCGGCACCGCGTCCGTGCCCTCGCACGCCTGCATGCCCAGGATACGGCCCACCGCCTCCACCGCGTCCTGCGCCAGGGTTGGTTGAGAGCACAAGGCAGCGGAGGTCAGGCAGCTGGTCAGTTTCACTGTGCCAAGCCGGTGTGCAGACAGTGCACAGCAGCACGATGGCATTACAGTGGCGCTGGCCATCCCTGCAGTGCTTCTGGCCTGCGCAGTGCCCCATGCTCCCGCCTACGCGCACCCGCCACCACCTGCCGATGGCCGGCCCTGCCCCCCACCTGCAGGCTGTCGCGCTGCCCGATGCCGTAGTCGTCCACCATCTCGCTGTCCTCAGGCAGCGCGTCCCAGGCGGCCCGGAAGTTGGGCACAAACGAGGGCTTGATGTAGTCGGCGGGGGAGACCTGGGAGGTTGACAAGGGGAGGGCGGGGGGATGCCAGGGGTGACAATCCTTCTCAACCGCGTGCACACAGGCCAACAAGGTAGACAAGGTAGGCAGAAGAGGCAGCCTAGCCTTACTCAACCGGGGCCGCCTTGCCGGCTTCATAACCGCCTGGTGGTGAGCAATGCCGCCACAGTCCCTTGCTGCCAACGCAACCTGTAAGCACAGTGTCCCTCCCCGCCCCCGCCCCCCCTCACCTCCACATCCTCCAGCTGGTACTCGTCCTCAAAGCCCTCCTCCTCTGCCTCCCCTGCACAGCCAGGGCAGGTGGCAACAGGTAGAAGCATTGAGCCAAGGGGAGTGCCGCAGACCAGCAGGCCAGCATGGCCACAGCTGGCCGTTGCCAAGCCGCATGCAGGAGCAGGGGCTGCGACAGCAGCTGTTGCTAATAAATTCCATGATCCTCCCCCTTGCATTCTTGCACCCAGCAGAGCTACACACCTGTGGATGGGTCGATCTCCTTGACCCGGAAGCGCAGCGTGTTGAGCAGGCGGCCGATGGCCATGGAGCCGGGCGGCCGCGCCAGCACCACATACCTGGGGGCAGAGGGGGTGCAAGCGGGGAGGGGAGGTTTGAGCAGACACGGCGGAGGACATGGCAATTATGAGCCAGGAACTGCAAGAGTGCCAGCTGGGTAGCAGCTGGCAGCACAGGGTGGGCCCGCAGATCAACAGCCACACTGCCCCCGCTCACGTCTGGCCCGCGCCCTCCTGTGGCATGATTGCCAGCGGCAGCGTCAGCTCCTCGCCAAACTCCTCCTGCAACCACAAAGGCGGAGATGGAGGGAGAAGTAGGAATCAGGCTCACAGGAGTAATGTGATGAGAACTGAGATGGCAGCAGCAACGGCGGCTTAGCTTTGCAGCGGCGCGCACACGACAAGGCCACCATGAGTCATCCCCCAGCGCCTCACCGCCTCCGCCAGGTCCACCGCCACGCTCACGTTCTCCAGCACCTGCGGCAACAAATGGGTGGCACGCAGCAGGTATAAGCACAAGAAGAGCTGCACTATCACGACAGGACAATGCCAATGCCACAGTGGGGCAACATGTGAACAGACGCCCCGGCATGCTCCAGACCGACAGGGCCTCCCACGCGCTGCCTGCCATGCCGCTGCCCCCCCACCTGCTCCTTGACGGTGTTGGTGCAGTTGAACTGCAGCACCAGGTGGCTGTCCAGCACGTGCCGCACGCACACCACCTTGTACTCCGTCTCCTCCTCGGTCAGCTGCAGGGGAGGGGCAGGTTGAAGTGCTCACAGGCAATCAGGCACATGCGGGGGTGAGCAACATGCTCGCCCCCGACGCAACCACCCAGCACAGACGATGGCACCCATGCAGCTGTCCCCCACCCCCTCCCCCAGCGCCGCACCTGCACGGGCGGGCAGGTCTTGAACACGGGCCCCAGCGCCGCCAGCTGCGGCACGCCCTTGAGCATGTCTGCGCAGCGAGGAAGCAGGGATAACAAGTGAGATGCACGATCGGAACTTTGAGCAGAGTGCAGGGCAAGACATCGCATCTGCACAGGTGCTCTCACACAACCATGGCATCATGCAAGCCTCACCCGCATACTCGTCTGCCCGCGTCTCGGGCGCCGCCGCTGAGCTGAGGCCTGCCGCCACTGCTGCCGCCAGGCCCTGAGGCTTGGCCTTGGCCTTGGCTGGCGACACCGCCACCGTCTCCGGCACGCTCGCCTGCGTGGCGGTTGAGGAGGGCGGTTAAGGAGGATTTGGTGGGCTTGCCCGTGGCACGGCGAAAAGGATCGATGCAGAGGTGGACAGCTAAGCACTTGCACAGCCACAAACAGCCGCACAGCTGCCAAGCGGAGCAATCCAGAGCGAGCTCCACACGCCCCCTCCACAAGCCCCCTGGCGCCCCTACACCCACCAGGTCGAAGGGCTGCTCCGTCTCCGGCTGCGCCAGGTACGCCTGCAGCGCCTCGTCCAGAGCGCGCGCCGGGATGCGCCAGTGCGGGTCCACGCTGTCGGGGCCCTGCGGCGCGTGCTGCAGCTGGTACAGGTAGAGCGTGGCGCGGTCGCGCACCTGCAGGGGAGGGGGAGGACAGCGGGGCGGGGCGGGGAAGGTGATGGTGGTGGAGCAGGGGAGGCTGACATTGGAACAAGCGCTGTGCCACCCACCAGCCCAACCATCTTCCACGCATCTCCACACGCCTGCCGCAGCAAGGCAGTTCCACCACACATTGCAGCAAGACACCCTTCTCCCGCACCCACGCCCCACTCGCACCTCGTCGTCGTTGTCGTGCAGCGTGCGCTTGAGCAGCAGCAGGACGCGGTCGCGCAGCTCGGGGCAGGCGGCACCAAAGCGCGCCAGCGCCGTCAGCGCCGCTGCCCGCACCTGCAGGCAGCAGCCGGAAGTGGGAAGTCACAAGTGTGACATGGCAGATTGTTCCACGATCCCTGCTGGAGACGCCATGCACTGTGGCGGTAGATTCTCCGCAGCTGTGCACCCTCCCGGAACCCCATGCTCAGCGCAGCTGCTGCTCAGCAGGCAGGGCACGCCCTCCCCTTGTGCGCACCGTCGCATTCTCCAGGATCACGCGGTTGTAGATGTAGCGGATGTAGCGCGCTGCACAACAAGAGTGGGATGGAGGCAGGAGTGCAATGGAGTGTCCAGGCATGTGTGGGAGTGAGGCTTTTCACCTGCTGGCCAAACCCTGCAAACAGCTGCCTGGTCTTCAGCCTCACCACCCACCAACCCACAGCCAGGCAACCGGCCGGCTCCACCACGCACCCGGGTCCTTGGTGGCGGGCCCCTCCTCGCCCAGCAGGTGCAGGATCTGCACGCTGAGGTATGTGAACTCGCAGTCCTGCGGGGAGCAAGGAAGAGGGGTGGCGTCACAATCACAATGAGACAGCAGTGCAAATGGTATTCACAGGTACGCGTCAGCTGAGTTGGCACGCCATTTGTGTTTGGCATGCACGCATGTGTGCCATGCCCAGTCAGTGAGTGCTTCCGCCTGCACAGAGCGGCGCCACACGCACCTCGATGAACTCGCACAGCTGCGCCAGGCCCATCTCCTTGGCCTCGGGGATCTCGCGGATCAGCACCAGGATGGAGTCCACAATGGCCTGCGGTGGGTGGGGGTGGGGAGGAACCAGGGTGGGGAGCGTGATAATGAGTGGGGAGGACAGAGTTTCAGAGGGATGCCGGGGCGTGTGCAGGCCGCCCGTGTCAATCTGGTTGTGTGCCCATTCTATCCCCACAGTTTCAAGGCTGCAGCGCACCTTCTTGTACTCGAAGCCGCCGTCCTCGCGCAGCACGTTGGACAGGAAGTTCATGAGGCCCCGGTACTTCTGCGGGGGGAGGAGCGGACAGCAAGGGGCATCATTAGACCAGCAGAGAGGGGCACCCAATGCCCCGACGCTCCCCATCGGCCGCTGCCCAGCAGCACGCCTCACCCCCTTTGACGCACCTGCGGGAACTTGAGGCAGAGCGCCTTGATGGCTTCCACCACCACCACCTTGAACTCGTCCGCAATCTGGTGGCAACAAAGGAGGAGGGGAGAACGGGTGAGGGGCAAACGAGGGAGGGCTGGGCATGCCAGATAGCAGGTGCGAGCTTCGTTTGTCGAAATGCGGCAGCGCTTTACGGCAGGCATCTTATGAATATCTGAGCCTGCCGGCCGCAGCACCTCGCTCATGAACCCGCCAATCTGCTTGAGCAGGCGGTCGATGCTGGACTCGTTGCCCGTCTTGAGCAGCGTGGTGATGGCCTGGCACAGAGGAGGGCAGAGCAGGCAGGCAGGGATGGTTGGCAGCCAGACAGGGTGTGGTGCAGAGTAATCAACTGCGTGCCAACACCATACGCTCGCTGCGGCCGCCAGCCAATCCAGCAGCCTCTGTTCCACAAGTCCCGGCCACATCATGTCCCGGCCACACCATGATGGCGCCAGCAGGCCCCACCATCCCGCCGCCGCCTCACCAGCGTGGCGATGGAGCGGTTGGGGTCGGCGATCAGCGACTCCATGTCGATGTTGCAGTTGGTGACGGCCATGGGGTGCGACATGGCCACCTGGTGCGGGGAAGCGAGGGCAGGCAGCAAATGTAACACCCTGCAGTGGCCGCTGCACTCTAGCCGTGCTCCCAGCTGCAACCGTGAAGCAGGCACCCTTGCAACCGCCAGCAACCTGCCCAGCTGCCCCTGGCCGCACCCACCTTGTTGAGTGTGCGCACTGCGGCGAAGCGCAGCACAGGCTTGGAGGAGGAGAGGAACAGCTGCAGCACCGTCACCGCGGGAGTCAGCTCCCGCGTGGTCACGTCCCTGCGGGGTGGGTTGGGGTAGCCAGCAGCAGTGAGTGCGGGTGGGAGGACATGCAGCAGGCCACCAGCAAATGCTACGCCGCCTGTCAACCACCAGCTCTGCCATTGCTGGCTGCAAAGCCACGCGCACCCACCCTGCCCCCTTCCAGCGCACCGCATGTTGCAGATGGCACGCGCCGCCTCAAAGATGACGATCTCGCTCTTGTGGCGCAGGCACGACTCAAGGAAGTCGTAGAAGGGGCGCGCCTCGTTGCCCTGCCCCGGCTGGCTCTCCGCAATCACCTGGCGGGCAAGTAGGAGCGGGCGTGGCACAGGAATGCATGGGTGAGCAGGCAGCCATGATCGCACATGTCAGGCCGGCACACATGACTTGACTGGCCAGCCTGTAACCACTCCCAAGCCCTGCAGCATACACACCCAGCAGATTGTCGGTATGCTCGTACAAGTTTCGCAGCCCGACCCCACTCCGCCACCGGCCGCACCTGCGCGACGTAGCGCACGAGCAGGCACTGCGCCATGGGGCTGCGCACGTTGCTGCGCGTCAGCTGCGTGACCAGCTTGGACACGGCCAGGCGGTCGTTGGCACGCAGCGCGTGCATGAGCGCCACCGCCTGGAACTGGACCTGCAAGCGGGGGAGATAGTGGCGGGGAGGGGCAGCACAGGGGCAGTCGGCTGTGCATGCGTGTCATGGCCCCGAGGAAACACCCGAGAAGAGCAGAGGGAACACAAGGCCAACCGCCATGTGCATCAGCATCCCCCTCCGCCCATAACTGCTCACCCCGCTCTCTCAGCTCCACCGCCTGGCTCACCATGGGGTGCCGCGAGTTGATGGCCTCCTGCACCTCGCTGGTCCACCGCTTGATCACCTCCGCGTTGGCGCCCGCCTGCGGGGCAGGGGCACCAGGTGGCGTGTGCAGGGTCGGCGCATGCGGGGTCGGCGTGCACGCAAGCATGCATGGACCCACAGGGCAACGCTGACAGGTGCTGCAATCATGTGGCACTCCAGCTGCTGGGTACAAGCCGCAGCAGCGTGTGGCGCACCAGGTGAATGGCGCCCGCCAGCACCGCGCTGGCCACCACTGCGCTCTTGTCCACCACAGCCTGCGGGGCAGGGAGTGGGAGGGGGCGGTAGCGTAAGGAGGGCTACAACAGAATGCATGTCACAGCAGCATGGCAGGCAGGTAAACTTCACAGCGCTGGTGCTCAACCTCAACACCCTCAGCAAGGCGCCCTCGCCAGCCACTGCCACAGCCCTGCCCAGCTCCTCAGCACCCCCACCTGCTTGAGGTAGCGCTCAATCTGCAGCAGCATCTGTGAGTCGATGATGCGGCAGAGCACGCGGATGGCGTTGGCGCGGTACAGGTCGTTGTTGCTGTTCATGTCCTTCATCAGGCTGCGGGCGGGCGGCGGTGTGGGCGAGAGGAAGTGAGTGGTGGAGCGGGCGCCGAGACACTTGGAAGGGAGCTTGCCCGGCTTACAAGCGCTCCCCTGCAGCAGCAGAAGGAGTGGGCCAGCAGCACATCTAGCCCCGATGCGGCCCCACAGCCTGCCCCACCTGCTGGTGATGATGATGACTTCGTCGCTGGAGGGGATGACCTCCTTGATCACCAGGTAGACCATGCGCCGCAGGTGCACGTCCTTGTGCTGGAACAGCTTGGTGACCGAGAAGAAGACGTCGCTGGCCTCGGACTGGAGGGGCAGAGAGGGGACAAAGGAGGGGGAACGAGGGGTCGTGTGCAAGGTCGGCGGAACGAGGGGTCGTGCGCAAGGTTTGTTGCACACTGATTGCCTGGTGGCAGCTAGGCGGGGCGAGTGTGGGGAGCGAAGCACCGGCTGATCGACAGAACAGCAACCCAATGCGCGCAGCGCACCTTGGTGAAGCTCTCTCCCTGGGTGAGCAGGTACAGCAGCTTGGTGATGACCTGCGGAGGAGCAAACGGCCAGGAAGGCACAACTGAGGGAAGGAAGCACCAGGCTAGCTCAAGTCTTCAGCAACAGGCTTGCACTGATGACAGCAGCAGCAGGCCACATCAAGGTCATTCCAGCAGCGCCGATCCTGCCTTTGCTGCCTCCGTAGCTGCCACTGCTGGCTGGCATCAGCAGCTGCCCGCCGCACCTGCTGGCAGCGCCGCGGGTCGACATGCGAGTCGTTGAACACGCGCGCCTCCTGCAGCACCGCGCCCTTCTCAATGCCGTAGAAGGGCGAATACTCCACTGCAGGGCAAAGCACCATGCCGCAGGTTGAGAGGCACGTCTACTGAGGCAGCATCACAGGGAGGGCAGGCAGGGCGCAGCAACCGACACCTGAGGTGCAGCGGCAGCAGGGCAGCAGCAACCAAGCCTGCACAGTGCCTCCACCAGGCACTTACGCTCCTCCTCCATGTCTTCATCCTTGGCCTTGTCCGCCGGCGCCCGCAGGGGCTCCAGCGTGTTTTGTGCCGTGGCCGCCTGCAGCAGTGGCGGGAGGGGCAGCGGAGTCGGGTGCGGCGCTGCGGAGCGGCGGCAGCTGCAGAGAGCAGGCCCCGTGCTGCCCCCTGGCATGAGCGCCCTCCAGATCGGCGCAAAGGGCTCCGAGACAGCGGGAGCGCGCTCCCAGTCGACTGCCGGCGAGGCAAGTCGAGTTGGCCCGGCTCCCCAGCTGCTGTGATGCCACCGGCGATCCCTGCGCTAGTCATCTGCGCCATCCAGCCCCTCGTCGCACCATTCTGCAAGCGCGGCGGGGAGTTGCCTGCGCGCTCGGCCCGCTCGCTGCCCGGCTGGCCGATCGCCGATCGCCGGATCAATCTCCAACCTCCTTGGTCCACTCTGATCGCGGCCTCGGTGCGAGCCGTGGGGCTCCCCCTTCATGAGCTGCATGGACGCTCGGCGCTCACACTGCGGGGCAAACAGCCCAATTGTGGGTTGTCGTGATCACGCACCTGTGCCCAGAGCTGCTCCGCAGGCCTGCAAGCTCCGCTCGCCATGACCCCCGCCACAGCGGCCTGTGGAGCGGGCAGGCTGCTGCCCCGCCTGCTGCCGAGGGTGACGGGCACCACTGGGTCTCAGCCTGTGCAGCTGGCGGGCGTGCTGGTGCGGCTGCAGCAGGGTGCCGCCGCCGCCGCTGCCGCCGCCGCCGCCAGGCGCAGCGCTGTGCAGTGCAGCAGCAGCAGCTCCGCTGGCGGCGCGGCCGAGCCGTCGCCATCCGCAGCAGCGGCAGCGGCCGATGAGAAGAAGCGAGTGGTGTTTTGCGGCACGCCAGAGGTGCGGATGTAGGAGCCCTTGGCCTGCTTGTGCTCGCTTGTGGTTGCCACTTGGTTGCCACGCCCACCTGGCCCTGTTCTCCTCGCTCTCGCACCTCCACAGGTGGCGGCGCTGGTGCTGCAGCGCCTTCTGGCAGCCGCAGCCGCGCCAGACTCCACTTTTGAGGTGGCGGCGGTGGTGACGCAACCGCCGCGGCCCACGGGGCGTGGCAACCGCAAGGTGCCACAGCCCTCGCCGGTGCAGGCGGCTGCAGCAGCGGCTGGCCTGCCCGCCGACCGCATCCTGGCCCCTGAGAAGCCAGGGGACCCGGCCTTCCTTGCGGCGCTGCGCCAGCTGGCACCCGACCTGTGCATCACAGCGGCATACGGCAACTACCTGCCCTCCTCGTTCCTGGCGGTGCCGCCGCACGGCACGCTCAACATCCACCCTTCGCTGCTGCCGGCGTACCGCGGCGCCGCGCCGGTGCAGCGCTCGCTGCAGGACGGCGTGCCCGTCAGCGGCGTGACGGTGCTGTACACCGTCAAGGCCATGGATGCGGGGCCCATCCTGGCGCAGCAGAAGCTGCCGGTGAGTGCCCTCTGAGAGGGGGTAGGTAGAAGGCGGGATGCGAGGCGAGCTGGGCCAGGCAGCTGGTCTCATCAATCAGAGGTTGAACAGCCAGAGGCTGCCTGCAGCCGGTTGCAGTCACATACCTCAACAGCTCCCGCAACACCCCTGCCCCACCCCCGCAGGTGGACCCCGACATCCAGGCGCCCGAGCTGCTGCAGCGCCTCTTTGAGCTGGGCACCGACCTGCTGGTGGGCGCAGGGCTGCTGAACGCAGCGCAGTAGGGCTGTTTTGGTGATGTCGTTGCCTGTTGCTGTGGGCATTCCATCCATGGCATGGTGATGGCATGGTCATGGTAGGCAAGTGTTTGTTGCACATTGCATCTGTGTCCCCAGCCGCCACCTTCTGCTGTGCTGCGCCCCCGCAGGTCAAGAACCTGGAGGTGGTGTGGGCCGGCATGGGGCCGCTGGTGGCGCAGCCGCAGGTGATGCAGAGGGCTGGAGGGCCTGCTGAGCTGGGAATGCTGGGCAGCTGCTGGCTTGAGCAGGCACAAGCATGCCTTACCCGCTGCTGCTAGCCCTTGCAGCCACGTTGGTAAGAGGTGTGCTGTGCTCACCCCCACCCCTCCACCTCCCTGCCTTGTCTCAGAACGATGCGGCCGCCACGCATGCCGCCAAGCTGACGCGAGAGGAGGCAGTGCTGGACTTTAGCCAGCCTGCGGCTGTGTGCCACAACAAGGTGCGGGCCTTTGTGCCCTGGCCCGGCACGTTTGCCACGTTCACAATGGTGGAGCCCTCCAGCAGCAGCAGCAGCAGCAGCAGCAGCAGCAGCAGCGGAGAGACGGTAGAGCTCAAAATCGTGCGCACGCGGGTGGGCCAGCCCTCCAGCTGGCAGGGCGGCAGCGAGCGCGAGGTGGCGGCCACCAAGGACGTGCTGCTCATCCGGTGTGCAGACGGCAGCGTGCTCGAGGTGCGCGCTGCACTGGTGGGCTGATGTTACGTAGTGGTTGAAGTTGTTCCAAGCAGCGGTTTTGGCGCCTTCTTAGTCGGCGTTGCTGCACTGTCAACTGCCTGCTGCTCAGGCATCCACCCCTGTCCTGCTGCCTCCCTCCCTCAAACAGGTGCTAGAGCTGCAGGCGCCCGGCAAGCGGGCCATGGCGGCGCGAGATTTTGTGAATGGGCTGAAGGGTCGCAGCCTGATGTGGCAGCCCCTGCAGACTCCTGCAGGCGTGGCGGCTTGAGACCTTGGTCTTGGTTGCATGTTGCATCGACTGAAGTGTAATGGAAGCAGGCGAAAGAAACAGTGGTGTATAAAAAGTGGTGGAAAAAACTGGGCTGGCATGAATGAAATGGCGACTGAAGGGAACTGCAACTAAACATAGCATATTCAGGCTAGTCTCCTCGTCAATGCAAGTCAATGCCGTCTGCTGCGGCGCCGCTGCTGGGTGCACCGCTGCCATCATCTGTGCTGCTGCTGCCCGCCTTGGCGCTGGCCAGGCGCTGCCGCTGCAGGGCCAACCTGGTCTGCAGCGCCTCGCACACCACCTGCAAGGGTGAAGAGGTGTGAAGTGAGAGCCGGCCAGCCAGAGCGGCAGCCCACCTGCTCTTACAAGCCCCTAAACCAGGCCACACCAGCACATCGCCCGCAAACAAGCGTCTCTGCTCACCTGGCGGGGAATGACGATGCGCCCCGGGTTGTCTGCGGGCGCCTCTGGTGGCAGGCGCAGGTGCAGGCGCTGCAGCAGCGCGGCCACCTCTCGCCGCACCACCGGTTCGCCGCCCTCGCTGCCTGCACCCCTCCCGGTGATGAAAGTTACGTCGTGTGCGACGCCGCCGCTGTCGCGAAACTGCTGCTGCAGCATGGACAGCACGCACAGCACGGCGGCGCGCGCCTCCAGCACCGACATGCCGTGCAGGTCGACCTGGAGGGGGAGAGGGGTGGGTGGGGAGAAGAGGCAGTTGGGTGCAGGGTGCGCCAGACAAGCCAGCAAATGCCGGCTAGCAGCCATGACTCTGTACATCAACGCCCGCGTGTCCATAATCCCCACGCAGCAGCTTGCACCATCTGCATCCAGCACTCTGGCCGCACGGCGCCCTCCCAGCCGCCCGCACTGACCTCGGTTGCAGAGGTGATCTGGAGCACGGAAGCCACCAGCGAGCTCAGCTCCGCGTCCTCGGCAGTCAGGGCCCGCTCCGCTGTAGGTGACAAGAGGAGTGAAAACGTGGGAGATGGTAAGTCAGGGTCGCCGGCATGGTGGAGACTCATCACGTGCAGCAGCTGCGGAGGGCAGCTCCCAAGCAGCCAACTCCACTCCCAAGTGCCGCATTCAGCAGCCACCACCCCGTACCACGCCCTGGACCCCTCCAACAACTGCGCTCACCCGCTGCGGCAGTCAGTCCCTCAAACTCAGCATTGTCTGCGGGGTAGTTGAGGCGGCGCATGGCCTGGTACACACGCAGCGCCTCTCCCAGCTCCCCAGCCTCGCGCAGCGCGCCCACCACCACCCGGAAGGTGGCCTGGTTGGGCTTCACCCTGCCGGGGAGGAGAGGCGGCGGGAGGGAGTTTGTATGCATGTAGTGAGGTGGTGCGCGGGGCAGCCAGCAGGGTGAAGCAAGTGGGGTTGGCAGGGCAAGCAACGAACGGGCAGTGCTGGCCCTCAGCGAGAGCCGTCCTCAGCCCCCCTGCTCAGCGCATGCGGCCGGCTCGAGTCTTCCTTTGCCCACAAGCAGCCGCACCTGGCGGGGCCGTGCATCATGCGGCGGAAGATGCGGGTGCACTCGCGGGCCATGGCGGGGCCGGGGGTGGACCCCACCGCCTTGAGCAGCGCGGTCAGCGCCACCACATTCTGGGGCACCTTGCGCCGCTGCATCTCCTTGTACAGCTGCGGGGGCAGGCGGGAAGGGGACGGGGCTTCGTTGCAAAAGGGCACGATCAGGCAAGACGCTCCTGGCCATGCATGCAGCGCGCAAGATTTGCACCCAGAGCGTCACATACCACACCCTGGCACACGGCAGCGAACATGAGCTTGTCCACTGCCAAGCTCCTCCTGCCAGAGCGGCCCACCTGCAGCGCGCAGTGGCCCTGCCGCGCGGCGCCACACAGCGAGAAGAGCGTGCCAAAGGTGACGGTGTCTGCGGCCAGCCCCGCCTGCTTCATCTCCTCGAAGATGGCAAAGGCCTGCGGGCAGGAGGAGGGCAGAGTTGGTGAGTAGGACGCAAAGTGAGACGGCAGCACGATGGGCAGACAGGTCCTTCCACGTGCATCAAGCTGCCCCACATGCCCCGCGTGCCACACATGACTTGCTTGCACGCAGACGGATCCTTCAACAAACAACCAGCTGCCCAAACATGCTGCTCCACATGCCCCCAACCAGCTCCCGGCTCGCCTGCATCAGCTGCTCCTGCCGCAGCGTCTTGCCGGGCGTGTGGCAGGCGCGCAGCGCGATGTTGTAGGCCCGCACATCCATGGCCACCCCCAGGCCCTTGGCCTCCTGGAAGCACGCCAGGCAGCGCTCGTACTGCGAGCCAGTGGCAGGGGTTGGGCAGGGTTTGAAGGGGGTGGATATGGCGAGTCGTTGGCATGCAGAGCGGCTCTAAGCGCCTGTGCCCTACTGGGGACGGCCCCCAGCCTGCAACCCGGTGCTGTGCCCCTTGGTGCACCGCCCCACCGCAACTTCCATGACCGGGCTCCCCGCCGCACCTGCCCCGCGCCGTTGCATGCCGTCATCATGGCGCAGACGTTGTCAGTTGTAATGACGCCGCCGCTGCCCTGCGCGTGCAGCTGCTTCATCTCCCACCAAAAGATGCCCGCCTGCTCCAGCTGCCCCGCCGCGCTGCACGCCACCAGCAGGCTGCCCCACAGCTTGGCGGTGGGCGCAAAGCCGGCGGCGCCCATGAGGCGCCACACAGCCAGCACGCCCTCAAAGTCGCCCGCATACGAGTGCACCTGGTGGGCAAGGAAATGTGGTGGGGTTGGTGGGTAAGAGCAGCGGCCAGTCAGCAGGGAGGAGAGCGGGTGCAGCATGGCATCACATGCATTCCGTCTCAATCCATTGCGGATGTGCCCTCAGTGCCTCCTGGCTTCCGCAACCACCCCTAAATGCTGTGTGCAAAGCACCAGCCCCTTCATCCACCCCGCACCTTGACGAGCGTGTTGTACGTGATTTCGTCCGCGGCCACCCCCGCCTGCGCCATCCACTGCAGCGCGATGCGCGCGCGCCGCACGTCCCGCGCCCGCATGCACGCCTTGAGCAGGCAGTTGAAGGTGGAGGCGTCCGGCTTGACGCCCTGGTCCAGCAGCTGCCGCGCCCTGCACCCCGGAATGGCAACACACGAGGCAGGGTGAATCAGCCAGGCTAAGCAGGCAGCAGGCGGGGCGTGCAGGCACGCCTGCTGCGGGGCCCAGCTAGGCGGCTGCAAACAATCTGAGCCGTGGTACAAGTCGGGTGTTCTGCTTGCAAGTCACACCATGCCGGCGCCCAGCAGCCTCTAAGCTCACCGAATGAACTGCAGCTTGATGTCGCTGGCCAGCGCATTGAGCAGCAGGTTGACGGTCGGCGTGTCGTCCGTGTCCCACGCCCTCGCACGCACACGCATGTCCACAAACGCCTGCCGCGCATCCTCCGGACGCTTCAGCTGGCCAAATGCCACGATGGCGGCCCGCCACACGTCGGCGCCCTGCGGCCCCAGCGCCACCCGCACTTGGAAGGCGTGGCGCAGCAGAGCGCGCACGCCGCGCAGGCTGCCGCGCTGCGCTGCCGCACGGATGGCGGCAGCGCACAGGCGGGGGGTGGGCGCCACTAGCGGCAGCGCATCTAGTGCGGCCGCGGTGTTCACATCCCGGACCAGCCCAACAATGAGCTCCTCGCTGCACAACAGAGTGTTGTGGCAGGCAGACGGGCACATGCCGATTGAGATTTTGGGCGGCTTCAAGGCAAGGCTCAGCAGTTCCAGGCTGCAGGCGGCACAACGAGACATACACAGCAACTGCAGAGGCCGCACCTGAGGGCCTCGTCTTTCAAGCGCCGGCCGCTGGCCGTGTACTCCTGCTGCAGGATGTGCACGGCTGCTTCTGCCCGGCCGCGCTGCAGCAGCAGGCGCAGCGTGCGACGCAGCTCCTCGTCCTGCTGCGTGCTGGCAGGGCCGCCGCCGCCGCTGCTGCTGCTGCTGCTATTGTTGCTACTGCCGCCGCTGCTCAAACTGCGGCCAGCCGCCATGCTGCTGCTTGGGGTGGGCTTGTAACCTGCAGCAGGCATCCGGCATCGAGGTAAGAGCGACATGCATGGCACACCAAGCCTCCGCCCAGCAGGCAGCTGAAGCTTGCAGAAGCAACACTCACCTCCAGGCTGCATATTGTTGCTATCAGAGGCTGCCGCAGAGGGCCTGGTGGCCTCCACCATGGCTGCTGCCATGGCCCTGCCCCGCCGGCGAGCGGCGGCGGCAGCGAGCGGCGGCAGCGGCGCCCTGGCGGCCCCGGCCGCTGCCAGCGCCCGCATGCGAAGTCTTTCCAAAGCCGCGCAGGAGATGCTTCTTGACATGGCAGCGAAAGGCTGCTGGCCTGGGCAGTGGCCCTCACTGGGAAAGCATTGAGCTTGCCGCAGCTGAAGGGCGCGGCGCTTCTTCAGGTGCTTCCCACTGACTTGACAAGTGCATGGCAGCAAGCACACCCCTCCTGGTGGTGTTCGCCGCCTGCCAGCTCAGGGCCCGCAGTCATTGGAGCCGCAATGCAGGCACGCAGGCCCTCAGTCCCACTTGCCAACAATAATGCGATCATGTGCGACTCATCTGCTGAGCTCCCGGTCAGCCTCAAGGATGTGCAGGAGGCGGCAGCGAGGGTTGCGCCCTGGGTGCACACCACACCAGTGCGTGGGCATTCTTGAGCGATCGGTGCCTCTCACACAAACCTGCCTGTGGATCCCCAATGCCCCCTGCGCTGCCCGCCGCCCGCCTGCCGCCTGCCGCCGGTGGCCAGCGCCGCTCCAGCACCACTTGCATACTCCTCCCTACCCAGGCTCCAGCACCATTTGCATACTCGTCCCTACCCAGGTACTCACCAGCTCCACCCTGAACGAGCTGAGCGGCCGCAACCTGCACTTCAAGGCTGAAATTTTTCAACGTGGTGGCAGCTTCAAGATCCGTGGCGCCTGCAACAGCGTGTTTGCATTGCCGGAGGAGGCGGCGGCCCGTGGCGTGGTGGCTCACTCCTCAGGCAACCACGCAGCAGCAGTAGCCTTGGCGGCCAAGCTGCGAGGCATTCCAGCACATGTGGTGGTGCCGTCAGACACCCCCGCCATCAAGCAGGCAGCCATCCGCACATACGGCGTGGAACCCATCCTGTGAGCCTGCATGCATGCCGCCAGGCTGCTGGTGGTGCAGTGCCGCTGAGCATGCCGTGTGCAAAACAACTCTGATCAACTGCTGGCCGCTGAGCAGGGCACTCCGTTATGCTGCTCATGCTGTCAAGCTCCATTACCACACACCTGTGCAGGTGCGAGCCAACCATGGAGGCACGGGAGGCAACCTGCGCCGCAGTGCAGCAGCAGACGGGCGCCACATTTGTGCCGCCCTTCAACTCTGTGCTGACCATTGCGGGGCAGGGCACCATTGGGCTGGAGTTCCTGCAGCAGGCAAGCGCAGCTGGCCATGCCTGCTTCGATGTTTGCTGCTGTTGCACTTGATGCAGGCTGCCCTCAGCACCACCTGCCCAACCACAGCAAATTACTCGCATCCCTGCTATTCTGTCCAGGTGCCAGAGCTGGAGGCGATCATTGTGCCCGTCAGCGGCGGGGGCATGATCAGCGGCATCGCAGTGGCAGCCAAAGGGCTCAAGCCGTCTATAAAAATCATTGCAGCGGAGCCATCGGGGCGCAACGACGCGGCTGATGTGGCGGCTTGCCAAGCGGCGGGCCAGCTGGTGCAGCTGCCCAAGCCGCAGACAATCTGCGACGGGCTGCAGGCGCGGCTGGGCTCCCTGACCTGGCCCATCGTGCAGCGGCTGGTTGATGACGTGGTGACTGTGTCGGAGGAGGAGGTGGTGGCCGCCATGCAGCTGGTCTTGGAGCGCATGAAGGCAAGCACTGGCTGGGAAGATGGACTGCTGTGTAGTAGTGCAGCCACAGCTGGGCAGGGGAGGCTACCAGAATTGCAGCGCTTGCGTGCGTTTTCACAGTGCCCTTGAGGGCCATCAGCCTGGGCGTCTGGTGCCCAGCTGGCGTTTGTTCCTACTCAATCCCCCGCCATGCACATGCGCCCTGCTGTATACAGGTGGTGGTGGAGCCCTCGGGGGCGGCAGGCGTCGCGGCAGCGCTCAGCAATCAGTTGCGGGAGCGGCACCCAGGCCTGCGGCATGTGGGTGTCATCCTGTGCGGCGGCAACGTGGACTTCTGTTCACGCACGCCAGACTTTTGGCAGCGCTGGCTGCAGCCCAGCCCGGCCGCCAGCTGAAGCCTGGGCTGGCACTTCTGCTGGTGACTGAGAGAGAGTGAGAAAGGATGTAACAGCTACAGCACAGGAGTGAACGCACATTTACCTACTACACAGCAAGTAATTGGTACAGTTGCAAGCGCGTGGCCAGCCCGCGAGCGGCGGTGCCTGCCTTAGCGCGGCTGCGGGGAGGGGCTGGAGCTGTGCCTGCCGTGCCGCTGCACCTCCTCGTCATAGGCCTGCACCTCCTGATACTCCGCCACATACACCTGGCGCTCCCGCCGCCACAGCTCCATGGCAGCGCCGGTGGCCACCAGGCCCAGGGCAGCCAGGGTGATAAAGGTCGCCTGGAAGCAATCCTGGCCGATGCACGTGTTGCCCTCGCCGCCATGCCGTGCCAGGGCGCGCTGCATGGCAGACGGGGTGCGGTGAGGTGGTGCAGCAGTGAGAACCAGGCAGCCGCACACATGGGGTCATGTTCGCTATGATGGCAATGTGGGGCGCAACTGATGCCTTGGCACTGTACCAATCCGCGGCACATAACGGCGCACCTCGTACAGCCAGCCAGCCAGGCCCGCAGCCAGGCCAAAAGCGCCGAGCGCTGGCGCAAATTGGCAGAGCGTGTAATTGGCTTCAAGCATGCGGGGGAGGCAAAGCCACGCTCAGTCAGTCACAGGTAAGAGAAGACCAGAGCAGGCGCAAGGAAGGAAAACTGCATAGACAATAACCAACTGCACACACACATGCACTTGTTTGCAAGCAAGCGCCCATCTGTGACCGCTTGCCTGCAAACCGGGCCAGCCCAAACAGCTCGCTGATGAGCGAGGGGAAGAGGCTCCAGTGGCCCCCTGCACAACCAGAGAAAGCAGCCAGGAAAACTTGCTCATGGCAGCTTGAGATGGCAAGCAGCCACTGCTAATGCTGCTCTGGAGACAGCACCATCCACTCCAAGCAGAAACCACCACACAGCCCCCAGCCACTCACCGAATGCAAAGCCAGCCAGGGCGCTGAGGGGGTAGAGGGCGGGCAGGTGTGCAAAGGCCAGCCCCAGGCAGGTGGCTGCCATGAGTCCGGACATGAGCGGCAGAAAGGCGATGCGGGGCGTGCCGCGCGCATGCAGCAGGCGCTCAGGCAGGTAGCCTAGCGCCATCCGACCTGTGAAAGGCGGGAAGGGGAGGCAGTTGCCCTGCCGGTAAGGGCTGGGCTGCCCGGCTGGGGGGCAGCATTGCATGCTAAATGTGTCCATCGCAGCTGGAAGGCAGGCTGCAATGTGCAGGCCAGAGGCGAGCATGGCAAGCGGCAGGCATGCATCTCTACCCCCCTTGTAACACAGAGCTGTAGCTGTGTCTGCACACACAAGCAGCCTCACCTGCGCAGTTGCACACGGAAAAAGCCGAGACGAGCACAGGTGTTGTGTCCATTGCTGAGGCGCCGCCTGTCAGCGCTTTGACCAGCTGGGACAGGTTGTTGACCAGCGTCAGCCCCGAACCCATGCCGATGGCGAGCACCAGGAACAGCAGCCAGAAATCGGAGCTGCGCAGGCACTGCATGGGGGACAGCTCCGGAGGCAGCTGCGCCTGGGGGCCGGGCTCCGCAAAGGGAGAGGGCGGCCGGCCGTCAGCCCGCTGTGAGGAGCGGCTGGCATGGTCAGCCCCAGCTGATGGTGCGGAGGCAGCCGCTGCTGGCGGCAGCGCAAAAGCCACGGCTGCCGGCGGAGGAGCCAGCCCATCTGGCTCCGCACTGTGGGGAGCGGGGGCGCTGTCGTCCGGCACAGCTGCCTCAAAGGTGATCAGGTCGGGGGCATTGCTGTCCAACACTGCTGGCTCCAAATCCAGCTGCCCGTCAGCCCCGTCTGCATGGGATCCAGCCAGCCCTGCTGCCTCTGCTTCCCTCAGCGAGGCGGCAATTGCGGCCGCCAGCTCATGGTCTGCCTCTGACCCTTCGTCACCCTCTGCTGTACCGCCGTGCCCTGCTCCTGCCACTGTCATCGTCGGGGCTGCAGCCGCATCCCCTGCCGCCTCCCGCTGCATGCCAGGCTCCAGCAGGGGCTGGGTGAGGCTGCCCTCGGCTGCCCCACTGCCGCCGCCAGCTGCCGCCGCCTCCTCGTCTGCAGGAGGCGGATCATCTTGGTCCTGGTAGTGGCTCAGCGCATGGTGCAGCACTGCCTTTTGTGACAGCAGCCCGCCGCTGCCGTGCGGGATGAGCAGCAGCGGCAGCAGCAGCAGGCCAGCGCCGACGGTTACGGTCAGGCGCGCGCTCTGAGAAAGTGGATAGATTGAGTTGAACGTGGCGCCTGTGATCAGGTACACGCCCAGCGTGCCCAGCGCCTGCAGCGCAAAGATGAAGCGGCCCTCTGCGGCAGGATGGGGTTGAGGGTGCGTGGGTGTGTGGTTGATCTGTGCTTTCGTTTTTGCAATCGAGAGATAGGGCTTGGGTGCAACGTCCAGCCTCGCGCTGTGCAAGCAGACAAGTCACAACTGCCCCAGAGCCCTACCTGCGGTGAACACGTGCTGTCCGCTCTCCAGCTCGCTCTTTTGCACAAAGCTGCAGTGGTTGACCTGCACATGAGCCGTGGAGCAGTTGGCTGCATTGAGTGGCATGCATCTTGCAAGCTGTGTGGCGCACGCACAGGGATGGCAAGCAGCACACCAACGGCCTCGCCTCAACTGCTTTCTTGAGTGGTTCAGCAGAAGCTTCATCAGCGCGTCACCCTTTCTTTCCGGCCCCTCCAAGCAAGCACAGCGCTGCTCACCCAGGGCAGCGCCAGCAGTCCCACCACCACAGGTGCCAGTGCCAGGAACAGCAGGAACGATGCTTTGTCGGGGAAGAAGACACCCGAGTAGACCGAGGCAAACAGGGAGCCTGGGGGGAAAGGGCAGTGGCAATGGCAGCAAGGGCAGGCAGCAGGTTGGCACGCTTCAGGACACCTGGTGCAGCTGGTGCCTGGCATGCATGTGCATTGCCCACCGCAGAAGCAGCTGAGACAGCTCACCGCTCAGCCCGATGGCTGCTTTCAGTACGCCTACCACAGATCCACGGCCCGAGGGGAAATTCTGCCGTCCGGGGGCAGTGAGGGCAGGCAGCTTTGGACAGCTAGCAAGCAAAGCCCCACAACTTTCCACCAGTGCTGCCAGCAAGGTGACCTGCTTCGAAAGCTGCATGCACACAGCTGCATCAACCGCTTGCCTTGATGTTCGTGGTGAGGATGGACGTGTCGCCCCACGTGCCTCCATTTGCAGCTATGAACGCCAGCGCACAAAGCTGCCAGAACTGCGCATGGAACCGCCTGCGGAGTAGGCGGGGCGAGGGCGAGTGGTTGATACAATGTAAAGCGTTGGGGCAGTTCAGCTGGGTGCAGCCAGGGCTCAAGCCAGCCATACAATCACGGCACCCCATGACCACACGTCTGGGGCACTCCCGCTGCCTTGCCACCAATGCATGGAGAGGTGCATGCACGAGCGCACCCGGTGACCGCGGCCCAGAGGCCGAGGTAGCCGCCAGCGTTGGCTGCCAGCCCCAGCGCCAGCACAACGCGCGGCCCAAACTTCTTGTGCTTTTCCAGCGAGTCGTAGACCAGGCCTGAGAAGATGCCGCTGCTTGCGGGGGAACGTGGGACACCAGGGGCCAGCGCGATTGGCAAGTACAGAGGTAGGGGCAGGGCAGGCATGGCTGGAGAGGATGCACCAGGGATGCCAGCCATTGCGGCAGTGCTGCTGCCTCATGCACAGCTTGCCTGTCCCCTGGGCACCTACCTGTAGCCCCCTACGTTTGCAGCTGCGGCCACAAGGTCCAGCTGAGCCTGATTGAGGTCGTACGCGGTCTTCAGCGCTCCCGACCAGATGCTAAAAGCGTACGTGAGCCCACAACAGAGGGCCACAGCTATGGAGGCCGTGAATGTCACCCACTTGTTAAGATAGGGGCACCATCCGCAGTAGCCCTGCGTAACAGGCCCACAGCAGGGAGTTAAGACCCGATCCAAAGAGAAGAAGAAGAAGAAGAAGAAGAAGAAGGGTATGCGCAACGCGTGATTTGGCTCATGCAAGAGGGAGGAAGCCGGGGCAGCCGGTCCTCCCCGTGTGAATCAAGCAAAAGCGGGCATAATAAAATCAGTCAGCCCGGGTCTCAAGGCAACCCAGCGGTGCGCCGCCCCAGGGCGCCAAGCGGCACTCGAGCGGGGTTGCTCCCCAAGCCTCGAGGGCGTCTCGTGCAACCCCTTATTGCTCGTGATCGCTCGTCTCAACCCCGGAAGCGCCCCAGCTCACCATTTGCGCGCGCAGGAGCAAAGGTGCGGCGCCGCCCTAAACGCTCAGCGGGGCCAGCTGCCCGGAGCCCCAAATGGCGAGTTTGCGCTCCGATCTCACCGCGATCAGGGTCTGGGGGCCCTTGGCGGCACTGCTCGCGCATGCACCCTGCTGCCCTGTGCTGTGCTCGCCACAGTTCCTCAATGCTGGCCTGTGGCTCCGATCCCAGGTGCTGCATTATTCCCGCAACCACGCCACCGGCTCACCTGCAGGCGCCCAGCGGAGAGCCCCAGCACTCCCTCACACGGCCCTTCACACACCGCTGCAAACTTCTGCGCCATGAGCCTGGCACTGAGCAGCACCCGTGAGTTGCTTGTGACGCGGCGCTGGCCCCGCAGGCTGGTGGTTTTTGCGACGCCAATCGGCCCTGCTCACTTCCTGCTCTCTTTCCTCTCCGCACCGCTGCAGGCTGCCCCACCTTCCAGAGCGCCAGCCAAACGGTGCGCCGGGGCTGGTGTGGGCGCCCTCTGGCTGGTGGGCTGCCGCTGCAAGCAAGCGCTGGTGGCGGCAGCGGCCAAGCTCGCCTTGCGCCTGCCTTTCTCCTCTGCTTCCCTGGCCACGCAATAGTTGCCCCTAGCATCTTCTAATCTGCAGCGCACGGCGCGTCGGCGGGTGGCGGTGGCGGCGCAGGCCTCCAGCGACCCGCTGCTGCAGAAGCCGGTGGCGCGGCCCGCGGAGCAGCCCTCCTCCTCGGAGCCGGCGGCAGCAGCAGCGGCGCCGGCAGCGGCGCACGCCCCCGCAGCAGCAGCAGCCCCCTCAGCAGCCGCCAGGTGGGCGCACAAAATTTTGGCTCAGATGGTTGTATAGGCGTAACGCAGGATGGCCCCAACTACTGCTGCACAGCTTGCTGCATTGCATGTCACCTCGCCCTGGCTTTGCGTCACCGCCACTGCACCTGCCCCCTGCCTGCTCCGCAGCGGCGTGACCATTGAGTACCAGCGGCAGCAGGCCAAGGCGATGCGGCAGTACTTCCAGAACTTGAAGCTGACCGAGACGGTGGAGAAGAGCAAGTGAGGAGGGAGCGAGGGCGAGCATGTGGGGGGCTGGGAGCGCCCAGGCAGCGGCAACACTGCTGCTGCGCTGCAACTGCTTGCATGCATAGTTCGTCACAGTGCTGCATGGCGCATGCCGCCTGCATGCCGCGCACCTGTACCACTGCACGTGGCAGCTCGGGTCGGTGAGAGCGTGCAAATACAGAACATCTAAGCCTGAGTCCCAACTGGGATGACAACTAGACCTATTGAGACCCTACTGATGCATCACTCGCACCTGCTGTTACATATGTGAATGGCTGCACGGCCAGGCTGCCAGGGCTGGCCGCTTCTGCTGCCTCACCCGCCGTCTCAACGCACCCGCCTGCCGCAGGGTGTTTGGCTGGACGCGCAAGAACGAGATCAGCAACGGCCGCTGGGTGATGATGGGGCTCCTGGTGGGGCTCATGACCGAGTACGCCACCGGTGAGTTTTTGGAGCAGAAAAAGGGGAGCCACGGGTGGTGGTGCGGTTGGCCTTGAGTTGACATGACCCGATGGTGGTAGTCCTCTTGCCATGGCAAGGATGACCCCTAGTGTGCAACCGTGTGCTGGAGTGGACGAGGGAAAGATCGCGTCCTGTTCCTTACCCCTCCTTCCCTCTGTCCCTGCTGGCCTGCAGGCGTGTCCTTCATTGACCAGCTCAAGCTGATGGGCTCTTACATGGGCCTGCTGGACCTGGACTAAGCAGCGACCCCCCGTTGAGCTGTTGCACGCGGCGCGTGCAGCACAGTGTGCACTTGTACCCAGCCGGCCGGTGCAGCGGCGCCGACCGGCCAGCATCCGATGATTCTTTCCTCGCCACCCTTCCTGTTGGCCGGCCGACTTGAGGCCTGGCCACCGGCCCGATTTTCATCCACCTGCGCAGCGCCAGCCGGAGCCACGCCTGAGGCCAGGCCGCCTGCCACTCTCTTTCAGCATTTTGTTCTGTTTCCTGCTTCGAGGCGACACCCATATCGTTTGTTAAATCTGAATTAATTTGTGTGTGTGCAACAGCGGACATCGAGCAGAGACATGCGGAGCATTTGGGAGCAGCAGAGCTTTGGAGCAGCGGAGCTGGGCAGAGGCAGCAGCAGTGCATGAGAAGGGAGCGGAGCGAGAGCAGCAGGGCAGCAAGGAGGAGCTGGGAAACAATGCGGGCACACTGGTACAGGACAGAGTACATGTCGCGGTGCATAACAAGGAGGCTCAACCGCCATTACGCCTGCGGCGGCGGCGCCTGCGGCTGCTGGGCTGGCTGGCTGCCGCCCTCCCCGCACTCGTCGCACTCTGCATCGCTGTCTTCGTCATCGCTCCACTCGCCAAACTGCCGCTGCCGGTGGAAGATGCAGCACTCTGCGGCACAGGGTGGGGCGGGGGCATGAGGACCTGTCTCCACAAAAGAGGGTGTGCTCGTCCTGGGTGCCGCTGCACACGGCAGCTGCATCGGCGCAGCCGCCGCCACAGCTGTCGCAGCTGCTGCGTTCTCAAACTGCACCACTCACTCTTGGACTTCTTCTTGTTCATGAACTCGTTGTCCACCACATCTTCCGCCCAGCGCACACCCTGCAGGGGGGACAAGGCAAGCAGAAGCAGAGCTGAGATCACGTTGCCTGCGACGCGCCTCTGCCGAGGTTGGCGGCGAGCTGCTGCCTTTGCGGCAACCCCGAGAGCCGGTCACTGCGCTCACCTTGCCCTTCTTCTTCTTCTTGGGCATGAGCCGCAGCACCAGGTGCTCTGCAAAACAGGCAGCCAAAGCAAGGTCTATGAGTGTCTATGCAGGGCCAGGTGCGGCTCAGTTCACTATGGCAGGGCTCTGCTCTGCACGCACCTGCCACGCCACTGGTGGAAGCCTGCTGCTGTTGCTGCTGCTGCTGCTGCGCGGGGGGTTGTTGTTGTTGCTGCTGCTGCTGTTGCTGCTGCTCGGCGGGCAGCTGCACCACCGTCGCTGTGCCGCCGCCCTGCGCCACCGCGATGCCCTGGGCCAGCAGCGCCACCGCCGACGACATGGTGGCGGGCTCGCAGTGCAGCTGAGGGTCCGAGGAGGGGCGCCTCGGGTCCGTGAGACGAAAGCTGCGCGCTCGGAGGGCCGCGTCAAGCTCGGGTCGAAACGAGGGTGGGAGAGGGGTTTGAAGGGAGGTGAATATGGCGCTGCTAGCTCGCTGGCGGCTGCCTCTGAGCCTCATGCAGGCGGTGGGAAATGCGCGGGGCTGAGCAAAGGCCGCTCCGCCTGCCACTGCCACGGGCTTTGATCAAGGACACCCACACTTCAGGAAGCTGCAGGCGCCGCCAGGCCGCGCCTAGGAGCTGCAGGGAGCCGGTCGGCTTTTCTCGAGGCAGAAGGTCACGCTCCCCGCCATCCCTCGCACCCAGCTGCCAAGGATCACTTTACAGAGCCGCCATGGCGGCCGTGGGGCCGCCACAGGCCCGCCCCGGCGGCGGCGCCAGCCCCCCGGTTGACCTTCCGCAGGGCGGCGCCAGCCCCCCGGTTGACCTTCCGCAGGGCGGCGCCAGCCCCGCTGCTGCTGGCCCGCAGGAGGAGAACGACCCGTTTGACGCCACAAAATTTGACCTGCCAAAGTATGTCAACAGCATGTTCCCAACAGGTGAGCTTTGGGTGGCAGGGTTGCACGCTGCCGCCTCGCCCGGCCGCTTCCGCCGCAGTGCCACCTGCCCGCTCTCCTCCCCTTCACACCGCCGCTGCCACCTGCTGCCCTGCAGAGGCCTCCCTGGTGGAGCTGGACCCGCTGGTGAACACGCTGCGACACAAGGTGGCGCGTGTGGATGCCGAGATCCTGGCGGCGGTGCGGCAGCAGGCGTCGAGCGGCAGCCGAGCGCGCGCCGACCTGGCGTCCGCCAAGGCCACCATCGAGGAGCTGTTTGCCAAGATCCACGAGATCCAGCGCAAGGCAGAGCAGAGCGACCTGATGGTGCAGGTGGGCGGGCGGAGGCAGGCCATTTGGGTTGAGAAATGGCCTGGGCAGCGAAGGGGGCCTGCTTCCATTACTTCTGTCGGCTCGCATGCACATGCATTTGGGTGGTGCATCGTCCCTGCGCCCACTTGCCTGCTGGCCCGCCCCGCACTGGGCAGGAGATTTGCCGGGACATCAAGAAGCTGGACTACGCCAAGAAGCACCTGACTGCCACCATCACCGCGCTGCGCCGCCTCTCCATGCTCGTCAACGCAGTGGGTGCGTGCAGGCTGGCACGATGCGCCAATGGAATTCCATGAGACTTCTTGTGGCGCTGGTTGCAGCCCTGTGTCCCAGCCCCTGTGTACCTTTCCCCTGGCTGCTGTCGTCTGTCTCGTTATGGTGCTACCAGCTAATGGCTGACGTTCAAGCCCTCACTCCGCACTGCTGCCACGGCCCTTCTGCCGCGCAGACCAGCTGCAGCTGGCTGTGGAGCGGCACGAGTATGCCGAGGCGGCGCACCTGCTGGAGGCGGTGCAGCAGCTGTCCTCCCACTTCCAGTCGTACGTGCACATCCCCAAGGTGGCGGAGCTCAAGGTGGGTGCTGGCTGCTGCTGCTTGTAACGAGTGGCGGGAGCAGTTGCTGGCCGCTGGTGATTGCCAGCAATCCAGCAGCCGCTGCAAGCTTCGTTGCACCGGCCCATTGCGAGCCGAGGTTCCTGGATTGCTTGCAAGCGGCAACCCTGCCCGGTCTGCCCCTCTCCGCCGCTCTCCCCCCAGGGCCGCATGATGGCGCTGGAGAAGAGCCTGCAGATCAACACGCTGCGCGAGTTTGAGCTGCTGGGCGAGGAGACACCCAGCCCGCTGCTGCTGGAGCGCCTGCGCTCGTGCTGCCTGGTGGTGGAGGCGCTGGGATACCAGGTGAGAGGCCTTGGGCTGGAGAGGGGGGATGCAGCAGCAGGGCTACGCGTGGGCGCAGCCGCAGTTGCAACTTCCCTGCTGTGCGAGGCTTGTTTGTGACACAGTCCTGAAGTGGATGCCGCCCGCATCACCTGCAGGCTCGGGACGAGCTGATCGATGCCGTGTGCAAGCGGGAGATGGGGGTGTACACCCAGGTGCGCGCCTGCTGCTGTCGCAGAGCTGGAAGTTCGACTGCTTAATGCCTGCACTATCATTGTTGAACCTGCAGGTGAAGTGGCATGCCTTCCGCCCCAACCGTGTGCAGATCTTTGCCACAATAGGCGACACCGCCAAGCTGGAGCGGACGGTCAACCGCTACAAGTGAGTGCATTGGCGACGGCTGCATTGGGTGTGGGCTGCAATGGGCGTTTTTAGCCAGCCTGGCACCAAGCCTGTTGCTTGCGCCTGCACACCACAGATGTAGTTGCAGTGCTCCTCCTCTGCCCTCGTTCAACCCACTCGTGCCCTCCCTTTGCTCCCCTGCCTCCGCCAGGTGGCTGCTCAAGCGGCTGGAGGCGCGCAAGGACATCTGGGCCATCTTCCCGCCCAGCTGGCACGTGCCGCAGCTGCTGTGCATCATGTTTTGCAACATCACCAAGACGATGCTGGCGGAGATACTGGACCTCAAGGTGGGCTGGTGGGAGGCGGCACCTTGGGGGATAACATGGCTGGCTGACTGGCTGGCTGGCTTGCGTGGCAAGCATGCTTCTGCCGAGGCCCCTCCAGTATCGCTGCTCCAGTATCGCTTGCACTCACCCGCATGCCCTGCGCCCCGCCCGCCGCCCGCAGTCTGCGGAGCTGCCGTCCCAGGTGGACTCACTGCTCAAGTCGGTGGAGGCCACCAACATTTTCGAGGCGGAGATGGCCCGCCGCTTTGAGGGCGCGGTGGAGCGGGATGTCAGCGGCAGCGAGGAGGCGGAGGCGGGCGGGGCGGGGGAGCAGCCGGCAGACGACTCCAGCCCCGCCTCGCGGGTGCGGGCGCGCTACGAGCGGCTGGCGCGCGAGCGGCAGCGGGCGGCGGAGAGCGAGTCGCCGGAGCGGCGCAAGGAGCAGGTGGGCTGGGCTGGGTGGGGCCAAAATTGTGGTGGGCAGGGCAGGTGCACCTGAGCAGTGGGTAGGCGGCAATGCTGGCTGAAAGGCTGTACAGCAGAGGGTCAACGTAGTACACATGTCACAAGGACCTGCCCTGCCCTGCACGACACCTGCCGCAGGAGCACGCCACGTCGGCGGCGGTGGCCAAGACCAACTTCAAGGGCGCCATCTCCTCCGTCTTTGCGCCCTACCTGAGGTGCGCCCAGGCTGTTTTCCTGCTGGCGTGGTTGCACCCTGCTGCGCTGTGGCAGCCTTTCTGCGAGTATGTAGCACCTGAAGTTGCGCGTAGCAATCCCCGTCATGGTCCACAACAGGGTGTTAGTTTTGCTCATTCCCTCCCTCTCTTCCTGCCCTTCCTGCCCCCGCCCCCTGCCCCACAGCGTGTACATGGAGCAGGTGGAGCGAGACCTGATGTCCACGCTGGACCGCCTGATGCGCGAGGAGAGCTGGCAGCCGCTGTCCGCCGACCTGCCGGTGCTCAAGAGCAGCAACGAGCTGGTGAGGCGGGGGCAGCGGCAGGGGGAAGAGCCAGGACACAGGACGTACAACCCATCATGAAGGCAGCCCAGCTGGTTGCATCTGCAGGGTCGCTCTTGCTACCGTTGCAAGGCACCCCTGCTCGTCAGCATCTGCCTTGCCCCTACCCCACCCCCTCCCTCACCACCAGGTGGAGGCCATCAAGGCAGAGATGCGGGAGTGCGTGAGCCGTGTGACACGCGGCCGCGCCCTGCTGGAGCTGGCTGCTGTGTTCCAGGTGCGAGCCGTGCATGGCAAGGCTGGCGGCAGCTGCAGGCTGTTTTCCAGATCGACTCCATGCCCAGCGGTTTTTGCCCATCAGCAGTTGGACGTGAACTGATACTACAGGCCTACCGCCACTCACCCCTGCGCAGCGCGTGTATCATGCCTATGCCGCACGCCTGGTGGCCCGCCTGCCCAAGCCCACCTCGGGCAGCCTGTCTGGCTCCGCGGTGCTGGGCGCCAGCGACTGGCACGTGCGGCTGAGCGATGAGGACATCAGCGTGGTGTGCCTCATTGTGTCCACCGCGGAGCACTGCCAGGTGGGTGGCAGTGCATTCATGCTCTTGTTTGGCAATGATTTTGCTGCCACACCATTCACTGCTATACTGTACCTGTTACTGGTTGTGTCCGCTCCATCGAACGCTGCAGGAGATGGTGGGTGCGCTGGGGCGCGCTCTGGCTGCTAAGCTGGAGCCCGCTGACCTGGCGTCACGGTGAGGGCTGCTGTGGGTGGGAGGGAAGCTTGAAAGGCGCTATTGGTTGCGGGGCATAGAGCTTGCTTCGCTTTGTATGCGTGGTGCAGGTCTGGGTCCACTACGGCCATGGTGCAGCATGCACAATAGTGCATCACCGCTCGTGCTCCTCAGCCCCGCACAAACACCTCTCACCATGTCACCCTGCCATTTTGCTTTGCAGCGTGGACATGAGCGAGGAGGAGGACGAGCTGCAGGGCGTCATCACCTCCTGCCTCACCTCGCTGCTGCTGGGCATCGAGACGCGGCTGGAGGGCGCGCTGGCGGCCATGGCGCGACTCAACTGGGCGGGCATGGAGATGGTGCGGGTGGGGGCAGGTTGCCTGAATTTCGGTGTTAATCACGCTGCTCGGCTCGCAGGATCACATAGCCAGAGTAGGCATGCCTTAACCCAGGGCTCTCAGCAATGCCCTGGCTGGCTCAGAAACAGCGACCCCTTCCTCTCACCCTTCACACAGGCGGGCGACCAGAGCGAGTATGTGGGCGCCTTCCGCCGCGTGCTGCTGGACGCCGCCGCCCGGCTGGGCCCCGCCATGTGAGCCACATCTCAACCGAGCACTTGGGTTGCAGCGTTGATTGATCAGCCCTGTTCCCACTCATGGCTTAGCTCGCGTGGTCATACTCTGCTCAGCCAGACATCACCCCTTCCCCCCACCCTGCTGCCACCCTCCTGCCCCCCTGCCCCCGCAGGCCCCCCAACTACTTCCGCTTCTTCTGCGACAAGCTGCTGCGCTCCTTTGCGCCGCGCTTCCTGGAGAACGTGTACCGCTGCCGCAAGATCAGCGACGTGGGCTGCCAGCAGGTGCGGGCTTGCTAGGGGCAGCCGGGCGGCAAGGGGCTGGTGAGGGTGCATAGTGCGTCAGGTGAGCGCAGGGGCAGGGGCAGGAGGCAGGCCAGGTGCGACAGCCAAGCACGCAATGCGCAATGCATGGCCAGCCATGATTCATCCACCCACCCACCTGCTTGCCCACTCATCCATCCCCGTTCGCTCCAGATGCGCCTGGACACCGAGGTGCTGAAGGGCGCGCTGAGCGAGCTGGCCAAGGCGGGCGGGCACCTGGACGCGGCGGGGCAGGCGGCATTTGCAGCAGACGTGCACGCGCAGCTGGGGCGTGCCGAGGCGGTGCTCAAGGTAAAGAGCTGGTGGCTGGGTGTGGGTGGTGGCATTTGCTGTCCTGTTGTGTGCGTTGCAGGTCACAGACTGGGCTGTGCATGGCTGCAGCACTTCATCTTGTCCTGCTGCATGGTGGCCAGCAGCCCAAGCGCAGGCTTCAAGGGCTCCTTCCCTTCTGAATCCCTCCCCTCCCTGCCTCCCTGCCCCCCAGGTGGTGGGCTCCCCGCCCGAGGGGCTGGTGGACACCTTCTTCGAGCTGATGCCCCAGGGCTCCCCCTCCGACTTCCAGCGCATGCTGGACCTCAAAGTGGGGCGCATGGGCGGGCGGCTGGAGGACGGGACGTTGCTGGTTGCCGCCGACTGCCTTTGTGAATGATTGGCAGTAGGAGGAGAGATGCGTTGTGGCACATGGACAGCTTGAAGGTTGCTGGAAAGTTGAAGCCCAGCTGCTCCCTCTCTGACACCAGCCCTGCCCATCCCCACCCCACCCCTGTACCGCCAGGTGCTGAAGCGCAACGAGTACACCGCCATCCTGGAGCAGTTCAACCGGCGCATGGGCCGCCCCGCCCTGGCGGGTGCAGCCGCCGCCACGGCCAGCGGCACTGGCAACCCTGCAGTGGGAGCGGCGCGCTCCTTCAACCTGCCGCAGATGCCGCGCCTCAACTCGGGCGGGGCGGCGGTGGTGGGCGCCAAGGCCAGCGCGGCAGCTCAGGATGTGGCAGCGCGGCTGGGCAGCGTGGGGTCCCGCATCACAACACCCAACCTCACGGCGGCCAAGGCCAGCGCGGCAGCAGCGGGGGAGAGCATGCGCGACTCCATGAGCGCCGCCATGCGCAGCATGAAGAGCAAGGCCAGCCTGCGCTTCCTGCAGCGCGACCAGGGCGGCGCCTGAGGAGCGAAGGTTCGGGGTCCTGCCGTCTCCTGCCACATGCGGCCCTGTTTATCGCGTGACCAACTCTGTACCCTCTTCTGCCCTTGCATGCTCTGCTGACTTGACCATTTCTTCTCTTGACTTTGAGTGCTGCTAGCCATACGTTTACAGAGCATTAGGCACAAATAACTTGAGTGCAAAATTAGCAGCTTGCCTCAATGCAACCTGAATATCAACTCTTACTCAGCTGCGTCACAGGTGTCGCATATACGCCCAGACAGACGCCGCATCTGGCATATTTTCGGGCTTTCCCGAGTCAAACAGGCGGTTTGCCAGCCGCACCTGGCCCCGCTGCTGCTGCTGGGCACCCTGCGCCTGGCTGATGGGCGGGGCATAACTAAGCAGCTGGGGCCAGGGCAGGGCGGCCTCTGTGACACCTGCCCCACTGCGAATCAACGCCAACCGGCCCGCAATGAGCTGTCTCAGGCGCGGCACGTCCACACGGACGTCCACCTGTTGCATTTGGGAAGATCACTTCCCTTGAGCGGGATGGAAAGGCAGCAGCAAGGCCAGCAACATGCAGATACAGCCCCTGACACGCGACTTGCATGTGTGAGGCTCTCCACGCACGCTTGGTCCTGGCACTGTGCCGCGGTCCAGTTGCCAAACAGACGAGCGCTGCACAGGGAATAGGCGAACAGTGGCCATTGCCTGCAGTTCACTCTTTTGGTCCGCATTCCGTGCACTGCTGCACGCAACAGCCTGAAGCGAAGTGGCCCCCACTCACAGCCTGGGTTCGGTGTGCAGCGTCTCGTTTGCGCCCTGCGCCCGCAGCGCAAAGTGGTGCACGTCCTCCAGCTGCTTGGTCAGGCTGACAAAGAACTGGTCGATGTCTGAAGCGGGAGTGCAGGCGAAAGAAAACGGGTTGGGTTGGAGTGCAAGGCTAGCCCTGCTTTCTAGGATATGCCTGTCCTGCCCACACCCACCACACCATAATTAGCTGATTGTTTACCATCGTGCCCCCCGCTCACCCTCCCAGGCCCAGTTGCGCTGCAATATCTCCACAACTGCCGCCCCCGGCGGCAGAAACAGCGCGTTGGCCAGGTTGCTGGTGTGCACAGAAACGAAGACTCCCGTGCTTGCCACCATCTCCAGCTGCTCCCGCAGGCTGCTGCTGGAGTCAAACTCCACCACTCGCACCTGCAGTCAACAAGGATCTTGATGGTAAGATGGAGAGGTGGAGGGAGCTGGAATATGCTGCGTGGGGGGCAATGAGGTGGTGGAGCGGTGCACAACTGCCCCCCGGCTGCTGCGGACCACATCCCAAAACTGAAGCCAACATGACACCCACCCACCTCTCCAAACTCGCGCAGCATGTCCACCACCTCCCCCTCATTCAGAATGCGCCTGTTGGCGCTCTTGCGCTGCAGCGTGATGGTGGCCGGCGGGGCAGCCCCAGCAGGCGGCAGCTTTGTGCCGTGCATAGCGTGCAGGAGGGCGCGCATGAGGCGAGCATCGGAGCCGTCTCGGCAGCCGCGGTTGCCGCCGGTGAACATGTCCTTGGGCCACAGCACCTGAGGGTAAGGGGTGGTGGAACATTCAGCTGTTGCGCTGCCTTTCCTAAATACAAGTCGAGGTCTCGTAGATTGCATGCTGCCTTGCAATGGCCCACAAGGTTGCACCACAGCTTCACACCCGCACCCACCCCCTCTTCACCACGTGCCTGGTCAAACACCAGCCACTCATCCGGTGCGGCCCCCTCCAGCAGCTGCTGTGCCTGCTCCGTGGGGCTGGCCACCTCCCGCTCAAACAGGAGCGGCGGCAGCGGCTGGCCGGGCATCACGCCGAGGGTGGCCGCCAGCACGCCTCGCACCTGCAAGGTATGAGCAGCAGCAAAGATCGATCATACCAGCCCTCAAAATGCCACTCAATTGGGTGACGTGGTGGCCACAGTCAGTCATTGCCGGATGCCCTGTCCGCAGGCTGCCACGCACACGCACCCAACTGTTGAAGTTGGCCCGCTGCTGGTACAGTAGCAACAGGCGGTCTGGGGTGCGTCGCACCAGAGGCTCGTGGCGCAGGTAGCTGGGGGGAGGGGGAAGGGCAGGTCAGCAGAACAATCACAGCTGGGAGGAGGCCGCAAGGCACACACTGTTTACTGATCGCCGCTTGTCGGAAGTGCAATCAGCAGTGCAAAATCGCAGCACTGCGCCACAGCTGCCACATGGCCACCGCCAATCGCCTGCCATATCCCAGCCCTGTCCATCCCCCGCACTTGCCTGAAGAGAGGCATGAGCGCCTCCAGCCAGTGCCCCAGGGCGGTAGGGTGCATGAAGAAAACCCAGTCCAGAAGAACAGTCTCTCCAGGCACCACACGAGCTTGCACAGAGGCTGCAAACTCAGCTGCGTCTGCCACACTGAGCGTGGTGCCCTGCCGGTTGCGCCCCAGCTGCCAGGGAAAGCCCAGCTGGGTGGGGCTTGCAGGGTCTTGCACAAAGTAGAAGCGACCACCTCGGTAAAACAGGTTGCGGAACACACAGTATGCCGGAGCGCACCGCACTTGGGTCCCAATGTCGGCACTGCGCAGGCCTGGCATGGGTGCCTGCACCGGCGGGCTGTTGATGCCGGCGGGTGCAACAGTTGCTGTGCCACTGCCGTCTGGCGGCTGCGCCTCCTGGATTGCCCAGGTGCTGAACTGGTGGCCTCTTGTCAGACCGCTGGCGTTGCCCTGCTTCATTTGTGCGATGGCTGCCGCCCATTCGTCCATGCCGATGGACTGCAGGCGACAGGCCGCAGGCTGATCAACCGTCCACACCTGCTGTGCTTCATCCCACCACTCGTACCCATGGCAGCGCCAGATGGCCTCAAATCCGCCAAACGCCATGCCCCGCTTGGGCACTGTGGCAGGGTCGCAGCCACCGGTGCACGGAGCGAGCTCACGGCGCTCCCGCCAGCGGCAGCCGGCGGGCCGGAAGGGACCGGCGGGGCCGTGCTGCGCCACATGCCGCTGCATCTGCTGCACCAGGCGCTCTGCTTCTGTTGCCGCTTCTTGCTTGCTTTGGTCGGATCGCAGGGCTGGTTTGGTAGGCTGTGCTGCCTCCACGGCTTGAGCTGCTGCTGCTTGGTCGGCAGCGCCGCCCAGCTGGCTGGCCCCGGCTGCCCCAGCAGGGGAGGTGGCTGCCTCAGCAAAGTGCCTGCTGGCCTTCCTCTGCTGCCACACATCCATCTCAGTGCCCAGCAGCAGGGCAGCCAGCAGAGCTAAAGCCAGTGCCGCTCCGAGCGCCAGCGCCACGCTCCCGCATGTGGGCGGTGGCAAGCGGCGCCGGCGGGCGTGCATGCCTGCTGCAAGCCGCTGCTCCTCCTGCTCATGAACGTCTTGCTCTTCTCTGGGGTCCAAGGCCACCGCCACACTGCCCAGCGAGCGCACCCCACTTGCTGGGCGCGCCCGCGCCCTCATGCTGCTCATGTGGCGTGCTATCTCTTGCAAAGACAGGGAGCAACGAGCAGGGAGGCACAGGGCAGGTGAAAGAGAAGGGGGCAGGCTTTTCGGCCGCCACTTTCCAGCTGCGGCATGGGCATGCCCTGCCTTGCTCATGCCTCCTGGGGCCATGGCGGCCGTTCGATCTACTTCAGCACATCCACCATCTTACCCTGCACGCCCTCATGCTGCCAGGCACGCCTGAAGGGGCCGGACTGCCTCCACCCTCGGCCGACCCGCAGTCTCAGCAGGCCCGGGCCTCCCAGCAGGCCGCCCAGGAGACACAGCTTAGGATCAGCGCAGCAGGGCCCCCGCCCGAACAGCCAAGAGAGGCGGGCGCCAACGTTGAGCCGCAGGCCCCAGCCAGCCCAAAGGCCAGTCCCGCCCCCAGCAGCAGCACCATGGGCGCAGCAGGGGAGCCAGAAGAGGGGGCAGCAGCGGCGGCAGCAGCGGCGCCGGTAGCGCCGGCGGGAGGCGGCCGCGCGGAGCAGCCGCCAGACAAGACGCCTGCCGCCGGTGCCAAGCAGGGCAAGAAGAAGGTGGTGCGCAGCAAGGACGAGTTCACAGAGGTGCGTTTAGACAGCGAGCGGCAACGGATGGGGGGTTGAAGGCTGGCAAATGATCAGGTGTAGCCTTGGACAGGGGCCAGTGGCACGCTCAGGTTGTCAAGCCGGCCCACCGCTCAGCTCTGTCTGCTCGATTGCTTCCCATGCGCCCTACCTATAGGTGTGGAAGAAGTTCATGAAGAGCCGCCAGCTGGACACCTCGGTGAGCAGGGCTGGGACTGGCTGGGAGGCAGCATACCCGCCTGGCTGCTGCGACTAACTGAGCGCTGCCTGCCCAGCGCTGCCTTGCTCAGTATGCCTCCCATCTCGCCCACCCATGCCAGCCTGCCTCCCCGCCACCCTTTCGTTTCACCTGCCTGCAGCCCCAGCAGTTCAACCGCCAGCACCTGGACCTGTTCAAGCTGTTCCGCCTGGTGCTCAAGGCCGGCGGCTACCAGACGGTGCTGGACCAGAAGGGCTGGGTGAGGCGCCTCCCCTGCTGCTAGTGCTGCTGCTGCATGGTGTGCTGATTTGTTGGCCGGCATGGCATTTCAATGCTGCTCCGGGGATGTGCTGCTTTGAGGATGGCTGGGTGTGGACGAGGCAGGAACAGATGGGCATGCAGCTTGCGCCATGCCCGCCTGGCGCGAGTGCCTCCCAGACTTCCCTCCTGGCCCAGCCCTCCCTGCACGCCTGGCCTGCCTCTCCCGCCCCACAGGCACGCATTGGGCGAGCCTTCAACCCGCCACCCTCCATGACTGACCTCTCCTTCCAAATCAAGAAGGTGGGCAGCCTCCGACGGGTCGCAGGGTCAGCAGGTTTGGGATGTTGGCTGGTTGCAGTTGCCCCACCGTTGCGCGGCGGCACAGGCCTGGCTTGGGGCTGCAAGGGGTGCCTGCACACTCCTCGCAACCAAATGATGAACGTTGCGCACCTGGATCGTGCAGGCCTACATTAACAAGCTGCTGGCATTTGAGGAGGTGAGCAAGGCGGTTGCAAGCCTACACGTTTGCCTGCCCCCATAATTCACAGCGTTTGCACGGCTTGCAAGGCATGAACACGCGAATGCCAATTGTATGCCTTGAGTGGCCAGCCGACCTGCGGCATACCCTTGCACAATAAACTGCACCTCGCTCCTCCCCTCATCTCGCAGGCCTACAATGCGGGTCAGATTGACGCCGAGTTTCCGCTGGAGGCGGGCGGCACGCCCGAGCCCGCCACCCGGGCGCCGCCCAAGCGCAAGGCAGCAGAGCCCGCTGAGGCAGCAGGGGAGCAGATGCCAGTCAAGCGGGAGCGGACGCAGCCCAAGCAGCCGCGGGCGGGGCGGGCAGGCGAGGGTGCAGGCCTGGTGGTGCCGTCCCCGCAGGCGCCCCAGCACCCGCCCTCCCGCCCCCGCGCTAAGCAGGCGCGCCCCGGGCAGAAGCGGGCCGCCTCCCCCAAGGCAGCAGAGGCAGGCAAGGGAGGCAAGAGCGCCAAGGCAGCCGCCCGCCCTGCCTCAGCAACAGCAGGACGTGGCTCGCGGCAAGATGGCGGGGCGGCGGGGCACGAGGCGCGGCCGCCATCCGGGCAGCGTGGCAAGGTGAGGGAGGTGCCTGCATCCACCTAATCGCAACACTGCTCTGCGTGCAAGGCACGGGCATTAAAGAGTTGCAGCATATTTGTAGCCATGCTCTTGCCTGCCCTGCACCAGCCTGCTGCTACTCTGACTTGCCTCGGCCATCTTCTCACAACAGTCCATCTGCTGCCCTGCCCTGCCTGAATGCAGCGCCAGCGCGTGCTGCAGCCGCGCACTGAACCGCCCGAGGTGGCGGCTTCCCCAGAGGCCATGGTTGGCCGCCGCATTGGTAGGTTAGGGAGCAGGTGGCTATCACGTGCAGCAAAGCTTGGCATGAGAGGTTTTTCTTTAGCTTGCCCGCCTCCCAGCTGCCCAGAATGATCCTCCTGTGCTTGCAAGATTGGCCAGCTGTAGCCTCATGACGTCCTGCTGCCACCTGCTGCCGTCCCTCCCATCCCGCTAAGCAGGCGTGTTCTGGGCGGACGATGACACCTTCTATCACGGCACGGTGGTGGGCTACAACTCAGCCACTGAGCGGCACACAGTGCAGTACGACGATGGCGACCGAGAGGACCTGGTGAGAAAAACAGCTGGCTTGAGGGCTGAGCGTGTTTTGCGCCTGCTGCTGGCATGTTGGATGAAGGCATGTGCAGGTTGGGGGTGTATTTGTGAGGTCCTCGTACTGCGGCGTGCACCACAATCGCGTCAATGCCATGCTTACCTCATTGAGCTGCTGATCTCCCACACATGCCCTGGATCCACCCCACAACAACACCCCTGCAGCTGCTGGCGTACGAGGACTGGGCCTTTCTGGATAAGCACCAGCGCGCCGCCCAGGCTGCCGCCGCTGCTGCTGGTGCCCGCGGTGGGGCAGGGCCGCGGCAGCAGCAGGCTCGCCCGCCTCCCGCTGCGGGCACTGGTGCAGCCCAGGCAGCGGCAGCAGCAGGTGGCACCCACCCGCCAGCGCACGGTGCGCCTGCGCCACACTATCAGGTGCAGCGCCTGGGCAGTGGCCCAGGCTCCCATGCGCCCCCGCTGGCTGGTCCTGCGCAGTATGCAGCGCCGCCGCCGGGCGCCGCCATTCAGCAGGCACAGCAGGTGCAGCAGCAGCAGCAGGTGCAGCAGCAAGAGCAGGCGCAGCAGGCGCAGCAGGCGCAGCAGCCGCTGGGGCCCCTGGTGCTGCCCGACTTTGTAGTGCCCTCCAGTGGCGTGCCCCCGCTGTTCAGGCAGCCCTCAGCGGATGACCAGCCCCTGCTGGTGCCGTCGCTGCACCCACAGGGCAGCCTGCCGGGCATGCTGGGTGCAGAGGGAGAGCCAGAGCCTACGCCCCGCCACACCGCCGCCCAGACCCTGCAGTGGGTGGCCAACGGGGCTGGCCCGGCGCCCGGCCAGCCGCCGGCAGGCCACCCCGCTGCCCAGCAGCAGCAGTGGCTGTACCAGAGCCAGCAGCAGTTTGCTCCCCACGGAAGCGGCTACAGCAGCGCCTATGGCGGCTACCCAACCGCAGGCCCGCTGCCCGCCGCCCATGCGGCCTCTCTGGGACTGCCGCCGCTGCCGCCCCGTCCGCAGTCTGGCGGCGTGGGCGCATTCCCGCCGCCCCCGCCTCCACCCGCTGGGCACCGCCCGCCGCATGATCTGGTGGCACAGGGGTGAGTCGGGTGGGATGAGGTGGGCTGGGTTGATGAGAGGCCTGCTTGTGAGAATGCCGGCCCCGGGTCTAGGGCTGCTTGCGGCAAGCTACAGAGTGCCCTCCCTTTGCCGGTGTGCATCTTGTCGAAGCCACTCACAGCTTTTGCGGGCTGACCGCAATGTCATGGCCCCGCAGGCGCAACTTCCGAGCCTACACCTGCATGGACCCAGCCGCCGGCTACGAGGTGTTTGCGCTGGTGCCCGGCCTTACGGCAGACGAGGTGTGTCGGGGCGGCAGCACTGGCTGCGTCTCCTCTGCATGGCCAGCAGAGCGTTGTGTCTGCACGCACGGCCGCGTGGTGTGCAAGCAGGACGTGTTGACAGTGTTATGGCCCAAGGTGCAGACAGGGCAGCTGCCAACTCTGCAAGGCCATTTTTCCTTCCTGTTCCCCTGCACTGCCGCGCAGGTCAGCGTGCGCTGCTGGAGCAGCGGCGTGGTGCTGATTGAGGGGGAGCCGGTCAACCCGCCCAGCGGGCCGGGAGCACCCGCGCCCCTCAGCGAGCACGTGCAGCTGCCCACCCGCATTGACACGCGCTCCGCCGTGGCACAGGTGGGGTGGGTGGTGTATGAGGGATGTACAGGGGCTCGATTGAGATAGCAAGCTGGGGAAGGCAAACTGGGCAAGCCTGGCTGTCATGGCCAGGCTTCTCATGCCACCGCATCATGTCCTATATCCCTCCTTGCAGCTGACGCCAACCGGGCAGCTGTACTTGCGTGTGAACGCGGTGTGACAGAGCACGACTGCCCAGCACAGCCAGGCAGACCCCTTTGTGGTGCCAGCAGCGCTCGGGCTCATGCCCGGCGGCGGCAAGGCAAGGCTGGCGCCCGCGACCATGTTGCATTTCTCGTGCATTCACTGCCCCGTTTCATCTCCGAAGTGTCTCTGTGCATTGATCAGACCTGGCAGGTAGCTTGCAGAGCCCTGTGAAGAAGGGAGCGCTCGGTGGCTGCCGGCAGCAAGGCACTGAGGCGATCGCGTGATCTGTGCAGTGATCAAGCTTCGCCGCAACCATGGCAAGAGACCGACTCGTCGACGGTGAGCGCAGGCGCCGGTTTGGAACCCGGGCCGCGTGTTTCAGCAGGCCAGGGGCCCGCCATGTCGACCATCAGATCGACCAAGGTGCTTCATGCACACAGAAGCCGCCCCGCCGCCCCGCAGGCTGGACGCTGCTGCTGGCGGCGGCGGTGGCGCTGCACACCATAGCCGCGCCGTTTGCCAAGGTGGAGGAAAGCTTCAACCTGCAAGCCACACACGACCTGCTATTCCATGGCCTCAACATCACCGCTTACGACCACCTGGAGTTCCCGGGGGTGGTGCCCCGCACCTTCCTGGGCGCCGCAGCAGTGGCGGCCGCCGCTGCACCCGTGGTTGCGCCGCTGCGCCTGCTGGGGGCGCCCAAGCTGGCGGCCCAGATCGCTGTGCGCCTGGTGCTGGTGAGCATGCTAGGCAGGGCGTGGCTGGGCTATTTCGCGGGCGGCTGTCAAGCAGACAACCACACGGGTCCTGCTGTGCGTGCACCAATGCTGACCTGGTTCACCTCGTCTTGCCTGCCATCTCCAATACCCCATTCCCTGCCATGTCCACACCCGCAGGGCGGCCTCACCGTGGCATCGCTGGCGCTGCTGCAGCGCGCGGTGCGGCGGCAGTTTGGCCCAGTCACCGCCGCGGCCTACATGCTGCTGACAGCGCTGCAGTTCCACCTGCCCTTCTACCTATCCCGCACCCTGCCAAACGTGCTGGCCATGCCGCTCACTAGCGCCGGCCTGGCCGCCTGGCTGGATGGAGGGGCTGTGGCGCCCATCTGGCTGCTGGCCGCGGCAGCGGTGAGCGCGGGGTGCACAGAGTTGGCATGCCTGCCTCTTGTTTGTTGGAACGTCACGAGCCACTGAGTGCACAGCTGGCTTGGCAGCCAGCGGCTGTTTTCCCTTGCTTCCGTCCAACTGCACCCACTTCATGCTACCTCACTCACCACCGCTGGCCCCCTCACCCCCCTACCCCACCGTAGGTTGTGTTCCGCTGCGACATGCTGCTGCTTGCGGGCCTGGTGGGCCTGCACCTGCTGGCTGCCCGCCGCATCTCTGTGGCGCGAGGCGTGGCGCACGGCGTGGCTGCTGTGGCCGCCAGCCTGGCGGCGTCGGTGCTGGTGGACTCCTTCTTCTGGCGCCGCTGGCTGTGGCCGGAGGGAGAGGTGCTCTACTTCAACACCGTGCTCAACAAGTGAGGGGCGGAGAGGCGGGGAGGCAGCTTGCTCGCTTATCTCGGAGCGTCGAGCTCGGTGCATGATCGCATGTGACAACAGCGGCTTGTACAGCACTGACCCCACTTTGTATCTCCCTCCCCTGCCCCTCTAATGCAGGAGCCACGAGTGGGGCGTGCAGCCGGCGCACTGGTACCTGACCAGCGCGCTGCCCCGCGCTCTGCACGCTGCGCTGCCGCTGGCCCTGCTGGCCTTGGCGCTGGACCGCCGCGCCCGGCCACTCATGTTTGTGGCCCTTGGCTTTGTGCTGCTCTATTCCAACCTGCCCCACAAGGAAGTGCGCTTCCTCTTCCCGGTGCTGCCGCTGTGGAACGCGGCGGCCGCAGTGACGCTGCAGCGGCTGTGGGTCAACCGCGGCAAGTCGGCGCTGAGGGCAGCGCTCCTGGCCGCAGCGGCGGCGGCCCTGGCGGCTGGGCTGGGGCTGACTGTCATCACAGCTGCGGCCAGCACGCGCAACTACCCTGGCGGGGAGGCGCTGCAAGCGCTGCACCGCCTGGCAGCGGCGGATGCAACAGCAGCGGCGGCAGCCGGCCGGCAGCTGCGGGTGCACATTGGCGTGCTGCCTGCCATGACGGGCGTGTCTCGCTACGGCGAGGCGGGAGCTCCCTGGTCCTATTCAAAAGAGGAGGGACTCAACCTGCAACAGCTGTCGGCGCGGCGGTTTGACTTTCTGCTGACCGACCAGCCAGCAGTGGAGGGCTACAGCCAGCTGGCGGCAGCAGAAGGGTTCCAGCGCCTGGCGCTGGCCACCCGCAGCCCAGCCACGGCGCTGCGAGGCCTGCTGCAGGGGCAGCTGCCGGTGCGCCTGCTTACCGCGCCCGCGGTGTATGTGCAGCGGCGGCAGGACTTGGGTGCGGTGCCGGCTGGTGAGGCTGAGGCGGCAGCTGGCCAATAAGCTTGGCATGCTTGTGAAATGCTGTTAAAGCTGTGCTGTAATGGTTCATTTGTGAGCTAGTTGGGTCAAAAGTGCGACGGGCACGGAACTCCAGGGAGCGAGCATCAGGGATTAGGGTACATGCGGAGGT
>VFQO010006931.1_pt1 | contig 42863 bp, 40 predicted proteins | sample 3512331 | NCBI WGS metagenome assembly VFQO01 (sample SAMN10412371, study PRJNA504923) | tailings metagenome | isolation source: Replicate 3 from Balatoc abandoned mine | place: Philippines: Itogon, Benguet | collected 2017-08-28 | reverse complement strand
GCCACCATGGCCCGTTCGGTCGCCTCGTCCATGTCGATCTGCTTTTCCGAATTGGTCCGCCCATGGCCGACAAATTCGTCGCCCCGCTTACGGAATGGCGCAAGCACCTCGGGCGCCACCTTGTAGACCATGCCGTTGGCGAGGATGGCGAGCGCGATGTCGAAATCCTCGCAGAGCTGCAGGATGCGCCACACGCCCACCCGATTGCCATAGTCGCGATAGGCATAACCGCGGTGGAATGGCGCCGCCGGCTGCGAGGTGAAGTCGTTGCCGGGATTGCGGCCGAACTCGAAGGCTTCGATGTTGAGTGCCACGTAGACGGCGAGGCGCTTGCCGTCTGGCCAGTCGTAGACCGGGCGATCTACGATGGGGCTGAAACGATAGCGGTCCATGCTCATGCCGACTTTGCCTCGGCCGCCGGCTCCTCGCCGCGGGCGATGTCGATGATCCAGCCGACATCCGTACCGGCATGACCGCGCCAGGCCACATGCCCGTCAGGCCGCACCAGCACCAGCGGCTGCTCGTAGAGCGTAGCGATCTCGGCATTATCGATGCGCTCGACCCGCAACGGCACGTTGCGCGCGGCCGCGGCCTGCACGAAGGCATCAGCTTCGCGCGGTTCGGTGCCGAAATCGAGCAGCACGAACTCGCGGCCAAAGAGATCGATGATCGACTGGCCTTCGCTGAGCCACGCATGCGGCGCTCGATGGCCGGGACGCGCGGTCTGCAGATAGGTGGTGTACTCGTCGGGCGTCGGCGGTGTGCCGTCGGCCACGCAGATCGGCGAGCCTTCATAGCGATAGCCGAGCTGGATACCCCAGGACTGCCAGTCCGACCGGGTGTTCTCCTTGAGCGCTGTGCCGATCCGCGCGCGCAGTGCGTCGCCTTCGGAACCTTCGGCGTTGATGTTGGACGTGTCGATCGGCACGTTCCAGGTCTTGAAATTGTGCGTCGAGAAAGCCGCGTTGCGCGTCGCCACCGGACGCCGCTCGAACTCATATGAATCGAGCAGTGCTTCGCCGCCCCAGCCCTTGAGCGTTGCGGCGAGCTTCCAGCCGAGATCCATCACGTCGCCGAAACCGGTATTCACCCCCATGCCGCCGGTCGGCGACATGGTGTGGGCGGAGTCGCCGGCGAGGAAGACGTGACCCTTGCGATAGTGCTCGGCCACGAGCTCGGTACGCCGCCATGGCACCACTGTGAGCACCTCGAATGGGATGTCGTCGCGGCCGAGTGCCTTGCGGACCCAGCTTTCGGGGTCGAAGCTCTTGATGTCGAAGCGTTCCTCACTGCCGAAGATGGTGACGCGCCACAACTCGCTGCCGTCGATCACCGTGAGGTTGCCCCAAGTGCCCTGAGGGCCCACGAGAATGGCGCGTTCGATGTCGCCATAATTGGTCTGCCCGATCAGGTTCGGACACTTGAAGAGGATGCCGATCGAATAGTTGAGCTTGGGGTTGCCCAGCATCGGCACACCCAGCGCGTTGCGCACGGAGCTGAGTGCCCCGTCGCAGGCGACCATGTACTGGGCCTCGACCGTCACCAACTCCCCGGAGGCAGTGCGCACCGTCGCAGTCACGCCGCCCTCGGTGTCTTGGAAACTCTCGAGCGTATGCCCGAACCGCAGATCGATCTCGGCCTGCTCCTTGGCGACCTGCTGCAGGATGGGGTCGAGCCACATCTGCGGGCAGCGCTGCCGCTTGTGCGGCGTGAACGGCTGCAGTGCGGTGTCGGCGGTCGATGGATAGGCGTCGCGCTCGAGCAGGTGGCCGGTCATCGACGTGCAGAACACAATCGCCAGCTTGTAGTCGTCAGGGAAGCCCGAGGTACGGACGCGCTCGACAAAACCCCAGCGGCGGAAGAACTCCATCGTCCGGGTGACGATCGTGCCGATCTTGGGATGGTTGATCTTGCCGTCACTCTTTTCGATGAGCAGGCACTCGATACCATTATAGGCGAGGTCGATCGCCATGGTCAGGCCCACGGGGCCGGCGCCAACGATCAGCAGGGGAGTCTTGATGGTCTGGGTCACTGTGGCCTCCTGCAAAATACGGTAGGGCCGGACGCGAGGCCCGGCCCATGGATCATCACTCGTCGAAGGTCATGCCGGTCGCGGCCACCAGGTCGGCCCACGCCTTGCTGGTGCCGGCGATTTCCGCAGCGAAGTCCTCGGGCTCTTCCACCACGGTGGTCATGCCGGATTCGGCCGCGGTCTTGACCACTGCCTCGGTCTGCGCCGCAGCCTTGGAGGCTTCCGAGAGCTTTTCCAGCACGTCGGCCGGCAGGCCTGCCGGGGCCAGCACGCCATACCAGCTCTGCGCCGCCTCGAAGGCCGGGTGACCCAGTTCGGTGAAGCTCGCGAGATCCGGGAAGCCCGCGTCGCGGGTGGCGCTGGTCACGGCGAGCAGGCGGATCTTGTCGTCGCCATCATACTGCACGGCGAGCGGGGTACCGATGAACATCGCCTGGATGTTGCCGGCCAACAGGTCGGTCATCGCCGGGCCGTTCCCTTGGTAGGGAATGTGCTGCATCTGGATGCCGTATTCGGCCTTCAGAAGTTCGCCGGTGAAGTGATGCAGTGTGCCGATGCCGGGCGAGCCATAGTTCAGCGCATCCGGGTTCGCCTTGGCGTAAGCCACGAACTCGTCGACCGTGGTCGGCTCGATCGAAGTGCTCACCGCCAGCATCAGCGTGTGTGTCATGATGCGGCTGATCGGCTGGTAGGCCGTCGCGATGTCATAGGCGAGATCGGGGTAGATGAGCGGGGCGAGGGCCACGAGGCTCGATCCGCTCCAGAGCAGGGTGTAGCCATCGGGAGCGGCTTCCGCCACCAACGCGCCGCCAGTGGTGCCGCCGGCGCCCGGCTTGTTGTCCACCACCACCGGCTGGCCCAACACTTCGCTGAGCGCGTTGGCATAGATGCGGGCGGTCAGGTCGGTGACGCCGCCGGCGGCGAACGGCACGATCAGCGTGATGGTACGGGATGGAAAGTCCTGCGCCTGGGCCGGCTGGGCAACCAGCATGGCGACGGCCGCAACGGCGGCGGCCTTGAGCAGGGAGCGTTTCGAAGTATCGGTCATCTTGGTTTTGCACTGCCTCGGGATGGCGGCACCGGACCAAGTGCCGCTCGGTTGGTGTTCACGTCAGGCTCGCAGTCGGCCGGCCCAGCCGCTGTAAAGAGGTTCGGTCGCCGTGGGCGCGGGCATCGCATCGGCAATGCCGGCGGCGCGATGCAGTGCCCACGCAAGACAGAGATTGGAGGAGAGCACTGGCCTGCCGAGCGCCTCGGCGACGACGCCGATGGCCTTTAGCGTCGGCATGCCGGTGCCGGTCAGCACCAGCGCTTCGGCGCGGTCGAGCTGCAGCTTTTTCACATTCTCCAGCACGGCGGCCGAGCGGATCTTGTAGACGCTGCGCGTATCGCTGGGGTCGATCGGCGCCGCGGCATGCGCGACCACGTCGAACCCTTCGCTCTTCCAGAACTCGAAGCTGAGGTCGGCCAGCCAGTGCGGATAGGGCGCGAACACGCCGATACGGGTGACGCCCAGATGCTGCAACGCGGCCTTGATCGCCGCCGCGGCCGAGATCACCGGGTAGCCGAAACGATCCTGCATGCGATGCATGGTGTCGGCGTCGTCGGCGGCGCCGACGATGTAGGTGGAGCCGGTGCAGGCATAGCCGACAGCATCCAGATCAGCGGTATCGAAAGCTGAGAGCGTGGTTTCCAGCGTGCGTAGATAGCCGACGAGGCGATCCTTGGAGTCGGTACGGCTGCCCTGTAGCCGCGTCGCCAGCACGTTGACGCCATCGGGCATCAACGCCTGGATTTCCGGCTCCACGATGGGGTTGGCCTGCGGCACCGCAATGCCAATCTGCGCCAGCGCCCCGTACTCACGATCGTGCATTCATCCCTCCGTCATGGGAACGTTGCATTGCTCGCAGTAAACTGTCAACAGTTTGCGCGATCGATCTGCGTTTGAGGAATCCGGACCAGCTGGATGCGTGAGTTGAGCCTGCCGGCCCATGGTGGGAGCATAGTTTCAGGGCATGAGCCCTACGCCCAACGCCAGCTTCTGGCGCAAATGCAGATTATCGTCGGTGCCGCTCCTGACCGGAGCTGAGCCTTGGGACGGTCGCTGACGCATCTGTCATGCGGCGGAGGGCGATAGGCCCGTCAACCGTACACTCGGTCCGCAAGCAACCCGCGACAAAAGCGTCGCCTAGACCTCGAGGCGATAGAACTTGATCGCGTTGCCGGCAAACAGCGCGTGTTGCTCGTCTCGCGTGCACTCCTGCAGCGCGGACGCGAATGCGCCGTAGGCGTCCGAGAACGTAGCTCCCAGCTCGACCACGGGGTGATCGCTGGCCATCATTGCCCGCTCGGGGCCGAAGATTTCGAGGCAGGTGAGCACGATGCGGCGAATGCTCTCGGTGGTCCAGTCGGGCTGGTAGGCCACGACATCGGAAATCTTGATGGCCACATTGGGCAGTTCGGCGAGGACGCGCAGGCCCTGTTCCCAGTGCAGCAGTCCTTCCTCGGACTGATCGAACGGGGATCCGCAATGGTTCAGCGCAAAGCGCGTTTCGGGGAAGTCTTTCGCCAGTTGCGAGGCTTCCGCCATCTGCCAGGGCGAGATCATCAGGTCAAAGGACAGCCCCAGGCGGTCGAGCGCTGCAAAGCCCGCCCGCCATTGCGGCGCGCTCATCCGGTGCCGGTCGCGTGAGAACGATCGCTGCGGGTCTGGATGCCAGCTGAGTATATCGCGGAGTCCCACGACACGCGGATGGTGCGCCAGCCGTTCGAGATTGGCTTGCGCGTCCGATGCATCGAGCGGAACCGTGCTGACATAGCGCGATGCCATCCACTCTGGACGCTCCAACTGATCGAGCCATTCGATCTCGGCGAACGGATCGCCGGTCTCCCAGCCCGCCTCGACATGAACGGTGCCGACGACATTGTGGCCAGCCGTGGCCTTCAGATAGTCGGCAGGCAGACAGTTCTTTCCGAGCACGCCCCCTTGGCCGCGGAGCCAGGGATGCTTGTCGAGGGAGCGGTCCCAGAGGTGATGGTGGGCATCGACGATCGGACCATCATAGGCATGCGGCATGATCATCGTCCCATATGCACACGACGGGCAATCTGTTCGGCGAGTGTCAGCCATCGCCGGGCCGGTTCGCCGCTCAGCGCCGTCATGGCGGCCAGGGCATCGTCTTGCAAGGCGCGGAGGCGATAGCTTGCAAGACGCTGGTGCGCATCCAGTTCTTCGGCGATGGCGATGAAACGCTCCGCTGCCGCCTGTCCGCCAAGGCGCGGTGCCAGTTCGTGGGCGACGAAGTCGTCCCATTGCAGGTTCGGATTCCAGCTGAAGCGGGCAAACGCCAGGTAGCTGAGCTCGACAGTCGCATGATAGTCGGACGCCTCGCCCCACACGGTGAGGCCCTGCATGCCCAGTTCTGCTCCGCGCGTCGCCATGTCGGCGAAGGACCGGGCATTGAAGGCATAGCGTTCGGTCCGCTCGTCGCCGTTCCACTGGCTGGCGAACTGACAGCGCAGCACGTTGGGTTGCGTCGGCAGGCTGGCCACATAGCTGGGGTCGAGCTCCGACCGCAGTCGCTTCCAGAAGCTGCGATTGGCTGTGTGCTGATAGATGGCGCCTACCGGCAGCTTGTGCTGGGCTTCCGTGGCGACCGGGTCGAGCAGGTTGTCCCACTGCATCTCGCAGTAAATCCAGAGATCGGGACGTTTGGCTTTGGCGGCGCGATAGAGCCGCGGAAAATTCTCGGCCATGTCCGTATGGCTCCAGGAATCGCCGTGCGCCTCGCCACGGCGAGCGGCTTCTGCATCATTGGCACGTCGCGCCGTGCAGCGATCGCAATCGCAGACGCCGTAGTCGCCGCTCTCGATGTTGATGCCGCCGATTTCAAAGGTTTCGGCCAGCCAGGCCACCGCCTCTTCCATCCAGTCGATGGTTTCCGGCGCGCTCGGGCAGGCGCTCACCGTGTAGTCGGAATGCGGGAAGTTGAGAGGAAAGGCGAGGTCGGCAATCTGAAAGCCGATATCCCTGGACATCTTGGCGGCGTGTTGCGGATTGGCCTTCAGCCAGGTGCTGAGGTTGAAGCGATGCTTGCCCTCCCAATAGACGCCGCCATAGGCGCCGATGGCGATGCCCGGGATGATGCGCACGCCGCGCTCATTGGCATAGCGGCAGAGCTCCTGCGCCGCCTCAATGCCCCCGTGGCTGTCGCGCAGGAAGCCGTAGACGATGATGCCGCCGATGCGGTGCCGCGAACAGAAGTCCACCAGCCGCTTGTAGTCGGCGTGGAAGCCGCCCGGTGGCTTCTGATAGGGATTGAAGACGCCGATCTCCTGGTGGCCGATCTGGGACAGCTCCCAGTTGGTCGAATGGTCCCAGGTCCAGTAGCTGCGGTAGGGCAGGCCGGGTTTGCCGGTAACCGGCGTAGCGAATTGACCGGCATCGAAGCGATCGGGGCAGCGGGCGAGCAACTCTTCTACGCCGTAGATGACGCCCGAAAACGGCCCACCCGAAATGATGACGTGGCCGGCGTCGGCGGAGATGATGTATTCGCCTTCTGACAGCGACGGATCAAGCTGGAGCGTGATGGCGATGTCGCCGGAGCCGTAACTCTCCCGGATACGCCGCGCCGCGTGAACGTGAGTGTCTGCGCCCGCTATCGTCATATGCCCCCAACTCCGGATGCTGATCAGATTGACAGGTAAGCACTGCTGCTATCAAATATCAACATAAACTATCACTGATGAAACATTCGTCGGTGACGCGTCACGGGGTTTTCACATGAGCAATGACTACGACACGCTGGCAGGTTTGCAGCAACGCTGGCCCATGCCTGCAACACCGCGGCCGATCACCATTATCGGCGCCGGCGGCATCGTCCGCGACGGTCACTTGCCGGCCTATCGCAAGCTGGGCCTGCCGGTCGCCGGCGTCTACGACGTCAATGCCGACACTGCCCGACGGCTGGCGGCGGATTTCGGCGTCGACCGCGTCTACGGCTCGTTGGACGAAGCGTTCGACCATTGTGGCACGCAGGGCGTGTTCGACCTGGCCTTGCCGCCAGCGGCCTTGCTGTCGACGGTGAGCCAGTTGCCCGAGAACAGCGTCGCGCTCATGCAGAAGCCGCTTGGCCCCGACCTCGCGACCGCGCGACGGATCGTCGAGGCCGTTGATCGTCGCAAGATCACCGCGGCGACCAATTTTCAGCTTCGCTACACGCCCTCCATGCTCGCCATCCGCGACGCGGCGAGGAAGGGTCTCCTTGGCGATGTCGTTGAGGTTGAGGTGCGTCTGGCCGTCTACATGCCCTGGGAACTCTGGAGTTTCATCCCGCATCTCGATGCCGTGGAAATACCCCTCCACTCCATCCACTATCTCGACTGGATACGCTCGCTGCTCGGCGAGCCCGACAGCGTCTACGCCAAGGCGGTGAAGCATCCCCGCTATCCGACCCTCGCCGATGCACGGTCGAGCATCATCCTCGACTATGGTGACCGCGTACGCTGCGCTCTGTCTCTCAATCACACCTACAATTATGGCCCCGAGCACATCGAGGCGACCATACGGGTCGAGGGCACCGAAGGCTGCGCGCACCTGACCGTGGGGTATCTGATCGACTACGTGAAGCCGGTGCCAGAGACGCTGGAAATGACCATCGGCGGTCAGCCCTGGACCAAGGTGCCGCTGGTGGGTGGCGAGCGCGTGCCGGATGCATTCGGTTACGTCATGGCCAATCTGCAGCGCTTTGCTGCCGGCGAGGATTCCGTGCTCGACACCGACGTGCACGACTCGATCAAAACGATGGCTCTCGTCGACGCAGCACTGCGGTCCAGCCGCCAAGGTGGGGTTGTCCCGGAAGCCGTCTGACTATCGTATAAGAAATTTAGCTTTCATATTTCAAAAATGTCATGCTAGCGTCCAGACGTCGGTACGGCAGCACCCGTTGGGCGGTGCGAGCGTCGTAGGACGGGGCGCCGTCAATAAGCGTTTGCGCCACGCAATTGGAAGGGAACGACAATGACAGCATTTTTGAAGAAGGCCTGGTGGAAGCTGGCGGCCGTCGCTGCGACGGCGCTTGCTCTGACCCTGCCGGCCATCGCGCAGGACGTGACGACCATTCGTGTTCTCAACTGGCAGCCCGGCGGCCCGGAATACTGGGCCAAGCTTGTCGCTGCCTTCGAGGCTGCAAACCCGGACGTGAAGGTCGAACTCGAAACTGTTCCGTTCGATCGCTATCCGAGCGTGCAGGGTCCGTACATCACGACCAAGAGCGGCCCGGACGTGATGCAGAACAATGCCGGCCTCGAACTCTTCGACCGCCGCGTGGCCTATGTCGAGCTGCCGCCCGAGGTGAAGGCCGCCGGTGATCAGTTGATCACCTATGCCGGTGGTTGCCTCAACTACGACACCACCCAGCCCTGCTATGGCCTGCCGTTCGGCTATCAGGGCAACGTCATGTACTACAACAAGGCCGTGCTGACAGAGGCCGGGCTTGACCCCGAGAATCCGCCCAAGACCTGGGACGAGATGGACGCTGCCTGCAAGGCGATCACCGCCATCGGCAAAACCTGCCTCGCCCACGGCATGACCGGTGTGTTTCCAGCCTACTGGAACTTCCCCGAAGTCGCCAAGAACTTCCTCACCGCCGAGGACATCCGCGCCGTCATGACCGGCGATCTGCCCTGGACCGATCCTAAGCTCGTCTCGACCCTCGAGGCCATGGCGTCGATCGGTACCACCCGCGGCTGGATCAATTCGAGCTCGCCCTCGATCTCGATGCTTCCCGATGGGGCCGACATCTTCCAGAGCGGCAATGCCGGCTTTGCCTCGACCATCATCGCTGACGCGGTGAACTGGGCCGCGTTCGATGCGGCCCTGGGCGAAGGCAAGGTGGGCGCAATGCGCTGGCCGGTGCTGGTCGCCGACGCGCCGCAGGCGACCGGTTTCTCCGGCGTCGAAAGCTCGGTGTTCGGCGTCACGCCGTGGAGCACCAAGCAGGAAGCCGGCTTCAAGTGGGTCACCTTCATGGCTGGCGTCGAGAACGCCAATCTGCTGGCAAGCGTCGGTGGCGGCATTTCGCTCAACAAGAACGTCGATCCCAACGTGATGCCGAAGTCGGCCGCCCTGAGCCAGATCCTCGAGATCATCAAGACGCCGATCGTGCATGTTGGCGTGCTGCTCTCCGGCCAGGAAGCCGACGCTCTTGGGCGCGGCTGGCAGGAAGTGACGCTCGGCCGTATCACCGTGGCGGACTGGACGAACCAGATGCAGGCCGCCCTCGAGGCGAGCCCGTCCAAACGAAAGTAAGATAGTGGGCGGAGCCGATGTTCGGCTCCGCCCATTTCTGCCCGCTATCAGCCGGACCTCACCATGAACCAGACCAACGCACGCGCCGGCCAGCCCCGGCGCAGGAAATCGCCGCGGCTCGATCGCACGCTTCTGCTCGGCATCGCGCTCGTCGTGCCCGCGATGGTGCTGGTCGCCGTGTTCAAACTGGTGCCGCTGGTTCGTGCTTTCATTCTCAGTCTCTATGAGACGCAGGGGTTCTTCGACCCCACCTTTGCCTGGTTCAGGAACTACGAGCTGATGTTCCGGGACCCCGCATTCTGGGGTTCGTTCCGCAACGCCGCGATGGTCTTTGCCACCCTGCCGATCTGGATCGTGCTGCCGCTGCTGCTGGCGCTGCTCATCTTCCAGAAGTCGCCGGGCTGGAAGGTATTTCGCGCAGCGTATTTCCTCCCCTACATGATCGCGCCGGTCGTGGTCGGCATCATGTTCCGCCAGATTCTCGCCCCCGATGGGCCCCTCAATGCGCTGCTGATCGGCATTGGCCTCGCGCCGTTGGCCATCGAGTGGCTCAACGGACCGATCAGTGCATTGTTCTCGCTGACTGCCGTCGCGCTGTGGGCATTCTTCGGATTGGGCGTGCTCACCTATCTCTCGGGTCTGTCGACGGTGCCCGATGAAGTCATCGAGGCCGCGAGGCTCGACGGCGCCGGGTTCTGGACCATGCTGACGCAGATCGTGGCGCCGCTGCTGAAGCCTGTGATCGGCTACTGGACCGTGCTGTGTACCTCCAGCATGCTGATCTGGATGTTCCCGCTGATCTACGCGCTGACGCGCGGCGGACCGGGATCGTCCACCATGCTGCCCGAGTATCTGGTGTTCATCACCACCTTCGAATTTCTCGATCGCGGCCGCGGTGCTGCCATCGGCATGGCGCTCTTCGTCTTCGCGGCGCTTGTCTCGGCCATGGTCGTTCGTCGCATGTATGCGGAAGGCAGGGGCAAATGAGCAGTACTTCCGTGGCCTCCGCGACCCCGCCCGAAGCCTTGCAGGGCGGCAGCCCCCTGTTGCGGTCCATCGTCCGCTGGTCGGTGACGTTTGCGCTGGTGGTGGTCGCCGTTGTGGCGCTTTACCCGCTGGTTTTCACCTTCATCAACTCGCTGAAGACGCGCGGTGACTTCGCCGGCAACGCCCTGGGGCTGCCGGCCGCGCTGACGATCGAGAACTACCTGCAGACCTTCGAGCGCATGAACGTGCCGCAACTGCTGTTCAACACCGCTATCACGACGGCGGGCGGGTTGCTGCTGTCCACGGTGGCGGCCTTGTTCGTCGCCTATGCGGTGACCAAGCTGCGCATCAAGGGCGGCAACCTGATCTTCCTCTTCATCATCTCGATGCTGGTCATTCCCAGCCAGGTGGTGATCTATCCGCTCTACGAGACCATCCTCAATCTCGGCCTCGGCGGCACTTATCAGGGCCTCATCCTCTCCTATGCGGCCTTTGGCCTGCCGATCAGCACCTACATGCTGGTGGCCTTCTTCCGCGCTGTTCCCGACGAACTGATCGAGGCCGCCCGCATCGATGGCTCGGGTGAGTTGCGGATCCTGTTCCAGCTGATGCTGCCGATCTCGACGCCCGCCATCGCCGCCATCTCGATCCTCAACTTCGTCTGGATGTGGAACGACCTGCTGTTGCCCCTGGTGATCCTGGGCGGCTCCGAGAAGACCACGCTGATGGTCGGCGTGGCCTTGCTCTCGGGCCAATATGATGTGTCGATCCCGCTGGTCAGCGCCGGCCTCATCGTCGCGCTGCTGCCGGTGCTGGTGGTCTACTTCCTGTTCCAGCGCCAGATTCTGTCCGGCGCCCTCGCGGGGGCCGTCAAATGACCGCGCCGGGACCGGGTGAAATCTGCCGCTACATTTATCGCCTGAAGCCCGGCATGGGCGCCGCCTATGACGAGCGGCATCGCGCGGTATGGCCCGAGATGCTCGCCCTGATCGACGCTGCAGGCATCTATGACTATCGCATCTGGCGCCACGACGACATCGTCGTTTGCTCGATGCGAACCCGTGATGGGTTCGATCGCGCCGCGGCTCACACCGCTGCTTCGGAAATCCAGCGCCGCTGGACGGCGTCACTGAGTGACGTCTTCGCGGTGACCGCAGATGGCACGGGTTCTCCCCTCTGGTTGCACGAGGTGTTTGCGCACAACGTCGAGGGGGATGACCGGTGAACGCCGCGCGATCAGGTCGGCCGCGCCGGCGGACGTTTCTCGCGAATGGGCGCCAGCGGGAATTTGGGCTCGATCTGGGTGCCGCCGAAGAGCTCGGTCAGCTTGCGGGCGGCTGCGAACTGCACGCGCGTCGCTGCATCGAGCGAGACGCGCTCCATGGCCGAAGAGAGATAAGGCATCGTCAACACCGCGAGCGCATGACCGCTCTGGTCGAGCACCGGAAAGCTCACATCGGTAATGCCCTGCAGGCCCTCGCCGACGATGATTTCATAGCCGGTACGGTGCAGCGTATCGACACGGCGTCGCACGGGATCGAGGTTGGTTTCTGGCTCGGTTCTCGTCAGTTCTTCGAACACCCACTCCCGCACGGCCGGCGGTTGGAACGCCAGCAGCAGGCGGCCCGACGCTGTTGCGACAGCCGGGTTCTGCGTTCCCACCCGCAGGCGGAAGCCGAGCGGCGCAGGACTGTCGACCTGCGCCACGACGCGAATGCTCAGCCGATCCAGAATGGCCAGATGCAGCGCCTGATAGGTGTCGATCGACGCCGTGTTCATCACCGGGATCGCTGCATCGACCAGACGACGCATCGGCGGGTACTGGCTCGCCATGGCGTGCAGCCGGTTGGCCAGGAAATAGCCATCCTCGCCCGGACGTCGCTGGATGAAGCCACGGCGCTCCAGCACCATGACGACACGATAGACTTCCTGCAGCGAGCGACCAAGCAACTGCGCAATTTCGCTCTGAGTCACGCCCTTGGAAAGTCCCGCAAGCAACTCCAGGACGTCCAGGCCCTTTTCGAGCGCAGGAGCGCCGTAGGCGTGCTTCTCCTCGGCTCCGTCGCCCTTGGGCGTAGCGGACTTCCGGGGGACAGCGTCGGCGACGGCGCGTCGGGGTCTGGCCATTGGGTTCCTCGCTCCGGTGGTGTGATGGCATTGCGTCCTGCCGGGCGCAAGTGGAAGCCGCTGAAGGCGGCTCGACGCGTCTATCACATGAGAACACATGATTTTACTAGTAAAATGATGCCCTGCGTTTCGCAGGCCGTCGAACAGCAGCCTTGAGGTCGAGAGTACAAATGGAACGCAACACGTCGCAGAAGCTTGCCAGGGCCACGGTCGACTTCGACACCGAGGGCAAGCAGATCGGCTACTTCCACTTTCCCTTGTCCATCCACGAGGATGCCTGGGGTGTTGTGCCGGTCCCGGTGGCGGTGATCAAGAATGGCGAAGGTCCCACGGTCATTCTGGAGGGCGGCAACCACGGCGACGAGTATGAGGGCCCCATTGCGCTCGGGGAGCTGATCCGCGATCTCGATCCGGCCGATATTTCCGGCCGACTGATCTTCATCCCGGCAATCAACCTGCCGGCCGTCAACGCTGCGCGACGCACCTCGCCGGTCGACGAGATCAATCTCAACCGCAGCTTCCCCGGCAATGCACTGGGCACGACCACCGAGCAGATCGCGGCCTATGTGCACGACGTCATCCTGCCCCTCGGAGATGTCTTCATCGATCTCCATTCGGGCGGCTCGTCGCTCGACATCATCCCGAGTGCCGTAATCGAGCCCGGCATCACCCCGCAGCAGCATGCAGCAAACATCGCTGCGGCCGAGGCCTTCGGCGCGCCGATCGCGGTGATCATCGACAATCGCGGTGATCCGCGCACGGCGACGGCATCGGCCGCCCAACATGGCATGACCGTCATCGGCACCGAGATGGCAGGCGGCGGCACCGTCTCCATCGACGCGCTCAAGCTCTGCCGCGACGGCGTCCGCAACGTGCTGTCGCATGTGGGTGTGTTGAAGTCGTCCGCGGCGTCGGCCACCACGTCGCCGCGACTCTATGAGCTCACCGCCGCGGCGCATGTCATCGCGGAGGACGACGGGGTGTTCGAGCCGATCCATAAGCTCGGTACCGAGGTGAAGGCCGGACAACTCGCCGGCCGGGTACATTTCCTCAGCCACCCGGGTCGCCAGCCCGTCGACATGCACTATCGTGCCGATGGCATCGTCTACGGCAAGCGGCAGCCGGGGCGGGTACGGCCCGGCAATTGCTGTCTAGTGGTCGCCACGCCCTATGAGGCCCCCAAGGCATGATTACGCTCGACGACGTCCGCACCGCCGCCGATCGCATTCGGCCCCATATCCGGCGCACGCCTACAATCGAAGCGACCGCTCTCGCCAGGCCGATCACGCCGGCCAGGCTCATGTTCAAGCTCGAGAACATGCAGGCGTCCGGTTCCTTCAAGGCCCGCGGCGCCACCAACAAGCTGCTGTCGATGCCGCCCGGTGCGACCGATCGCGGCATCGTCACCGCCTCGGGCGGCAATCATGGGCTCGCCGTCGCCCGCGCGGCCCGCCTTGCGGGCGTGCAGGCAACTATTTTCGTCCCCGAGAACATCACGCCGGGCAAGGTCGACAAGCTCAGGGGCTGGGGCGCCACCGTCGAGATCATCGGCCAGGTCTGGAACGACACCAATGTGCACGCCCTGCGCATGGCCGAAGAGACCGGCGCCGCCTATTTCCATCCCTTTGCCGATCCCGCCGTCGTGGCCGGGCAGGGGACGGCCGCGCTCGAACTGCTCGAAGACGTTCCCGATCTCGATACGGTGCTGGTCGCCATTGGCGGCGGCGGCCTGATCAGCGGCATGGGCGTCGCCATCAAGGCGCTCAAGCCGTCGGTCCGCATCATCGGCATCGAGCCCGAAGGCTCCCCCACACTCAAGGCGTCGCTCGACGCCGGACGTGTCGTGCGCCTTGATGCCGTGACCAGCCGTGTCGCCACCATGAGTTGCGCCGAGACCGATACTAGGGTCTTCGAGACGGTGCGCGACGTCGTCGACGATGTCATTCTGCTGTCAGACGACGAGATGCTCGCGGCCAGCCGCTGGCTGTGGTTCGAACTTGGGATCGCCGCCGATCTCAGTGGCTCCGCCGCCGCGGCTGCACTGATGACGTCGCGGGTCGCGGCCAGCAAGGGGCAGACGGTTGCGGCGCTGGTCTGCGGCGCAGGGGCCGATGGCGCAGCCTAGTGACGTCCTGCGACCTGTCGTGCTCCGTTAGTCCCCGACCGTCAGGTCGAGTGAGTTTCGTTCGCTCATGTAGCGGAGGAAGCGCTGGTGGACCTCGTCTGCGTGTTCGCGTGCCAGCCGCTCTGCCCGCGCCTCATCCTGGTCCGCGATGGCCGCAATCTGCGCGTCATGCGCGTCACAGAGAGTTTCAGGCAGGGTGTCGCCATAGGACCGGAAATAGAGCCGGAGCGTCCGCCGGCCCTCGTCGAGTATGCGCCGGTAGGTGTCGGTGAGGATGCGGTTGCGCCCCGCCGCCGCCATCGCGAGGTGCAGCTTGGCGTTCTGCCGGATCATGCCCAGGGCGTCGTTTGCCGTAACCCTCCGGCGGAACTCCTCGTTCGCCGACCGGATCAGCTTGAGATCGTCCTCGGTACGGAACCGTGCGGCCAACCGGAACACCGCCCGCTGGATCAGATCGAGCGCATCGACATAGGCCGGGAATTCGTCGAGGTTGAGCGGCGTGACCATGGTGCCCTTGTTGGGCACCGTCTGCACCAGTCCTTCGGATGCGAGCCGCACCAGCGCCTCGCGCACCGGCGAACGTGACACGTTGAATCGGCTGGCGAGATTGACCTCGTCGATCAACTGTCCGGGCCGCAACTCGAGCGAGAGGATTTGGTCGCGCAACTGCTCGAACACGAGAATGGCGCCGAAGCCGCGTGACCGCTCCGCCGTGTCGATCGCCTTGGCGCTCCGCCTGCTCGTCATAGCCTCACTCCCCGATCCTCGCCGCGACGAGACGCGCCGCTGCCAGGTCCTCTATGGCCGCACCCACTGATTTGAACAGTGTGATTTCGTCGGTACCCTTACGTCCGGGATGCGCGCCGGTTACCAGTTCGCGCAGATCGGCGGCCACTTTGCTCCACGCGAACCGACCTTCCGCAATGGCTTGTATCAGGTCGCCCGCTTCTGCTTCCGCCCCGCCGAGCGTATCGATGAAGACGCGCGAGCGCGCCACCGCTTCGGCATCGGTTTCCCGCATGATGGGCCGGAACGCACCCACGAGATCGAGATGTGTCCCCGGCCGCAGCGCCGCTCCGCGGATCAGCGGTTCGCGTGACAGCGTTGCCGCACTCACGATGTCGGCGACCGCCAGTCCGGTCTCGATCTGCGCAATCGCCTCGCCGCCGCAACGGGCCGCAAGCATCTCCGCCTGCTCACCGCGGCGCGCCCAGATCAATACCCGCTCGATTGGCAGCACCGCCCGATGCGCTTCGATCAGCAGCTCCGAAATGCGCCCCGCGCCAAGAACCAGAAGCGTCGAGCTGTCCGGCCGCGCCAGGCGCTTTGCCGCCAACGCCGACGTCGCTGCCGTCCGTCGCGCCGTGATCGTTCCGCCGTCCATCAGCGCCTGCAACTGACCGGTTCGCGCATCGAACAGCAGGTAGGCGGCGCTCACCGCCGGCAACCCCATGCTGCCGTTGGATGGGAAGATATTGGCCAGCTTCACGCCATAGTGCTCGCCCTCGATCCAGGCGGGCATCAACAGTGCTGTTGCCTCCTCAAGCCCCGGCACGGCAATCTGATGGATATGGCGGTCTGGCGCCACATGGGGCGCGGCGAAGGCTGCCTCCAGCGCATCGATCAGCGCCGGCCATGGCGTAGCCGCCGTTACCTCTGCCGATCCGACGCTGCGAAAACTCATTGGGAAACCGCCTCCGTCATAAGCTTGCAACATTGCATACAGTTTGCCTACTATGACTCAAGGAAGCCGGCAATCGTGCCGCAAGCTATCCTGGGGAATTGGGGAGTTTATCGAATGAAGTGGACCTCTTTGGCCGCGACTGCTGCCTTCCTGACCTTGGTCACCACGCCGCCTGCCTTTGCCGACAAGCTTGACGACATCATCGCGTCGGGCACGCTTCGCTGCGCCATCGTGCTTGATTTTCCGCCCATGGGCTCGCGCGACGCCAACAACAATCCGGTTGGCTTTGACGTCGACACCTGCAACGACCTCGCCACCGCTCTGGGCGTGACGCCCGAATATGTCGAGACGCCGTTCCCGGATCGTATTCCCGCGCTGGTGTCCGGCCGTGCCGATGTCGGCGTTGCCTCGACGTCCGACACGCTCGAGCGCGCCAAGACCATCGGCTTCTCGATTCCCTATTTCGCCTTCACCAACGTCGTGCTGACCCGCACCGATGCTGGTATCGAGAACTATGAAGGCCTCAAGGACAAGAAACTCGGCTCGGTGGCAGGCACGTTCGAGGCCATCCTGCTCGAAGATGACATGAAGACCTGGGGCTCCTCGTCGACCTTCCAGGGCTATCAGGCGCAGGCCGACGTGTTCCAGGCGCTGAGCCAGGGCCAGATCGACGCCACCGTGGTGACCTCGACCGTGGCTTTCGCCACCATCGCCTCGGGCAACTTCACCAACCTCAAGATCGCTGGCGATGCGCCGTATCCGGTCGACTACGTGTCGCTGATCGGGCTGCGCAGCGAATATGGTCTGCTCAACTACCTCAACCTGTTCGTGAACCATCAGATCCGGTCGGGTCGCTACCAGGAACTCTACAACAAGCATGTTGGCGAGGGCGACGCGCCGAATCTGGTGATCCCGGGTTCTTACTACTGATCTTGAAGGGGGAGCCGGTCGCGCTCCCCCTTTTCGTCTGGACGTGGTTTGATGACAGCCTGATCGGGGAAGGCGCGCTTGTTCAACTACACCTTCCATTGGCGGCCGGCCTTACAGGCGTTGCCGCAGATGCTGCAGGGCGCCATCGTGACGCTCGAGCTGGCAATTCTGTCGATGATCATCGGCATCGCCTTCGGCGTGCTGCTGGCATTGATGCGGCAATCCAGGAGCCGCATCCTTTATGGCGCTGCGACGGTCTGGGTGGAGATCGCCCGCAACACACCGGCGCTGTTCCAGATCTACATGGCCTATTTCGGCCTGGGGCAGTTGGGCATCCGGCTCGACAGCTTCCTGGCGCTGCTGATCGGCATCACCTTCAACAATGCCGGCTATCTGGCCGAGACCTTCCGCGGTGGCCTGCGTGCCGTGCCGCAAACGCAGACGCGCGCGGCACGCTCGCTTGGCTTCAACGCCTACCAGGCGTTCACGATGATCGTGCTGCCGCAGATGTTCCGCGTGGTGTTCCATCCCATGACCAACCAGATGGTCTGGGCGATCCTGATGACGTCGCTGGGCGTAGTCATCGGCCTCAACACCGACCTGACCGGCGTGGTGCAGGACCTCAATGTGCGCACCTTCCGCACGTTCGAGTATTTCGCCCTCGCGGCGGTGATGTACTACGCCATCGCCAAGTTCGTCACCTTGGGCGCGCGGCTCATCGCCTGGCGCCTGTTCCGGTACTGAGGGGGCGCGACATGTTTCACACCAACCTCTCCCCCAACGATCTTCTGTTCATGGCGCAGGGCGCCGGATGGACGCTGCTGATCACCGCCATCGCCATGTTGGGCGGCACCATCCTCGGCGTCATCTTTGGTGTTACGCGCGCCGTGCTGCCGGGCTGGACCACGCTGCCGCTGGGTTTCGTGCTCGACATTTTCCGCTCGGTGCCGCTGCTGATCCAGCTGATCCTCGCCAATTCGTTCATCCCGATCCTGGGGCTGAAGGCCACGCCCTTTGCGGTAAGTTGCATCGTACTGGCGCTCTACACCTCGTCCTACTGTTCCGAAATCGTGCGGGGCGGCGTTCTTGCCGTGCCGCAGACGACGCGGCGAGCGGCGCGGTCGCTGGGCATGACCTGGTGGCAGGACATGACTGAGATCGTCTATCCGATGGCGCTCCGCGTCATGCTACCGAGCTGGATCGGCCTGACGCTCGGCGTGATGAAAGACAGCGCGCTGGTGAGCTGGATCGGGGTGATCGAGCTGCTCAAGAGCTCGCAGATCCTCGTTACCCGGATGCAGAACGAGCCGCTGTTCATCCTGACCATCGCAGGGCTCATCTACTTCCTCATCAGCTTCCCGATCTCGCGACTGGGTGCGCGTCTCGAAAGAAGGTTCCGCGAGAATGATTGAGATCCAGAACGTCGAGAAAAGCTTCGGCTCCCTCAAGGTCCTCGATGGCGTCAGTCTGAGCGTCGACAAGGGCGAAGTGCTCTCGGTCATCGGTGGCTCCGGCTCGGGCAAGTCCACCCTACTGATGTGCATCAACGGCCTCGAGCCTATCCAGGGTGGCAGGATCACCGTCGACGGCACCGAAGTGCATGCCAAGGCGACCGACCTCAACCAGCTCCGACAGAAGATCGGCATCGTCTTCCAGCAGTGGAATGCCTTTCCGCATCTGACGGTGCTGGAGAATGTCACGCTGGCGCTGCGCAAGGTGCTCAAGAAGTCCAAGGCGGAGGCGGAGGCGATCGCGATCAAGCAGCTCGAGCATGTCGGGCTCGGCGACAAGCTCAAGGTCTTTCCCGGCAAGCTCTCCGGTGGTCAGCAGCAGCGCATGGCGATCGCGCGGGCGCTCGCCATGGAGCCCAAATACATGCTGTTCGACGAAGTGACGTCGGCACTCGATCCGCAGCTCGTCGGCGAGGTCCTCGACACCATGCGGCTCCTGGCCAAGGAAGGCATGACGATGATCGTCGTCACGCATGAAATGTCGTTCGCCCGCGAGGTCAGCGACCGGGTAGCGTTCTTCAAATCAGGCAAGATCCACGAGATCGGCAGTCCGCAGCAGATTTTCGAGAATCCGCAGACGCCGGAAACCAAAGCCTTCCTCAACTCGGTCCTTTAAGCACCATGCGTTCGTCCAAGCTCGTCCATATCGTCTCCGCTCATGCAGAGGGGGAGGTCGGCGACGTCATTGTCGGCGGCGTCACGCCGCCCCCAGGCGATACCGTTTGGGAGCAGCGCAACTTCATCGCCAGCGACGAGACGCTGCGTAACTTCGTACTCAACGAACCGCGAGGTGGTGTCTTTCGTCATGTGAGCCTGCTGGTGCCGCCGAAGAACCCGAAGGCCCAGATGGGCTGGATCGTGATGGAGCCGCAGGATACGCCGCCGATGTCCGGCTCGAACTCGATGTGTGTGTCGACCGTCCTGCTCGACACCGGCATCCTGCCGATGACCGAGCCCATCACCCGGCTCACACTCGAGGCTCCGGGCGGCCTGATCGACGTCGTTGCCGAGTGCAAGGACGGCAAGGCCGAACGCATCCACGTCACCAATCACCCGAGCTTCGTCGACAAGCTCGATGCAGTGATCGAGGTCGAAGGCATCGGCTCGCTCCGCGTCGATACCGCCTATGGCGGCGACAGCTTCGTCTTCGTCTCAGCATCGCGCCTCGGCTTCTCGCTGGCGCCTGATGAAGCCCGCGATCTCGCCACCACCGGCATGAAGATCACCCGCGCCGCCAACGAGCAGCTCGGCTTCGTCCACCCGACCAATCCGGAGTGGAGCCACATCTCGTTCTGCCAGATCACCGCCCCGGTCGAGCGCAATCACCAGGGCATCCCGACTGCCAAAAACGCTGTCGCCATTCGTCCCGGCAAGATCGACCGCTCTCCTTGTGGCACCGGCTGTTCCGCCCGCATGGCGGTGCTGCATGCCCGCGGCGAGATGCAGGTCGGCGACCGCTTCATCGGCCGCTCGATCATCGACAGCGAGTTCCATTGCCGGATCGAAAGCGCCGTCGACATCGGTGGCAAGCCCGGCATCGTTCCGGTGATTTCCGGCCGCGCCTGGATTACCGGCACCCGTCAGGAAATGCTCGATCCCGCCGATCCGTGGCCTGCTGGCTACCGCCTCTCCGACACCTGGCCCCTCGAAGGACGCTTCTGATGAAGATTACCGCGATCAAGTACTGGCAGGTCGGCCTGCCGCTGCGCGAGGGCCGCTACAAGTGGAGCGGCGGCAACTTCATCGATGTGTTCGACTCTACGGTCGTCGCGGTGGAAACCGATGCCGGCATCACCGGCTACGCCGAATGTTGCCCGCTCGGCTCGGCCTATCTGCCGGCCTATGCGCTGGGCGTTCGTGCCGGCCTGCACGAGATCGGCCCCAAGGTCATCGGCATGGACCCGACGGCGCTCGGACCGCTCAATCGTCACATGGACGCGGTGCTGCGCGGCCACCCCTACGTCAAGGCGCCGATCGACATCGCCTGCTGGGATATCCTCGGCAAGGTCGCTGGCCTGCCGGTCAAGACGCTGCTCGGTGGCCAGGAGCAGGAGAGCATCAAGCTCTACCGCGCCATCAGCCAGGAAGATGCCGGCGTCATGGCCGAGAAAATCGCCGGCTACCGCGCCGAGGGCTACACCAAGTTCCAGCTCAAGGTCGGTGGCGACGCCAGCGACGACATCGCCCGCATCAAGGCCTGCCGCGCCATCCTCAAGCCGACGGACATACTCGTCTGCGACGCCAATACCGGCTGGACCATGGCCGACGCCGCCCGCGTGGTAAACGCCGTGCGCGATCTCGATGTCTATATCGAGCAGCCCTGCATGACCTACGACGAGAGCGTCTCGATCCGCCGCCGCACCTCGCTGCCCTTCGTCCTCGACGAGAACATCGACGGCGTCGCCATGCTGCAGAAGGGGCTCGCCGAGGACGCGTTCGACATCATCAACCTCAAGATCAGCAAGGTCGGCGGCCTCACCAAGGCAAAGCAGATGCGCGATCTCTGCGTCGCCAATCACATCCCGATGACCATCGAGGACACCTGGGGCGGCGACATCGTCACCGCCACCATCGCCCATCTCGCCCAGTCGACACCCGAGGCGATGTGCTTCTCGGCGACCGACTTCAATTCCTACGGTACTGTCGACATCGCCGACGGCGCGCCCAGGCGCGTCAATGGCACCATGCAGGCCTCGGATCGTCCGGGCCTCGGCATCACGCCCAAATTCGACGTACTCGGCGAGGCGACGACGATCTCCGCCTAGGGCGCTCAGACCCCGGCGCTACTTCTGGCCGCCGGTGATGATCGCCCGGACATCGCCTTCGACGATGTCGAGGATCTTGTTGATGGCGGCGCAGGCCGCATCCGGATCGGCCGCCGCGATGGCATCGGCGAGTTCGCGGTGCGGCGGGAACGAGTCGAGGCCGAAATCGTCGCGGCCGAACGGCGACTCGTTCGAGCGCTCCAATGCGTCGTCGAGGCGGTGGAGTATCTGCCCGAACATCGGATTGCCCGACGCGTCGTAGATGGCTCCATGGAACGCGTGGTCCGCCTCGTGCCAGTTCCGTCCCGCATCCACTTCGACCAGCAGAATGTCGCAGAGCCGCAAAATCTCGACGCGCTGCGCCGGCGTCGCGTTGTTGGTCGCCTTGCGGACGACGTCGTTCTCCAGCGCCCGCCGAACCTCGATCAGCCGGATCAGGGCTTCGCCCTCAAGGCGGATCATCGTCGGCACCAAACCCTTGGAGGTCTGCACGCGGGCCGACAGATAGGTGCCGTCGCCTTGCCGGCGCTTGATGATGCCAAGCCCTTCCCAGCGGTTCAGCGCCTCGCGGATGGTCGACCGGCCCACGCCCAGCGTGGCGGCCAGCGAGATCTCCGGCGGCAGCCGGTCCCCGACTTTGAGCCCCGCCCGCTCGATCATGTCGGCAAGCGCATCCAGCACGGCGACGCCGCGCGACCGCGTTTCCAGCGGCTCGAGATAGTGCAGCGCTCCATTTTTGGCCACCGCGTCCTCCAACGCTTCAGGCGGGCACACTCATCACAGTTCGGTCCGTTTGTCAGCCGTGCTGGCGCGCGCGAACCGGCTCCTTCCCGAGCTCCAGCATGTCGGTCAGCGCTTCCAGCAGCAGGTCCATCTGCGGCTTGGAGTTGTAGCCCTGCACCGAAAGCCGGACGATCGAATGATCCTGCCAGTTGAATACCGGAATCTCGATGCTGTAGCGCTCGAGCAGGCGCCGGTGGAAATCGGCCGGATCCTCGATATGCGGCACCGGCATCGCCACCATCTGCGGGGCCGAGAATTCCGGCGTCGACAGCGGTTCGAGCCCGGTGCGCTCCCGCAGCCGCCGCGCCGTATCTTGAGCCAGCGCCCGGCAGTCCGCAGCAACGCCATCCCAGCCATGTTCGCGGCGGAAGTCGAGCGCCGCCGGCACTGTCAGCCACGCTGCCGGATCTCGCGTGCCTTGCATCTCCAGTTCGTCGATGAACGGCGAATTGCCGAACGCCCCCTTGGCGCCAGGTTCCTTCGAACCGGCGGTCCAGCCATGGCTGATCACCAGCGGGTTGATCATACCCTGCAGGTCCGGCCGCACATAGAGGAAGGCCGAGCCCTTCGGCGTCATCAGCCACTTGTGGACGTTGCCCGCGTAGAAATCGACGCCCATCGCATCGAGGTCGAGCGGGATGTGACCCGGTGCATGTGCCCCGTCGATGACGCTGAAGATGCCGCGCTTCCGCGCCTCGGCGATCGCCGGCTCGATCGGGAACACGAGCGCGGTGGGCGAGGTGATGTGGCTGAGGAACAGCACACGCGTCCGGTCGGTGAAACCGCCGACCAGCGCGTCGGTGAAGGTCGCTTCCGAGACGAACGGCATCGGCACCTTGACCACCACCACCTTGGCGCCGGTCCTGCGGCACACATAGGCCCAGGTCTTTTCCAGCGCCGAGTATTCGTGGTCGGTCGTGAGGATCTCGTCGCCGGGCTTGAGGTCGAGCGACTGCGCCACGATATTGAGCCCCTCGGTGGCGTTCACCAGCCCGACGATGTTGTCCGGGCCGGTGCCGAGAAAGGCCGACAGGGCAATGCGGGGCGCCCGCATGCGCTCGGTCAGCTCGCGACCGAGAAATGCTACGGGCTGCCGCTCGAGTTCCAGTTGGAAGCGCTGATAGGTCTCGAACACCGGTCGCGGGCAGGCGCCGAACGAGCCATGATTGAGGAAGACCACATCGTCCCGGAGAAGGAACTGTTGCGCAAGGTTGGTCGGCACGTCAGCGCCCTTTCAAGGTGGGATCGAGGGCATCGCGCAGGCCGTCGCCGAACAGCGTCGTGGCAAGCACGGTGATGGCCAGTGCGGCCGTGGGGAACACCGCCATGTGCCAGTAGAAGTACATGAAGTTCATGCCGACATTGATCATCTGGCCCCAGCTCGGCGTCGGCGGCGGTACGCCGATGCCGAGGAAGCTCAGCGACGCTTCGAGCATCATGGCTAGCGGGATGGCCAGCACGAAGCCCACGATGATGGGCGAGATGGAATTGGGGATGAGATGCCGCCAGATGATGTACCAGGGCGAGGCGCCGAGGGCCTGCGCGGCACGCACGAATTCCTTTTCCTTGAACGCCTTCACTTGGGCGCGCACCATCAGGCAGGTGTTTACCCAGCCAAACAGCGACGCGATCAGGATGATGGTGAAGTAGCCGCCGCCGGTGAGGGTACCGAGGATAAGCGCCGCCAGCAGCGACGGCACCCCCGAGAACAGCTCGATGATGCGCATGATGATCCAGTCAATCGGGCCGCCGAAATAACCCGCAAGTGCTCCCAGCGGAATGCCGATGAGTACGCTGAAGCCCGCCGCTGCGAAGCCGATGCTGAGCGACACGCGCGCGCCGTAGACGATGCGCGAGAAGAAGTCGCGGCCGAGATCGTCGATGCCGAACAGGAACTCCCAGGACGGGAAGGCGAGCGCCTGCGTCAGGTACTTCTGCTGTGTGGCGTCGGCCTTGGTGATGAACGGTGCGAGGATGGCGGCGAGGATGAGGATCAGCAGCACCACGCCGCTGACGATGGCTGCCTTGTTGGCGGCAAACCGGCGCCAGGTAAAATAGAGCGGGCTGCGTTGCCGGCCGGCCGGCGTGGGCAGCGTCGATGCGACCTCGGGGGCTGTCATTGCCTGTCGTCCCCCAGCCGGATGCGTGGGTTGAGCAGGGCATAGGCAATGTCGGCGAAGAAGTAGGCGAGGCAGAACATCAGCGTGACCATCAGCACCAGCGACATCTCGAGCGGATAGTCGCGGTTCTGGATCGACGACACGAAATATGAGCCCAGGCCGGGGATACGGAACATCGTCTCGATGAAGATCGAGCCGGTAGCGATGCCGATGAACATGGGCAGGAACAGCGTCACCATCGGAATGGCCGAGTTGCGCAGCACATGCTGGAAGATGATGCGGCGCTCGCTCAGCCCCTTGGCCCGCAGCGCCGTCACGAAGGGGCGGTTGAGGGTGTCGAGCATCGCTGAGCGGGTGTAGCGGGCATAGGTCGCGATCGGTATCGCCGCATAGGCGGCAATCGGCAGGACCCACCGTTCCGGCTTGCCCCAGCCGCTGGCGGGCAACCAGTTGAGCCAGACCGCGAAGACCAGGATCAGCAGCATCGAAATGACGAAGATCGGTATCGTGAGGCCGAGCGTGGCGATCACCGAGGCGAGGTAGTCTATCCAGCTGTTGCGCCTGAGCGCGGCCGCCATGCCGAGCAGGATGCCGATGGGCGTGCCGATGAGCACACCGAGGCCGCCCAGCAGCAGGCTCGGCGGCCAGGCGTCGGCGAGCAGGCTCAGCACGGTTTCGCCCGGCGCCTGGAATGGCACGCCGAAATCGCCGACCAGCACGCCCTTCATGTAGTTGACGTACTGTACCCAGAGCGGCTGATCGAGACCGAGCCGCGCATTGATCTGCGCCTTCACCGCTTCGGACAGCGGCATGTCCTTCTGGTCGAACGGACCGCCCGGCACCGCATGCATCATCAGGAACACGACCAGCGACACCACGATGAATGTCAGCACGATCGAGAGCAGGCGTTTGACGATGTAGCCGATCATCTGCGGTGCTCCTTCAATGCGTCACGATGGCTTCGACCAGATGCCCGGGGCCGATGCTGACCAGTTGCGGCAGGTCGGCGGGCGCGAGGTCTTCACTGATGGTGCCTCGCGAGAGGCGCGGCGTTGCCGCTTCGATCTGCGCCGCTTTGAGGAATGTGCGCTGGCGCTTGTCGCGCGGGTTGGTCGCCGGGATCGCGTCGAGCAGGGCGCGGGTATAAGGGTGCTGCGGGTTGGCAAAGAGTCTGGCCGTAGGTGCCTGCTCCACCACCCGGCCGCGATACATTACCACCACCGTGTCGGTCAGCGATCGCACCACGCTGAGGTCGTGGCTGATGAACAGCATCGAGAGGCCCATCTGCCGTTGCAGCTCCTTAAGCAGCCCGATGATCTGCGCCTTGACCGTCACGTCGAGCGCCGATGTCGGCTCGTCGGCGATCAGCACCTTGGGCTCGAGGATCAGCGCCCGCGCAATGGCGACACGCTGGCGCTGGCCGCCCGACAATTCGTGCGGGTAGCGTTGCCCATAGCTGCGATCGAGACCGACCCGTTCGAGCCAGCCGAGCGCCAGCTCGGTGCGCTGCTGTGGGGGCAGGGTGTTATGGATCACCAGCGGTTCCGCGATGATCTGGCTCAGCGTCATCATCGGATCGAGCGCCGAATAACTGTCCTGGAATACCACCTGCATGCTGCGCCGGTAGGGTTTGAGGGCTGCCTTGTCGAGCGTGCTGATGTCCTTGCCGTCGACCAGGATGCGGCCGGTGGTAGGCTCGGTGAGCCGAAGCGCCATCATGCCGGTCGTGCTTTTGCCTGAACCGCTCTCTCCGACGAGCCCGACAATCTTGTTGCGCGGCAGCACGAGGTTGACGCTGCGCACGGCGTGGTAGTCGGTGAACGTGGGAAACAGCCCGCGGTGCCGGATCTGGTAGATCTTGGAGAGCCCTTGCAGTTCGAGCGCCGGCGCCTCCGCTCCGCCTGCCTCGGTGTCCGTCTTGGTCACGCCGGCCGTGAGGCTCGTCAGCAACTGCTGGGTATAGCTGTGCTTGGGTGCATCGAAGATCTGCTCGACCGGCCCCTCTTCCATCAGCCGGCCGTCATACATGACGACAACCCGGTCGGTGGTTTCGGCAACGACGCCGAGATCGTGGGTGACGATGATCAACGCCATGCCGAACTCGGCCTGCAGCTGCTTGATGAGCTGCAGGATCTGCGCCTGGATGGTGACGTCGAGCGCGGTGGTCGGCTCGTCGGCAATCAGCAGCTTGGGGCGGCACGAGAGTGCCATGGCGATCATGGCGCGCTGCAGCATGCCGCCGGACAATTGGTGCGGATAGTAGCCGATGACATCGGCAGCGTTACCGATCTCGACGCGACGCAACAGCTCCTCGGCCTCGGCGAGGGCCTCGCGGCGCGTGGCGCGGCGGTGCGTGCGGATGGTTTCGGCGATCTGGTGCCCGATGGTGAACACCGGGTCGAACGCCGTCATCGGGTCCTGGAAGATCATCGCGGCGGCGCGGCCGCGCAATTCGGAAAGCTGGCGCTTGCCGGCGCCGAGTATATCGACGCCATCGAGCCGCAGTGTGTCGGCGCTGACCTCCGCGGTCGGCGCGAGCAGGCGCATCAACGCCATGCAGGTCACGGATTTTCCCGAGCCGGACTCGCCGACGATGCCGAGGCTCTCGCCTTCCTCGACGCGCAGGCTGACGCCGCGCACGGCGTACACAGTGCCGTCGTGCTGGCTGAAGCTCACGCGCAGGTTTTCGATTTCGACGAGTGCCATGAGCGGGTCTTGCCCTCTTGGACACTCCCCGGCCTGGCGGCCGGGGAGCATGCCTTGGCTCTTACTTCACATTGATATGCGAGTAGAGGAAGTTGCCGATGCGATCGAGCGGGGTGAAGCCCTTGCTGTTCGGCGTCACGCCCGGACCGGTGATGTCTTCGCTGACCACCGCCATGATGATCGGGTGCACGAGCGGCACAATCAGGCCCTGATCGATCATCACCTGCTCGGCCTGCTCGTAGAGCTTCACGCGCTCGTCCCAGTTCGGGTTCGAGTCCGCTTCGGCCACGAACTTGTCGTATTCCGGCACGTGGTAGCTGTGACGGCCACCATTGTAGAAGATGCCGTAGAAGTTCGACGGGTCGAGATAGTCGTATTCATAGGGCGCGATGTAGAGGTTGTTCTTGCGCGCAAGCATCCCCTCCATCCAGTCCTTGCCCGGCATGACCTTGATGTTCATGGTGATCCCGAGGATCTCCTTGAACTGGGCCTGCAGGTACTGCGCCATCGGCGGCAGGATGGCGCCGTTGTAGCCACCTTCCTCGCGGAACCAGACTTCCACGGTCGGGAAGCCCTCGCCGTTCGGATAGCCGGCCTTCGCCATGAATTCCTTGGCCTTGGCGGGATCGAACACAGCCTGCTTGGTGATGTTCTCGCTGTGACCCGGATAGCCGTCGGGCAGGATCGAGCCGGCCGGAATGGCGATGTCCTTGAGCACCGTCTTGGTCAGCTCGTCGCGGTTGACCGCATAGTAGAAGGCGCGGCGCACATCGACATTGTCGAACGGTGCGGCTTCGAGATCGAACGCGATGTAGGAGGTCGCGAACACCGTGTTGGTACGAATCTGTTCGGGCATCCGCGCCTGCATCGCCGGGATCTGGCCGGCGTTGAGGTAGGTGAAGCCGAGGTCGCCGGCGAGGAATGCGGGCATGCCGACTTCCGGCAGGCCGACCGACGGATCCATGGTCAGTTCATCGACCTCGGCTGGCCATGGGCCGGTATAGGTATCGTTCTTGGCCAGCACCACCGAGTTGTTTGACTTCTCCCACGACACCAGCTTGAACGGGCCGGAGGAGATGACGTTCTCGACCTTGGTCGACCAGTCGTCGCCGAACTTGTCGAACTGATGCTTGGGCACCGGATACCAGAGCGACACGACGCTCGGCATGTACGGCTTCGGTGCCGTCGAGGTGATTTCGAGCGTCTTGTCGTCGACGGCCTTGAGGCCGAGCGTCGTGGCTTCGGCCTTGCCCTCGGTGACTTCCTTCCAGTTCTTGATGCCGCCGGCGAAATCCCAGTACCAGGCGAAGTCGTAGCCGGAGACGGCAGCGTGCTGCAGTGCGAAGACATAGTCCTCGGCGGTCAGCGGTTCGCCATCGCTCCACACCAGGCCGTCGCGCAGTTTGAAGGTCCAGGTGAGGCCATCGTCCGACTGCGTCCAGCTTTCGGCGCCCAGCGCGGTGAGCTGATATTCATTGTCGAAGCTCGTCAGCGGCACCTGCAGGAGTTCTGACCCCGAGGCGCGCGCATAGACCGTCTTCATGTAGTCCATATAGGTGCCGGTGGTGGACCCGCCCGGCACAGTCAGCTTCGTCTGCGCGGCCGCCGGCACTACGGCAACAGCCGCTGTAACCGCCAGCGCGCCGACAAATTTCAGCAACGCGTTCATGAATTCCCTCCTTGTTACAGACTTGTCTTCGACGTCCATAAGCCGGTTCAGGGAGTTCGATCTGCCCGAACCGCCAGCCAGTCTGCCCCTCGACAATCTGACTAATGACATATGTCTGACAAATGCGGGCGCAGATGACAAGCCGCGTCAGTCTGGCGCCTTGTCCCTGTCGTGTGGGGTCATCGCGGCCGGGCGCCCCGTTCGTGAAAACTGCCGGCACCATCTTTGCCGACTCCGACCGCCCACCTATCTATCGGGGTAATCAACCCCATATCGCGGCGCAAAGCCGCCGGAAGGCGCATCATGTCCAGCATGACCGTCGAGCAGTTCGTCTACAAACTCATGAACTCGCCGGTGGGCGGCCTGAAGCTGGTGGGCAACGACAACGGCCTCGCCGCCATCATGTGGGCGGAGGACCGTCCGCGCCGCGTCAATCTCGACATCGTCGGCGAGATGCCCGACCATCCGGTGCTGCTCGAAACCGAAACCCAGCTCAACCAGTACTTCGCCGGCAAGCGGAAGGTCTTCGACCTGCCGCTCAACTTCCAGGGCACGGACTTCCAGAAAAGCGTCTGGCATGCCCTGCTGCGCATTCCCTTCGGCGAAACCCGCACCTATCGCGACATCGCCATCGAGTTGGGCAACAGCAATGCCACTCGCGCCGTCGGCGCCGCCAATGGCCGCAACCCGATCGCCATCGTGGCGCCCTGCCATCGCGTCGTCGGCACCGATGGCAGCCTCACCGGCTTTGCCGGCGGCCTCGAGGCCAAGGCGACATTGCTGAACCTGGAGGATGCGGCAGCCGGTCGCGCCGAGCTGCGGCTGTTCTAGGCCTACTGCCAGATATTGATCGTCGCCAGCGTCCGCATCAGGTGGTCGGAGACCAGCTCCTCGGCCCGCTTGGCATTGCGGTCGGCGATCGCATCGACGATCGCCTTGAGGTCCTTGTGCGTCTGCTGCTTCACCGGATCGGGCGCCGGCTTGTCGGTGTCGTGCCCGTCGAACAGCACGGCGCGCCGGTCGTCGAGGATCGAGCTCATGATCTGCACCAGGAACTTGTTCTTGGTCGACGCGAACATGGCGCGATGCAGCGCGTAGATGCTTTCCTTGAAGTCTTCCCAGGTCGGCGACGAGAGGATTTCGTCGAGCTGCCGGCGCATTTCGGCGATCTCGGCTTCCTGCACCCGGTTGACGACCAGATGCATCATCGCCGGCTCGAACAGCAGCCGGCCTTCGACGATCTCGCCGAACGACGGCACGGTGTCATGCGCGGCGACGCTGGTCTGGTCCATGCGCTCGAAGACGTTCTGCGCGTCGTCGGTCAGAAAAGTGCCCGACCCAACCCGCCGGTGCACCAGCCCCTGCCGCTCCATCATCGCCAGCGCCGACCGCACCGCGGTGCGGCTGGTGTTGAGTTGCAGCGCCAGGTCGCGCTCGTTGGGCAGCTTGGCGCCCGGCACCATCAGTCCATCGCGAATCGAGCGCAGCAGCGAACGGTAGACCAGGGACGGCGTGGCCCGCTCGTTGGTGGAGATGGAAGCGAGCTGCGGCGTTGCGCCGTTGGTATTCATTGCAGATGGTCCTCGAAGCGGTCAGCAATGAGCAGAATCAGTCTGCTATTGTCAACCATTGCGGTCCCATCCGTCCGGCTCACCGCACCACGTCCACAGGCGCTCCGCTGGCCGCCGATCGCGCCAATGCATCCAGCACCGGGATGGCGGCGAGTGCCTCGCGGTGGTGCTGGTGGTAGGGCGTGCCGGCCAGCGTCGCCTTGACGAAATGGTCGAGTTCGTCCGCCAGTGCGCCGCCGATGCGGCCGTTCACCTCCGGCCAGAGATGTGTATCGCCGCCCTGCGTTCCGGCATCGTCGACGAAGTAGAGCCCCTGGTCGGAAACGTCCATCGCTGCCGCCGAACGCGTGCCGACGATCTCGAAGGCCGACCGGAAGCCGTTCATCAGCCCGTCCGGCCAGGCCCAGCTGTAGTCGAGATTGCCGATGGCGCCGTTCTCGAAATTCACCACCGCATAGAGCGCGTCCTCGTTGCCGGTGCCGAGCGCTTCGCATTTCTGGGCATAGACGCGGACAACAGGCGAGCGGGCGATCCACTGCATCGCATCGACATCGTGCACGCCCATGTAAAAGAGGATCGATGATCCGCCACCCAACCGACGGGCCGTCGAGCGCGTGCCGTTGCGCTTGGCCCGCAGATGGATGGGCTCGCCCAACCGCTCCGGTGCTGCTGCCTCGTAGACCTGCACGTAGCGCAGATCGTGCCGCAGTATGTGGCCGACCATCATCCGGCCGCCATGCGTTTCTACGGCGGCAACGATCCGCCCGGCCGCTTCGGCACTATGCGCCAGCGGCTTTTCGAGCAGGATCGCCTTGCCGGCCGCCGCCGCCGCGATCGCCACCTCTTCGTGTTGCCGGTCCGGCAGGCAGATGCTGATGGCGTCTATGTCGTCGCGCGCCAGCAGTTCCTGAAAATCGGGCGAGTGGTGGACCGCCAGCCGGTCGGCCAGGTCGGAGGCGCGGGCCTCGTCGCGGTCGCAGACCGCGATCAGCTCCGCTGCCGGGTGCTCGGCGAAGACCCGCGCATGGCGCGAGCCGAAAAAGCCCAGCCCGATGACCCCAACCCGCAGGCTCATTGCTGCCCCTCCGGGATTTTCCAGCCGCGGAAGTCGTCAATGAAGGCCGCCAGTGCGTCGACAGAGCCATCGAAGAAGTTTCGCCCGGCCTCCGGGCTCGCCAGCGACGGATCGCCCAGCGTGCCGGTCGGCGAGAGGTCGCCGAAATCGTGGTAGACGCGGACCGCCTGGCTGCCGATGAGATCGGTGGTGAGGTAGCGCGAACCCGGATCGGGATAGATGGTCTTGGCGCGATCGATCTTCACCAGTTCGGGCCGCAGGTGCTGGACCAGCGAGGTCTCGAACTCGCAGGCATGCCCCATGCCTCCCGCTTCCGACTGCCGCAGTGCGGCGATCGAGTCGCGGGCCAGCGCGAAATAGGTGAGGGTGACGATGCGCGCCGCGCCGTAATGCTTGTGGCCCAGCGTCGAGGCCAGCACGTCGATCACACCGCCATTGCCGCCATGGCCGTTGACTACGAGGATACGCTTGAAGCCGTGCTTCACCACAGAAGCAACGACATCTTCAGCCACCGCCATCAGCGTTTCGGCCCGCAGCGTGACCGAGCCGGGAAAGCGCATGTGGTGGGCCGAAAAGCCGTACCACGGGGGCGGCAGAACCACGACATTTCCGGCCTTTCCGGCCGCCGCGAGCGACACCTCATGGGCGAGGATCGTGTCGGTGCCCAGCGGCATGTGGTTGCCGTGTTGCTCTACCGAACCGATGGGAAAGACCACCACGGTCTTGTCCCGGTCGAGGGCGCCGATCTCCGGCGAAGTCAGTTCTTCCCAACGCATCAGCGCACCGTGAATGTTGCAGTTTTGAGGTCGCACATGGCCATCAGCGCGTGCCGGCCACCGACGCGGCCCATGCCGCTGTCCTTGCCGCTCGCGCCGCCGAACGGGATGTGCAGCTCCCAGTAATTCGAGGTATCGTTGATGTTGACGATGCCGGTCGGCATCTCCTCGATGTAGCGGAAGGCCCGGTCGATATCCTGCGTGAACACCGACGAGACCAGCCCGTAGCGGTTGTCTCGCGCCAGCTCGAAGGCCTGCTCGTCGCTATCGATCGCCAGCAGCGGCGCCACCGGCCCGAACGTCTCCTCGGTGTTGATCAGCGCTTCGCGCGTCACCCCGGTCAGCACGGTCGGCTCGAAGAACAGCGGGCTCGGCGCCCCATCCGGCCGCTTACCGCCGGTGATGGTTTTCGCGCCGCGATTGACCGCGTCACCAACATGCTCGGCGACCTTCCTGGCCACCGCCGGATTGTTGAGTGGGCCCATGGTGGTGCCGGCCTTGCGCGGGTCGCCCAGCACCACTTCGCGTGCCTTCTGCGCCATGCGCTCGGCGAATTCGTCATAGACCTTGCGGTGGACGAGGATGCGTTCCGACGACGAGCAGACCTGCCCGGCATTGACGAAAGATCCCGACGCCGTGGCGATCGCGGCGCGGTCGAGATCGGCGTCATCGAGGATCACCACGGGGCCGTTGCCGCCGAGCTCCATGAGCTGCGGCTTGCCGGCGGCGCGCTGGCTGATCAGCTTGCCCGTGGCGGCGCTGCCGGTGAAGCCCACGGCGTCGGTGCCGGGGTTGGAAACGATCTCGTCGCCAACCACCGCGCCGGCTCCGGTGACGAGGTTGAGAATGCCCGGCGGCAGGTCGGCGTCTTCGATCGCTTCGATCAGCGCGACGGCGACGAGGGCGGTGGTGGGGGCAGGGGCCCAGACGATGGCGTTGCCCGCCGCCAGGCCCGGAGCGATGTACTCGACCGGGATATTGACTGGAAAGTTCCAAGGAGTGACCACAGCGTAGACGCCACGCGGCTGATAGAAGTTCATCACGCGCTTGCTGGGATCTTCAGTAGGGATGGTCGACCCCTCGAGATACTTCACGAGGTCCGCGGCAAGGTTGAATCCATCCACCGATTTGCCGACCTCGAAGTACGCTTCGGCATAGGGCTTGCCCTGTTCGAGAGTGAGCAGGGTGGCGATCTGCTCGCGCCGTTTCGCGATGGCCTCGCCGATCCGCCGCATGGCCCTGGCGCGGTCCCAGGTGGAAACCTTGCGCCAGCCGGTCTGGGCCGTACGGGCGGCCGCGATCGCCTCCTGCGCCAGTGCGCGCGAGCTCCAGGTCAGCGGGCCGATCTCGCTCTCGTCGATGGGCGACAGCTGGGTCTTCACCTCGCCCTGCGGGTCGCCCCGCCACCTGCCGCCGACATAATTGGTTTGGGCGTTTCCGGCCATTTCGTGCCTGTTTTACAAAAGTGGTTGCAAATGATCACAAGTGGTTCATATAGTCCGACCAGCGGGCGGGGTGTCAACGGGAAATGGGGACCTCCGCCGTCGTGCACGGTCCGCCGGGAGAGGGCGGACCCGCCAAAGACAGAGAGGATGGACCCAAAATGCAGCTCAGGAAACTCCTGACCGCCTCGGCTCTTGCCGTCGGCATCGCCGCCCAGCCCGCGCTGGCGCAGGACCTTACGCTTGAATTCGTCGTCTGGAATTATTCGCTCGAGACCGTTCAGGACAATGTCGCCAAGTTCGAGGCGGAAAATCCGGGCATCAAGGTCAACGTGACCGACTATGCCTGGCCCGACTACAACGACAGCCTGATCCTGCGCATCCGCGGCAACACGCCCACGGATGTTGTCTACGGTGGTCAGGATTGGTTGCCGGCCTGGGGCGCGGCCGGCTTCATCGCGCCGCTCGACGCTGTTGCACCGGCGGGCGCTGTCGACGAACTGACCAAGGATATTGCTGGTTTTGCGCTGACCGACGTCACTTATGGCGGCAAGGTCTATGGCCTGCCGTACTACTCCGACACCATCAGCTTCATCTACAACAAGAAGATCCTCGAGGATAACGGCATCGCCGTCCCGAGCACCTGGGACGAAGTGACCGCCGCCGCCGAAAAGCTCAAGGCCGGCGGCATGGATAAGCCGATCATCTACGAATACGACCAGGAACTGCCCAACTTCTACGACGCCTTCGTGGCCCAGTCGTACGGTCGCGGCGCCGAGGTGTTCGACGCCGAGCTCAACCCGCTCTTCGCCGACCCGGAGAACGGCGCCTACAAGCAGCTGCAGTGGCTGGCCGACGCCTGGTCGAAGGGCCTGGTGCAGCCCGATCCGCATGAGTCGACCATCATCCCGGCGATGAACACCGGCAACCACGCCTTCACCATCGTCTACACTTACGTGCTCGCTGCCCTCAACGATGCCGCGACCCAGCCGCTGGCCGGCCAGTTCGCCATCGCCCCGATGCCGGGCGAGACGCATGCGACCCTCGGCTTCGCCAAGTCCTATGTGGTGACCGCCAAGACCGCCGCCGATCCGGCCCGCGCCGAAGCGGCGTGGAAGTTCGTGAACTTCATGGCCGGCAAGCCGTACACGGTCGCCAAGCGCTGGGCCGTCGAAAAGGGCCTCGGCTTCGGCCAGCTGCCGCTCTTTGCCGATCAGGACGTGGTCTCCGCCTGGGGCAAGTGGGCTGACGTCGCCGCGCTGGGCCAGCAGGCCTCGATCGCCAAGGCCGGCACCTACACCGAGTTCTCCTCGGTCTGGTCGGCCTACTTCCGCCCGCTGCTCGCCCAGGCCATGGTCGGCGAAACGCCGGTGGACGACGTGATGAAGGCCGGCGCGCAGCGCTGGACCGAACTCAAGGCGCAGTTCGCCTCGCGCTAGTATCCTCCCCCGAGGCCGGTGGGCGGCAGTCGCTGCCCACCAACTTCCCTTGAGGCGACCATGTGGACCATCAATCGCTATCCGGGCGCCTGGCTGCTGCCGGCACTGCTGCCCGTCATCCTGCTGACCGTCTATCCGATCGGTCACGCGCTCTGGACCTCGCTGCACGAGGTGATGATCCTCTTCCCCGGCGAGCCTTTCGTCGGCCTCAAGAACTACGAACGCGTCATCATCGGCGACTATTTCGGTGTCGCCCTGCGCAATTCGCTGGTCTTCACGTTGATCGCCGCGCCGACCGTGGTGCTGTTCGGCACGCTGATCGCGCTCTTCCTGCAGAAGCGCTTCGCCGGCTCGCAGGTGGTCCGTTCCGTCGTGCTGTTGCCCTGGGTGTTGCCCGGCGCCATCTCCGCCGTGCTCTGGGTCTGGGTGTTCCACCCGAGCTTCGGCTTCCTCAACGGGCTGATGCTGGACCTCGGGCTGATCTCCAGCCCGATCGGCTGGCTGACCAATCCGCGCACCGCGCTCGGCGCCGTCATCGTCGCCCATGTCTGGACGCAGATTCCCTTCGCCGTCGTGCTGATGATGGCCGCGCTCTCGACCATCAATGGCGAGACGCTCGAAGCCGCCGCCATCGATTGCCGCAGCCCGTGGAAGCGCTTCCGCTATGTCGTCTTCCCCGAGATCAAGGCGATGATCGTCGTGCTGCTGGTCTACAACGCGCTCACCGCCTTCACGAGCTACGACATCGTCTATTCGATGACCGGCGGCGGGCCCGGCACGGCGACCACGCTGCTGAGCTTCCAGATCTGGCGCGAGAGTTTCTCCATGTACGATTTCGGCGCCGGCTCGGCCGTGGCCTTTATCGTCGTGCTCATCAGCGCCCTGCTGATCGTCGCGATCACCAAGGCGCTCCCCTCAGACCTGTTCGCGGGGGATTGAGATGGCCGGCCGTCTGCATCCGCTCCTGACCTTCATCTTCGCCGCACTGATCCTGCTGTTCTCGGGCGGCCCGGTGCTGCTCTCGCTCTATGGCAGCCTCGTGCCCGACAAGGTGCTGCTCAGCCCCGACAAGAGCCTCTTCACCGAGGGGCCGAACTTCGAGACCTACCGCTACGTGTTCACCGGCCAACTGCCCGACAGCTACAATGCCGAGGGCACCAATCGCGCCATGATCTCGGACGCCGCCCGGCAGGTGCCGCAGGCGCTGGTCAACTCCTCGGTCAACGCGCTTGCCGCCATGATCCTCAACCTCATCCTCGGCGCCCCGGCGGCCTTCGTTTTCGCCCGCTACGTGTTCCCAGGCAAGAAGCTGAGCTTCCTCTATCTCATCCTCTCGCCGCTGGTGCCGGCCGTGGCGCTGGTGACGCCGATCTACATGATGCTGCAGGCCATGAACCTCGTCGGCACCCAGCTCGGCATCATCCTCGTTCACACCGCCAAGGCGCTGCCCTTCACGGTGCTCATCCTCTCGGTCTTCTTCCGCAAGATCCCTGCCGAGATTTTCGAGGCCGCGGTGCTCGATCACTGCAACCGCTTCCAGGCCTTCTGGCGCGTCGCCGTACCGCTTGCCCTGCCCTCGATCGGCGCCACCGGTCTCTTCGCGTTCATGTTGAGTTATTCGGAGTTCATGTTTGCGATGATTTTGTCCGGCAGCAGCAATACGCGCCCGGTTTCGGTGGTGATGGCTGCGCTCGCCCGCAACACCGACGTGAGCTGGAGCCTCCTCAACACCGCGATCTTCATCGCCATCGTCCCCACCCTGGTGCTGGTGATCCTCGTCTGGCGCTTCGTCGTCGAAGGTCTTCTCTCCGGCGCGGTAAAAGGCTGAAACTCATGACAGATCTCCGCGACGACGAAATTGTCCACCCGCTCAAGGCCCGCCCCAGGAACGCGCGCCAGCACGTCACCGCCGGCCCCTATTCGCCGGTACTCGAAGTCGATGCCCGCCACCTCGTGGTGCTGTCGGGGCAGGTGGCGGTGGACCTCGAGGGCCACGTCATCGGCACCACCATCGAAGAGCAGACCATGGCGACTTTGCGCAACTGCGCCGGGCAGTTAGCCAGCGCCGGCTGCTCGCTGGCCGATGTCTTCAAGGTCAACATCTACCTCACCGACCTCGCCGACTGGGCTCGCTTCAACACCGTCTACGAAGAGCTGATGCCCGAGCCGCTGCCGGTACGCACCGCCGTGCAGGCCATCCTGCTCCCCGGCTATCTCGTTGAAATCGAAATGTGGGCCGTAAAGGCGAAAGGATAGACCGTGGCGTCGATCGATCTTCAGAACATCCAGAAGACCTTCGGCAAGGTCGACGTGGTCCGCAATGTCAGCCTCTCGGTCCCCGACCGCGAGCTGCTCGTCTTCGTCGGCCCCTCGGGCTGCGGCAAGTCTACGCTGCTGCGCATGATTGCCGGGCTCGAAGAGATCACCTCGGGCGAACTGCGCATCGGCGGCAAGCCGATGACCAAGGTGCCGGCCGCGGATCGCGGCATCGCCATGGTGTTCCAGAGCTACGCGCTCTACCCGCACATGACCGTCGCCGAGAACATGGGTTTTGCGCTCAAGATGATGAGCGTCGGCAAGGCCGAAGTCGAAGACAAGGTTCGGTCCGCGGCGCGCATCCTGCAGCTCGAGAACCTGCTCGACCGCAAGCCGAAGCAGCTTTCGGGCGGCCAGCGCCAGCGCGTCGCCATCGGCCGCGCCATCACCCGCTCACCCGACGTGTTCCTGTTCGACGAACCGCTGTCGAACCTCGATGCCGACCTGCGTGCGCAGATGCGCGTCGAGATCGCGCGGCTGCATGACGAGCTCAAGACCACCATGATCTACGTCACCCACGACCAGGTGGAGGCAATGACGCTCGCCGACCGCATCGTCATCCTCAACAATGGCCGCATCGAGCAGGAAGGCGCGCCGCTCGACCTCTACCAGCAGCCGGCCAACCGCTTCGTCGCCGGCTTCCTCGGCCAGCCCAAGATGAACTTCGTGCCCGTCGTCGCCGATGGCTCTGATCTTCGCCTCGGGCCGAGCGGACCGGTGCTGATCAGCCGTGCCATCTCCGCCGGCAAGCCGGTGCTGCTCGGCGTTCGTCCCGATGCGATCACCATTGCCGAAACCGGCATTCCGGCCCGTATCGTGCTGGTCGAACGCCTCGGGGGCTCGAGCCTCGTCCACACTCGTGTCGAGGGACTGGAGCCGCTGCTCACTGTCGAGCTGCCCGGCACCTATGCGAGCCCGGCCGGCGCCGAGGTGAGGCTAGCTATCGACACATCCCGCGCTCACGTGTTCGACAGCGACGGGCAGGCCATCTGATGACCCGGGCGGCATTGACCTCAGGCCATGCCGCCCAATGTCTTCGACAGCGCCGTCGCATGCTCGGACGCAATGCCGCGCAGCCATTCGAGATGCTTCAGGTCGAACCGGCTCGACGGGCCCGATATGGCGATGCCGCCCGGAACTTCGCCGCCCTTTTCGAACACCGGCACGGCCATGCAGCGCATATCGTCGGCAAATTCGAGATCGTCGAAGGCGTAGCGCTGCGCCCGCACCGCCGCGAGTTCGCGCCGCAGCGGCTCGGCCTCGGTGATGGTCCTGGGCGCCACCTTGGGCAGGCCCTTGGCGATGACCGCCTCGGTCAGTCGTGCATCCGCATAGGCGAGCAGCACTTTGCCGATCGAGGTGCAGTGGAGCTGCGAGCGATCGCCGATCTGGAAATCCACCGCCACGCGTTGCGTACCCTTGGCCCGGTAGACCAGCACCGCGCTGTCGCGCTCGAGCGCCGAGTAATGCACCGTCTCGCCGGTCGCATCCGAAATGGCGCGCAGCGTCGTGATGATGTGCTGCGCCCGCTCATCCTCGCCCACGAGATGCCGCGCCAGCGTCAGCAGTTTGAGGCTCAGCCGATAGGCCTTCTCACCCTCGCGGCTGATATAGCCCGCCTGCACCAGCGTCATCAGCATGCGGTAGGCCGTGGCGCGATCGGCGCCGATCCCTTCGGCCACCTGCAGCACCGTCACGGGCCGGCGTTGTTCGCCGATGAAGTCGAGCACCGAGAGCGCCTTGAGCGCGGTGGAACTGATGTTGGTATCGGCGTCCATGACGCGGTGCGGCTCCAGTCAGTTGTTCAATATTCGTATAGTTGCGTCGAACGATCGCAGCAAGATCAAAATTCGTTGACTCAGTTCGATATTAGAACTACGCCGATGCCCGGGGAGGACATCGCATGGATATGCTGATCGACGGTAGCTGGACCGGCGCGTCGGATGGCGCGGTCCATGCCGTGCTCAACCCGGCCTCCAATGCCCAGATCGGCTCCGTGCCCCGCGCCAGCGCCGCCGATATCGAGCGAGCCATCGCTGCCGCCCAGCGCGGCGCCAAAGCCATGGCCGCCATGCCGGCCTGGCGTCGCTACGAAATTCTCGAGGCCGTCGCCCGTCGCATCGAGGCCGATCAGTCGCAACTCGGGCTGCTGCTCTGCCGCGAAAACGGCAAGCGTATCGGCGAGACGACAAGCGAAGTCGGCGTCGCCGCCCGCATCTTCCGCGGCTATGCGGAGGAGGCCAAGCGCCTCTTCGGCAAGTCCGTGCCGTTGCACGCCATTCCCGGCCGCGAGAAGTCGCTGGCCATCACCACGCGCTATCCGCTCGGCGTGATCGCCGCCATCGTGCCGTTCAACTATCCGGTCGAACTCTGGAGCCACAAGGTCGCGGGCGGTCTCGCCGCCGGCAATGCGGTTATCACCAAGACGCCCGAGGATTGCCCGCTGGCCATTCTCGAAATCGCCCGCTTCATCGAAGAGGCGGGCCTGCCCGCCGGCGCCCATCAGGTGCTGACGGGTGGTCGCGATGTCGGCGAGGCGCTGGTGCGCTCACCCGGTGTGCAGATGGTCGCCATGACCGGCTCTACCGCCGCCGGCAAGCGCATCCTCGAAGTCGCCGCCCAGACCCTCAAGAAGGTGCACCTCGAACTCGGCGGCAACGACGCCACCATCGTCTGCGACGACGCCGATTTGGATGCCACTGCCGATGCGCTGATCGCCGGCCGGTTTACTTCGGGTAACGGCCAGATCTGCTGTGCGGTCAAGCGCGTGCTGGTGAATCGATCGGTCTATGACCGCCTGCTTGCCGCCGTCACCGATCGCACCCGGACGCTGCGCGTCGGCGACCCGATGGATCCGCTGACCGATGTCGGCCCGCTGATCAATCGCCGTGGCGCCGAGCGGGTCGAGGCGCAGGTGGCGCAGGCTGTGGCCGATGGCGCGACGGTGGTCACCGGCGGCAAGCGCCGCGACAATTTCTTCGAGCCGACCATCCTGACCGACGTCACGCCCGGCACCCCGGCTTTCGCCGAGGAGACCTTCGGTCCGGTGCTGCCGCTGATCCCCTATGACGACTTCGAGGCGGCGCTGGCACTCGCCAATGACAGTCCGTTCGGCCTGCAGGCGGCGATCTTCACCCACGACATCCGCCGAGTCATGCGGGCCTATGAGCTGCTCGATGTCGGCACGGTGGTGGTCAACCACACCACGGCAGTGCGGGTCGAGACGCTGCCCTTCGGTGGCAACAAGGGCTCGGGCAACGGCCGCGAAGGCATCCACGACACGCTGCATGAAATGAGCAAGGAAAAGACCCTGCTCCTCCACGAAATCTTCGGTGGCCTCTGATGCCGTCGCTCACCCTCTCGCACATCAAGAAGAGCTTTGACGGCAACCCCGCCGTTCGCGACATTTCGTTCGCGGTCGGTGCGGGCAGGGTACTGGCTCTGGTGGGTGAGAACGGCGCCGGCAAGTCGACGCTGATGCGCGTGCTCTCGGGCGCTGTGATCCCCGACAGCGGCACCATCGAACTCGACGGCAAGCCTGCGACTATCGCCGGCCCGGCCGACGCGATGGCTCACGGCATCCGCATCGTCTACCAGGAACTGAGCCTGCTGCCGCATCTGAGCGTGGCGGAAAACATCCTGCTCGGTCGCCTGCCGACGCGCGGCCTGCCGTTCCAGGTCGACTGGGCCGCCGCCAACCGCATCGCCGGCGACACCCTCGCCGCCTTCGGCTTTTCCGACATCGATCCACGCGCTCTGGTGCGGACGCTGAGCGTCGCTCGGCAGCAACTGGTCGAGATCGCCAAGGCGCTGGTGACCGAACCGAAGATTCTCGTGCTCGACGAACCCACTGCGGTGCTGTCGGCTGCCGAAACCACGCTGCTTTTCGCCAAGGTCCGCGCGCTGGCCGCAGCCGGTACGACGGTGATCTACATCTCGCACCGGCTAGAGGAGATCTTCGAGATCGCCGACGAGGTCGTGGTGCTCAAGGACGGTCAGTCCGTGCTGCACGGCGACATCGGCACGCTCGACCAGGCCCGCCTCATCGAGGCCATGGTCGGCCGCCCGCTCGAAGCCATTTATCCCGAGCGCAATCGCACGCCCGGCAAGGTGGTGCTCGAGGTTGAAAAGCTCAGCGACGGCGACGTCTTCGCCGATATCGGCTTTTCGGTGCGCGCCGGTGAAATCGTCGGCATGTTCGGTCTGGTCGGTTCCGGTCGCACCGAGATCGCCAAGACCATCTTCGGCGCCCACCATTTCGAGAGCGGGCGCATCAGCCTCGATGGTTCGCCGGGCCGTTTCGATACGCCCGCTGCGGCGGTCGAGGCCGGTCTTGCTCTCATCACCGAGGATCGCAAGGGCGATGGGCTCGCGCTCGATGCCAGCATCCTCGACAATGCCGGCCTCGCGAGTTTTGGACGCACCTCGCGGGCCGGCATCATCGACGGCCGCGAGCGTCGCCGCATCGTCGACGCCAAGCTCCGCGAACTCTCCACCCGCATGCGCAGCGCCGACCAGCCCGTGCGCCAGCTCTCCGGCGGCAACCAGCAGAAGGTTGTGCTGGCCAAATGGCTGCTGGTCGAGGGAACGCGGCTCTACATCTTCGACGAGCCGACACGCGGCGTCGATATCGCCACCAAGGTCGAGATCTACCAGCTTATCGCCAACCTCGCGCATGCCGGCGCGGCCGTGCTGTTGATCTCGTCGGAAATGCCCGAGGTGCTCGGCCTCTCCGATCGCCTGCTGGTGCTGCGCGAAGGGCGGATCGCCGCCGAGCTCGTGCCCGACAGTTTCAAACCCGAATTGGTCTTTGCCCACGCGGCGGGTCTTCACCCCGGAACGGATACACTGCAATGACGGACACGGCGCACGCCGCGGCTCGCCCCGCTCCCTGGCAACGCCTCTCGCGGGCCGACCTGATCTTCGCCCTCGCCATCGTGGCGCTGGTGATCTTCGCGTCCTTCGCCTCCGAGGCGTTCCTGACACAGCGCAACCTCGTCAACATCTCGCGCCAGATGGTGACCAACGGCTTCCTTGCGCTCGGCATGCTGATGGTCGTCCGCACCGGCGGCATCGATCTCTCGGTGGGCTCGGTTCTGGCCTTCGCCGGCCTGCTGGCGACCGGCCTGCAGGACCAGATGCATTTCTCCGCCGCCATCGCCATCGCGCTGGCGATGGGCGTCGCCGTCGGCTGGATCAACGGTTTCCTCGTCGCCCGCTTCAACCTGCAGGCCTTTATTGTCACGCTCGCCACTATGGGCTCGTTGCGCGGCCTGCTCTATGTCTACGCGCCGACGCCGCGCTACCCGGCTGACGAGATGTTCCGCGCCATCCTGGGTGGCGCCTTCGTCGGACCGATCCCGGTCAACTTCATCCTCTTCGCGCTCGCCGTGCCTGCGGTCTGGTTCTACCTCAACCACACCATCTCGGGCCGCGCCGCCTTCGCCATCGGCGTCAACAAGGAGGCGGTGCGCCTCGCCGGCGTGAGGGTCGGCC
>VFQO010006929.1_pt1 | contig 42944 bp, 35 predicted proteins | sample 3512331 | NCBI WGS metagenome assembly VFQO01 (sample SAMN10412371, study PRJNA504923) | tailings metagenome | isolation source: Replicate 3 from Balatoc abandoned mine | place: Philippines: Itogon, Benguet | collected 2017-08-28 | reverse complement strand
CCCACGGCCACCCGGGTCCAGCACGCTGCTGGCCCCGCCGGAGGCGCTTCCGTTGTCAAACCGCCGACCACGACGTGCGTCCGATCGCGAACGGACGCGGCGGACACCTCTCTCCAGTACGTCTGCATTGCACTCCCCGCGATGAACAGCGAGGGAGTCCTCGACGCGGGATCCCGAAAGCGGACGCCCGTAGTTTTTCACGGTTCCGCGAGGGAGCGCCCCCGGCGGGGCCAGCAGCCTGCTGGACCGGGGTTGGCGCGAGAGATGGGTTGCGAAAAGACGCACTCTCCGCCACGAACGGCAAGCCTGCAAAGACTGGAGGGCTCGAACGCCGTTCTTGCCGGCATCGCGTTGTCCGCTCAAACGCACCGTTCCACGGCCACCCCGGTCCAGCGGGACGCTGGTGCTGGACCGGCGTTGTGAACTCTCCGGATTTCTCTTGCATCGCGACAGTACACTGTAATACAACTGTGTACTGTTGAGCCGATCGGGAGTGGTCCCATGCTGATTCGCGTCGAGCGAGGGTCGTCGGTGCCGGTCTCACGGCAGATCGAGGCCCAGATCCGTTCGCTGGTCCTCTCGGGGAGCTTGCCCCTCGGGGAACAGCTCCCCTCCGTCCGCCAGCTCGCGGGTGAGCTGGCGGTCAACGTCAACACCGTAGTCCGGGTCTATGAGCGGCTCGTGGCCGACGGGCTCGTGGCGATGCGGCATGGCGAGGGGACGTTCGTCACGCACAAGGCCGCCAGCCGCAACGGCGAACTGGCCGAAGAACGCCGCGACTTCACCCGCGAACTCGATGCCCTCGTCCGCCGCGGCCTGATGCTCGGCGTCGCTCCCGACCTGTTTCCGAAACTGCTCGACGACTCCCTCCGCCGGGTCCAGCGGGATCACTCCGATCCCGGCTCCGCCGAGCCGGCTGCTCCTGCTTCGTCCTCGACCGTTCGCAAGAAAGGGATTCCGTGAACACCCCCATCGAGATCCAGAAGCTCACCCAGGGTTACGGCCGCCAGCCGGTTCTGCACGAGGTGTCGCTGGCGATCCCCGCCGGCCAGACGTTCGCCCTCCTGGGCCGCAACGGCGCGGGGAAGACGACCCTGATCCGGACCCTCCTCGGACTGTTGCCGACGACGAGTGGGACCGTCCGGGTCCTCGGCTTCGATCCCGCACAGAAGCCGCTCGAGGTCCGGCGAAGAATCGGCTACCTCGCCGAAGACCAGGCGATGTACGGCTGGATGACCACACTCGAGATCGGCCGGTTCCTGGCCCCATTCTACCCGCTGTGGGACGCGGATCATTTTCGCGGACTCCTCGGTCGGTTCGAGCTGCCTGTCGACGTGAAGATCAAGCACCTCTCCAAGGGGCAGACGGTCCGGCTCGGGCTGGCGCTCGCTCTCGCACACCGTCCTGAGGCGATCATCCTCGACGACCCCGCTCTCGGCCTCGACCCGATCGCCCGCAAGGAGTTCAACCGGGATCTGATCGAACACCTCCAGGCCGAAGGACGGACAGTCCTCTACAGCTCGCACCTCCTTTCCGAAGTCGAAGCGGTTGCCGACGGGGTGGCGATTCTCGACCGGGGACGGATCGTCCGGAGCGGACGGACCGAGACGCTGCAGAACGAGATCAAGCGGGTGATCCTCCCGGCCGACCGGATGCCGGGGGACGACGCTCCGCCGGGTCTGCTCGACCTTCGCCGCGACGGTTCCCGTGTGGCGGTCACCGTAGACGGCGCCGAAGAGTGGATCCATGGCCTCCGCTCGGCCGGGATCGAGCCGGTCGTCGAGGACCTGTCGCTCGACGAGATCTTCGAGGCGTTCGTGATTGGCCGCCGCGAAAGCTGGCCCGGCACGACTCCCCGGCCCCTGGCCGCCGCGTCGTAGCTCGATACTCACCCACGCGTCGTTTCGTCCAGCGTCCGCTCCTGATCCTGTGACTTCGCATCCCCCGGTGGAACCGATCCCATGCGACACCTCCTCGCTCCGCTGATCTGGAAAGAGCTCCGCGAACGGCGGCTGTTCCTCGTGCTCGGGCTGGTGTGGATGCTCCTCGGCACCTTCTGGCTGCTCGGATACGAACTGACCCACCGCCTCCGGGGCCCGGTCGCGTCGTTCCACACGACCGCCTCGGTCTTCGGCCTCCTGGCCGGAGTCCTCGCGGCGATGCGGACCGCCCGGGGTGAGACCACCGACCGGACCCGGGGCTTCAGCGACAGCCTGCCGATCCCCCCTCCCCTCCGGGCCGCAGTCCGGCTGGCGGGGGGAATCCTCGTCCTCGCGGTCCCGATCTCCGTAGCGGCCCTCGTGCTGTCGCTGGGACTTGGAACGGGAATCGTGGAACAGGCTTATCCCACGGCACGGTACTACGACGCGGACTACCTGCCGATGCTCGAACGGGCCTCGCTGCCGCGGCTCGCCGCCTTCGGGTTTGCGTGGTACGTCGCCCTGATGGAAATCGCCTCCGCGTCGTGGTTCCTGCTGCTGGCCACGGCGCTCGGGACCGTGACCCGTTCGGAGTCGCGGGCCGGCTATGCCGCCGCGGCGCTGGCGGCCGTCACGATCCTGCTGGGGAGCGGACGGGAGATGTTCAAAGCGGACCATCCCGGAGCCGCAGCAGCGATGTCCGTTCTCGTCCCCGCCTCCCGGACGATCATCTGGGGGTACGGTGGGCCGGAAGGGAGTTGGGGTGACATCGATCTCGGGCGGGGGCTCGGTTGGACGCTGCCGGTGAGTCTCCTGCTGCAGTCGCTCTTCGCGGTCTGGCTCGTCCGCCGGATGAGCCGCCTGACCGACCGGCGGTTCGAGGTCGAAGAGGGGGCCGCTCCCTCGCGGGTCTGGATCCCGCGGTGGCTGCCGTTGCCGACCCGCGGTGTCGCCCTCGCGTGGCTCGCGGTCCGCCACGCGCTGCCGATGGCGATTCCCGGGTTCGTGTTTGCCGCCGCGATCACGCTCCCGCAGTGGATCCCCCGGATCCCGACGGTCGAAATCGTCGACGGCCAGGCGATCGTCATGCAGCCGTCCGGCGAGGGCTCGCCGTTGTTTGGCGACATGCTGTCGCAGTCGAACTGGTTCCTCGCGGCGATCTGGGGGATCGTCGTCGGGGCGGGGCTGTTCGCCAGCGAAGCGGACTCCCGCGTCGGCGAGTTCTGGCGGACCCGGCCGATCGGCGCCACGGGGCTGTTCGCGGTCAAGTTCCTGGTGGGACTCATGGTGACGCTGCTGGTGCTCGACGGCCCGCCGATTGCGCTGGCGTGGGACTCGCCGTTCTGGGGGGACTACTACGCCATGAACTGGCCGCACGTGGCGACGATGGTGCCACTCCACGCGACGCTGTTTGCAGTGGCGGTCGCCTGCACCTGCCTGACCCGGCATGCAGCGATCGGCGGAGTGCTGACGTTCGTGCTCCTGATCGGGGCGTCGTTCGTGACCACGGCGGTTCCGGCCCTCGACCCGGTCGACACGTACAACAACAGCCGGTTTACCGATCGCGGCATGGACCCGACGGGGCCTGAGGGCCCCCCGGAGATGATGATCCTCCCGCCGGGCGCGGTCGTTCCCCCGGGCACGGCCCTGCCGCCGGGAGTGATGCTCGCGGAAGACGTTTCGCTGGGGATGCGGATCCGCAATATCGTCAGGCTCTTGCCCCCGACCTACCCGCTCGTCGCCGGGGCGATGGGTCTCATCACGCTCGTCTCGCTCGGCGTCGGGCTCTGGTCGCTCAAACGGTATCGTCCGGTCGTGGCGGTTGCGTGACGGCGGGGCGGAGCGTCTGCATCCGTCCGATCAGCCACGCCAGGAGCTGCCCCCACACCATCGCCGTCACGACGATGGGCGTCAGCGGAAGCTCGGCACACCACAGGACCGCGCGGCGGAGCCAGTCCGGCAGCCCCAGACGAGTCAGGAACGTCAGCCCGAACCAGCAGGTCATCAGGATCGCGGTCAGGAAGCAGCCCAGCGACGACGTCGACTCCAGCCGCGATTCATCGGGCGACTGGGAGGGCCGGGAGTGTCGCCAGAAACTGGGCATGAGGGACCACCAGGGCGAAGCCGCTGAGGATGCGGGTCACCGCGTTCCGAACGCCGCCTCGGCTGCCGCTTCGCCGCTCTGGATCGTGTCGGGGATGCCGACGCCGTCGAAGGCGTTCCCCGCGAGGTGGACCGGCCCCAGCTCCGCCGCGAGGGTGCGGATCGCGCGGACCCGATCGAGGTGGCCGACGTGGTACTGCGGCATCGCCCGCGGATAGCGGGTGAGGACTTCGAAGTCCGGGACGCCGCCGACTCCGAGCAGGTTCGCCAGTTCCTCCCGGACGGTCTTCCGGATCGCGTCGTCGGAGAGGCCATACAGCTCCGGCTGCATTGCCCCGCCGACAAACGTACGCAGGATCACCCGGCCCGCGGGGGCGCGGATCGGAAATTTGCGGCTGAGGAACGAGACCGCCAGCACCTTGCGGCGCTCGGCGTGCGGGATCACCAGCCCGAACGAATCGAGCGGATGCCGGATGTCCTCCAGCCGGTGCCCCGAGACCACGATCGCGCTCGAGGCATACGGGATGCCGCGGAGTTTCCCCGCCAGGGTCGCGGCCTCGGAGGGGAGCAGGTTCGCCATCTGCTCCGCCGAGAGGGCGAGGATCACCCCGTCAAAAGTCTCCGTACCGCTCGTCAGTTGCAGCTCGACGCACTTGCCCTTCGCTCCCTCTGCCCCGATGACCCGCAGGCCGCGGACCGGCTGGTTGCGGTGGACGGTGCAGGCCGCTTCGACCCGTTCGGCGAGGCGGTCGACGAGCTGCGAGATCCCTTCGCGGGGGGTGACGAAGAGGCCGTAACGGGCGCCGGCGGCGTCCCGTTCGGCGCGGCGTTCGGATTCCTGGTCGCTATCCCCATCGGCGGCGGGGCCGCGGGCGTTCCAGGCGGCGCGGAGCAGGCCGCCGTGGCGGCGTTCCATCTCGAGGAACCGGGGGAGCGTGGCGGCGAGGCTGAGCTGTTCGGGGTCGGCGGTGTAGATCCCCCCCACCAGGGGCTGCACGATCCGGTCCAGCACTTCGGGGCCGAGCCGGCGGCGGGTGAAACTGGCGAGGCTTTCGTCGCCGGCGTCGGTGCGAGCGGGGACGAACCATTCCTCGAGGCAGCGGCGTTTCCCCTCGTCGGACAGGAGGGGACTGGCGAGGACCGCCAGGAGGTTGCCGGGGACCAGCAGGTTGAACCCGGCGGGGGTCGGGACCGGTTGCCCGTTGTGGAGGATGAGGGAGCCGCGGTGGGTCGGGTCGGTGGAGAGAAGGTCGCCGGCGACGCCGAGGCGGCGGCAGAGGTTGATGGCGCCGGGCTTGTTGGTGATGAAGGAGTCGGCCCCCCGTTCGATGACGTAGTCGCCGATCGCTTCCGTCTGGACGAGTCCGCCGAGCCGCCCCGAGGCTTCGTAGAGGTGGATCTCCGCCGGGGGAGTGCCGGCGGCGTCCCGGGTGAGTTCGGCGAGGCGGTGAGCGGCGGCGAGTCCGCTGAGTCCGCCACCGAGGACGGCGAAGCGGCGGGGGGAAGCGGAGGCGTTGCCGGAACGGGAAGAGGTCATCAGGGCATGATGATCGCCGGATCCGAAGGAGGCAATTTCAGCGACAGCGATCGAAGGGGAAACCCTTGTCGGGGTGCTGGGCTCGCCCCGGTGGCGGGCCTCCCCTCGCAGAGGCGCTTCCGTACGGGGCTCCCCAGGCATGGCCGTGCCCACTTGGAGCACCCACAGTTGCCGCGGGATGCGCCCGCGGGGCAAGATGGCGGGCTGAACGCCACTGCAGCGTCTTCTTCCCTGTCCCGCAGGCGGATCAGCGATGGCACTCGGACCGACGGCCCAGTTGCGGAAGCGGTGTCTGGCACTTCCCGAGGCGCATGAGGTCGAGGCCTGGGGTGAGCCGACCTACCGGATCCGGAACAAGATCTTCGCCATGCAGGCGGCCGCAGACCGGCATGGCGGAGGACGCCACGCGGTGTGGGTCAAAGCCCCGCCGGGGATGCAGGAGCTGATGGTGCGGGCCGACCCCGACCGGTACTTCGTCCCCCCGTACGTCGGCAAGAGCGGCTGGATCGGGATCCGGCTCGACGCCGAGGTCGACTGGGAAGATGTCGACCGGTTCCTCCGCGATTCGTACCGGCTCATCGCCCCGAAGAAGCTCGTGCGGCTGCTGGATGAGCCTTAGGAGGGGGTTGTGAGGTGAGCGGTTCGAGGTGAGAGAAAGACTTGGCATCGACAGCGAGATCGGCGCGACGGCATTCTCTCACCACTCACCCTCCAGCAGTCACTTCGAATGGAGCTTGAAGTCGATCGTGTTCGCACCCGCCTGGACATTGGCGGTCAGTTCGGTCTTGTCGTTGAACTTCTTGGGGAGGGTCTCGGGGCCCGCGTCCCCTTCCCGCTTCGAGATCCGGACGACGTGCTCGCCGAGCGCCGCCCCCGCCACGTCGGGGCGGTACATGAGCTGATACTTGCCCGTGGTGTCGGTCCCGGCCGAGGCGAGCGTCCCACTCCCCTTGGGCTCGAACATCACGATCGCGTCAGGGACCGGCTTGCCGTCGAGCTCGACGACGCCGGTGACGGCTCCGAGTTCCGGAAGTTTCTTGGTGGACTTGCCGCCGCAACCGGCGAGACACAGGGTGGAGAGACAGACGGAAGAGACGAGGGTGAGGGAGCGCATCGCACGAGGCTTCGGGATGGAGGATTCGAGGACCGTTGAACGCGGGACGCCGTCAGAAGTCGCCGACCGCTTCCCCGCCGGCGATCGAGGTGATCGCATTGAGGGTAGTCTGGCTCATGTCTTCGCTGAGGAACCGAACGGAGCCGTCCGCCATGACGGTCTGGGCCCCCCCTTCATGGGTGCTGCCCGCCCGCCAGGCGTAGACCCGCTTCTCGCCGACCGGGATGTTGTAGGGGCGGTTGAGGCCGAGCTGCGGAATGATCCAGAAGGTGTGGGCGTACTGGTTCCAGAACGGGCCGTAACTCGGCGAAGTCTTCTCCATCGGGGTCTCGAGCAGCAGCATCGTGTTCGAGGTCCCGTCCTTGAGCCGGTCGAGCTTCGCCGAGCCGTTGTAGCCCCACGGCGTCCGGGCGGCGTTCGTGTCGGCCGAGTAGTTCCAGGCGAGCGTGTATTCGTCGGTGTACTGCGTGAAGCCGTACGACGAACGGTAGCCGTAGTCGTAGCGGTAGGTGGTCGACCCCGGTTGATGCAGGTACGGGTTGTAACCGTCCGAGGGGCACATGAAGGAGGGGATCGCCTTGTTGAGCACCGTCTGTGCGGTGAACCCCGTCGGCGCCGTGCAGGAGAAGTACGCGCCCCCGGAGGGCTTACTGAAATCGATCTGGTTGTAGAGGGTCCCGAGCTCGATGTAGGGGAGGAGCATCTCGAACCCGGTGTGGTTCATGATCTGTCCCGGCGTAAACAGGACGTCGCAGGCGCTCTCCCCCGGGTTGATCGTCGCCGGCGGCAGGACATTGTGGGTCTCCTGGTAGCTGTGCATCGCAATCCCGAGCTGCTTGAGATTGTTGCCGCACTGGCTGCGGCGGGCCGCTTCCCGGGCCTGCTGGACCGCCGGGAGCAGGATCGCCACCAGGACGGCGATGATCGCGATCACGACCAGGAGCTCGATGAGCGTGAACCCCTTTCGCAGACGACTCCGCATCACGTCCATCATCCTTCCGTCCGCGCTCGCAAAAGCGCGGCATCCCCTTCAGAAGCCCCGCAGCAAACCGATTCCACCACGGGCGCACTCATCCGTGAGAAGAATTTGCAAAGGCCGCGCCGACGGCGGGACGAATCCCGCGAGGAGCCGTAACCCCTGAAGAGAACGCAACAACGAATCATCGGCCCAAGGCCCGCAGGCAGAGTGACAGGGCCGGCGGTTGCCCGTCCGCGAAACAGGATTGCGAACTTGTTAGGCGGCCCGAAGCGGACGCGGTGCTCGGGGTTGGGCCTGGGCCGATTCAATGGAGTCGCCGCGGGAGCAGACCGCCTGAGCGCGCGGCTTCACCTTTCCTTCACCGGCGGGCTCACGCCGCGCCGCTCGCCGGTCACCCGACACCGGTCACGGCGGTACGGGTCTTTACGAGCACCCCACCCTCGAAGTGTCCTCCGGAAACGAGTGAAGCCCTGGTGCTCCTCACGGAGGACCAGGGCTTCTTGACTCGCAAAGGATCAGTGATCCCTGACGAGGAGATGGCTGTCTGAAACAGCCCGCTGACTGTCACGACTTTCGTCGTGCGACCCAAGGTCGATCAGACGGTACCACCTCGATGTTGGCTACTGTCGGACTGCACAGGACCACCTCCTTTCTCGATTGAACCACCCCGATCGACCGGCTCGCCTGTCCGGCACTCTCGGGCTCTAGTCCGTCGCGTTGCGGAACGCGAACTGATTGCATTCTTGCAACTCCTGGAGTCTCGACAATCCCAGTTTTTGCAAAAACGCGGCCAGATGAGGACATCCCCGGGTCGAGCGAGGTTCGCGCAAAATGGCTCCGTCGCCCATTTCCGATTTCCGTTCGCGACCCTCATCGAAGAGGGAGACGCGAACCCGGAGGCGAAGGAGTCCCCTGCCGAAGAGACCGAATGGCCGGTCGCCATGAGGCGGAACGTCGCGAAGCTCCCGCGCGGCCCGGACTCAGGGCTCGCGCCGGTCGCGCTCCTCGTACTCGGTCCGGAGCCGGCGGTCGATGCCGCGGCGGCAGAGGCGGCCCAGGCTCCACAGGAGGATCCCGACGATCGGTGCGGCGGCCCAGGGGGTGAGGGCGACGCCGGCTGCCGCCGCGGCGAAGGCCGAGGCGGCGACGAACGTCAGGAGAAGGAGCACCCCCGCGACACCGGCCGGCCCGCTCGGGAGGAGCGCTCCGAAGGTGAGGATCGGCCCGAGCATCAGGAGCCCGGTGAACACGGTGGCCGCCACCGCGCTGAATGCCGGGGTTCGGGTGCCGAGCAGCACCCCGACGAGGAGCAGCGCGGTGACCAGCTCGGGGTATTGCAGCCTCCGGGCGCCGCGGCTCCAGCCGTCGTAGAAATCGAGAGCGTCGTGCGGCGTCAGGAGGAGCAGTTCCATCATCCGGTCTTCGAGCTCCCGGTGGAACGAGGTGACGGGATACGCCACGCCCGCCAGCACAAGCAGCCCGACGAACGCCGCGGCGATGTTGGTGGCGATCCCCTCCCACGGAGGCCGGCCGGAGAGCTCGAACAGGATCGCTCCGACGATCACCAGCCCGTAGATCACCGACTTCCCGACGAGCAGGCTCCGGGCGGCAGGGGTTCCGCCCCGACCCGCCATGAAGAAGACTGCGTGCCACGCGAGGGCGTCGTCCCAGCACCGCTCCGACGGACGGGAGACCGGGCCGGAGACTTCGGCCACCGGTTCCGCGTGGACCACCGGCTCCGACAGCGGTGTCTCCGGGATCTCTGCGAGGGCCGCGGGATCGGGGAGGGACTGCTCGTCCGCCGGCGGGGCGTAGAGACGGGTCACGACCACCCGCCCGAACAGCCACGCCAGACCGAGCGGCACGACGCACGCCAGTTCGAGCTGCCCCGGCATGAGCGTCCCCGTGAGGGCCCCCTCGATCGCGTGGATCCCGGTGGAGCGGGTCAGAAGGGTCGTCGCCGCCTCCAGCCCGTGTCTCAGCGGTCCCCGTTCAAGGAGCTCGATCACCAGCCGCACGACAGCCGGCACGATCACTTCCACGAGGAACTCGATCCCGAGCAGGTTCCCGAGTCCCCCTTTGGCGTCGAGGCGCGTCGACTGAAACAGGCCCAGGGTGAGGAGCATCGCCGCATGCGAGACGATCGCCGCTTCCGCCATGGCGATCCCGCTCCAGGAGACCCCCTCGAGAGAGGGCGCGAGCGCCAGAAACGGCAGCGCCAGGGTGGCGTTGACGGCAAGCAGCGGCGCGATCGTCCCGAGGCGGGCCGCCAGCCATTGCCGCTCCGTCAGTCCGCTCAGCCGGATGAGCTGCAGGATCTCCCGCTGGACCGTCCCCGATTCCTCGAACGAGAGAGTCGCGATCCCCCAGATCAGGAACCCCGCCTGCACCAGCAACACCGCTCCCGCATACGTCACACCGAGCCCGCGCGAGGCCATGATGGAGATCCCCTGACCGCCGCCGATCGCCACCACGGCGGTCAGCAGCAGCAGGACGAGGACCATCCCGATCTGCAGCTGCAACATCCCCCGCCGCGGCGCCAGCCGCCGAAGCTCGGAATCAATGAGCGTCTGAACCCGGGAAGTCATCGCCACGGCCCGCCGACGGAAAAGAACGCCCCCCAAGAGTAGCCGATCGGCGACGCAATGCCCGTCTCGCGCTGCCGCGGAGTGGCCCACTCAACTGGATGAGGATTACGCTCCCCGGGGAGTGGACTTTCGCCCGGGGGCCGCGATGTCAGGAACGACCCGGAAACGTCGCTGGTGGCTGTGGCTGCCGCTCTCCTGCGCCGCGCTGCTGGTCGCGGGATCGCAGCTGGCGAAACTCCGTCCGCTGACACCTGACGAGCAAACGGTCGTGGGATGGTGGACCTGGGACGACGGGTACAACAGCCCGTGCGATCTGATCATCCGCCCCGATCACACGTTCGAACGGCGGCTGGCCGCGTGGTCGAACCTCCACTTGCATGGAACATGGACCGTTTCCGAGGACCGCCTTCAGCTGCACATCCCCATGGGACGCCCCCGTTCCTGGAACGCCGTCTTACCGGCGCTGTGGGCCTACTTCCGACCGCGGCCGCCTCAGTGGGAACTGGAGTTTCATCCGGCAGAAGACTCCCCCTCGGCGATCGACTTCCGGCCGTCCGGAACATCGAAATTCGATCGATGGGAGAAGCGCCCCGAGTGATCCCCGGCCGCGGGGGACCAGGAGCCCCATCCATCGTGGTAAACTCCGGACGCGTGGCGCAGTTCCGCCGGAGGTCCCCGAGATGCCGCCGCTGCGAACGTTCTGGCGGGCCTACGAGCTCAGCTACATCGTCCTCCTCTTCGCCGAGGTCGCCGAGTCCGAGTTCCTCGACCCGGGCCTCGCCCAGGAGCTGATGTCGACCTGGTGGTTCCCGGTCGACTGGCTCTTCACCTATTTCGAGCCCTACGGAGACTGGCTGGATCTCGACATCCGGCTCGTAGAGTGGGCACTGGAACTGTGGCGGGGATGACTCCGCAATTCAGGGCTCGCGTTGGCTCCTCTGATCGGATTGACTCGGTATGGAAGTCGGCCTCGCGACGCAGCCACCTCTCCTGGGTCTCGACTCCCGAGGCTGCGGCCCCCTCCCCTTCGACCACCGATCTGCCGTCTCTTCTTTGCAATTCTCACGCTCACCAGGTCAGCAGATCGACCTCTTCTCCTCCGTTCGGCGTTCCGAGCCGGCGGAGGACTTCGGGGTCGATCTCCCGCGGCACGCGTCGCACCGCGCCGTCCCCCATCAGGATCTGGGTCGAGTGACTCCAGGGGCCTCCGAACCCGTCCGTGAGGTGGTTGATGCCCCGCGCCGGATCCCGCAGGTTCGCCGGGTCTCCCCAGGCCCGCCGCCCGGCCGCCACTTCGCCGGCAAGGATCGTGTTCGAGGTCCCGTCGGTGATCTGCCGGATCGCCAGGGAGCGGTCGGGAGGGAACAGGCGGATGTTCCCGGCATAGCCGGCTCGCGGGACCCCGTCCTCCGGAGGCTTCGGCGATTCGCGGTCGGACGGGTCGGCATAGCAGGCAACCGGCTGGCGGAAGTGCTCGACGTTGGCCGGCGAGGTCCAGGGGGACGCGAGATCGATCCGGCGGTAGAGCTCCGCCTGATCGATGTAGGGCAGCAGCAGGGTCATCCAGCTGTGCCGGCCTTCCCCGACATCGGAAAAGGTTCCTGCTCCCGGAAAGACCTTGAATCGGCTCTCGTAGTTGTGGGCCGCGAGGCCGATCTGCTTCAGGTTGTTGCGACTGGTGTTGAAGGCGTTGTAGCCGGGGCGGACGACCGAAAGAGACCGGGGAGACCGCAGGAGTTTCGAAGCCTGCTGCGCCATGCCGATGAACGCCAGTGCTGCCGTGATCGCCAGCAACCCGGCCCCCGCCCTGGCGAGCCGAGCCCGGACCCTCTTCCGTGCGCGCCGGGGCTGCTCCTCCGGCTCACGGGAAGCGTCCCCCTCGCCCGAAGGCTCTCCTTCGTCCCCCATCCGAGTGAGGAGAACCACGAAGATCGCGACGACCGCCACGGCCACCAGCACGATCCCCATCCGGCCCGGCATCCGGAGGAGATGCCGGAACCATCCGATCCCGATCGCCGTCGTGGTCAGCAGCAAAGTCGGCGACGCCAGGCAAAGCCCCATCCCCAGCAGCCCGCCGACGCCGCAGAAGATCCGGACCGGAACGGCGAACGATTCCCGGCTCATCGCGGCTCCTCCGATCCCCGTGGAGCGCTGTTCGCTCGTGGCGAATACGGCTCGATCGTGCCATCGGTCGAGAGCACGAGCCAGGTCCCCGCTCCCGCGATGTCATACTCGATGACGAGCGGTTCCACGGGGCCATCGCGCCGCAGACCGGGTCGATAGATCAGTTCGACCGACGGGAACCCGGTCTGCTGCCAGAGCTCGGCCGGAACGTTGGCCTCCTCCCGGCGGAGCGGAAACACACCGTCGCGGCGGTCCGCGTCGCGCCACAGGCGCTCCCGGAGTTCCGTCAGCCGCGCCCGCCGTTCCCGTTCCAGCTGCTGTTCCGCCTCGAGCCCCTCAGCGTTCGTTCGCTCGAACGGCTCCAGGGCGAACCCGGCCGCGACCTCATCCACCAAAGGGATCGCCCGCCAGCCCCCCAGTGCGATGAGTCCGGCCGCGCCGGCCCCGAGGAGCCCCGTCGCCGCGAGAGCCATCGCCCCGACGATCGACCACCCCAGCGCCCGCCGAACCCCGAGGGGCCGGTGCCCCGGCCCGCCGCGCCCGATCGAGTTCCACAGCGCCCGCGCCCCGGCCACGGCCAGCAACCACCCGACGCCGTAAAACGAGAGGGCGTCGAGTCGACGCTCCGCCAGATCGTCGAGCACCGTGCGGGGAGGCGGGCTCCACCCCCACAGCTCCGTGGCGGACAGCACCAGCGGGATTGCCACCAGAACGAACCGCAAGGTCCGACGACCAGGCCTTCTGCGGCGATGTCGCATCTCGCTACCCACGCCCGCCTCGCTTCTCATCCGGACAGGACTTCCCATCCCGAAGATACGACGATTGGTTTCGATCCGGCGGAAGGAATCTCGCAGCGATGGCCGGATTCCATCAGGCCCGCCTGACGGCGACACCGCAGCGACATTCCAGCGTTCCGGTTTCGCCAGACGTTCGATCGCATCGAGGTCTCACTTCCGCCCGAACAGTCCGCGCGGTGCGGCCGCCCGCGGATTCCGGGGTTGGAATCCGGCCGCCTCAATCCCCTGTTCGATCGCGTCCTGAATCGGCACGGTGACGGACAGCGGCGATGTCCGGGCCGTGGAGTACCGCCTGTCCGTGAGATTGACCACGAACAGGCTTTGAAGCACCACGAACTGATTGCTGATCCGGTCAACGACGTTCGTGAGGTCTTCTGCTTCCCCCGGCCGGATGGCCCCCTCCTCCGGCTCCGTGATGACGACGAGCTGCAGCCCCAGCTCATACAGGAAGGGAACGAAGCGGGTCTGGCGGAGCAGTCTCCACTTGAGACGCTGGCAATAGCCCCGGAGATCGACCACGGGAGACGGGGAACGAACCACCGCCACGGCCCGATTGCCGCTCCAGGTGCACCGTCGCCAGAAGGCGACGAGGCCCAGGTCCGCCATCCGGGGCCGCCAGTGCGTCCGGAAGCCCTGCGGGGCGAGGTGGTCTTCGATGGCCGCGGCGAGTGAATCCATGTGTTGTCTCTTCCGGGATGCCGGCGGCGCGGCATTCCCTCGTGCATCTGTGCCCGAAGAACCAAGGCCACCAAAGAGGAAATTCTACTCGATCGGATTCCGGGTGGCCCCTGGCTGCGGGCTGAGCCGCGCCGTGGTCCGTTTCGCAAAGCCTCCCTGCGCCGTACAAAACGGCGGGGCGCCGACCGGGGGCCGGAGTCTTCGCTGGCCGTTCGAAGGGAGGGGACCATGACCGTTCGACTGGGGGCCTGGGTCAGATGGTGCTGCGTCGGTTTCCTTGTCGCGGGCGGGGTAGGAAGGGGTGTTTTCCAGTCACCCCTGTCGGCTGCGGAGCCGATCGAGATCGAGCTGACGGCGGCGCAACGAGGGTTCGACGGCGAGACCTGCTGGGTCCATGCCCGCGCGGGGGCGATTCCGCCGGGCGCACCAGGGAACGCCGGGCAGACACCCCTCGTCGTCATGACGATGCAGAAGCTCCTCCTGAGCGGGTCGGATGTCTTCTACGCGCTCAACGACCTTCGCTCGGCGGACGGCGGACGAACCTGGACCCGGCCGGTCGAGCAGACGGCCTTCGTCCGCCAGACGATCCCCGCCGATCCCGCCGCCCCCCTCCCGACGGGAGCGGCGATCGCCCCCCGGCTGCTGCAGCCGGGGGACGAGACCACAGTCTGCGACTTCACTCCGAAGTGGCACGCCCCCTCGGGAAAACTGCTGGGGACGGGGCAGACGGTCTGGTACCGGGGGAACAAGGTGCTGCCGGTCCGGCCCCGCGGCGTGGCGTACGCGGTGTACGACGCCCCGCGGACGGAGTGGAATCCCTGGAAGGTCCTGGCGCTCCCGGACGAACCGCGGTTCCAGAACGCGGGGGCCGGCTCCGGGCAGCGGTGCGACCTTGAGAATGGCGACATCCTCATCGGCGTCTATCACGCGGTCCCGGGGGGCAAGCCGTACAGCACGACGGTGTTCCGGTGCCGGTTCGACGGAGAGACGCTCCGGGCGGTGGAGCATGGCCCTGCTCTCTCGGTCGACGTGAAGCGCGGTCTCTATGAGCCGTCGCTGGCGCGGTGCCGCGGAAAGTTCTACCTGACGATGCGGAACGACGACCGGGGCTACGTGGCGGAGTCGGAGGATGGCCTGCGCTACGGCGAGCCGCGGGTCTGGCGGTTCGACGACGGGAAGGAGCTGGGGACCTACAACACGCAGCAGCACTGGGTGGTTGCGGGGGACGAGCTCTACCTCGTCTACACGCGGCGGGGGGCGGACAACGATCACGTCTTCCGGCATCGGGCCCCGCTGTTCCTCGGCCGGGTCGACCGAGAGCGGCTCTGCATCGTCCGCTCGACGGAGCGGGTCCTGATCCCGGAGCGCGGGGCGGGACTGGGGAACTTCGGCGTCTGCGAGATCAGCACGGGCGAGTCCTGGGTGATCGCCTCGGAATGGATGCAGCCCAAAGGGGCCGAGCAGCACGGCAGCGACAACACCGTCTGGATCGCCAGGGTCCGGTCGCGGCCGTGAGCCCGTCGGAGACGAGACTCCGGCGGAGCGGTTTCGCACGAACTCTCACGGAAGCTCGACACCGCGTTCCTGGAGGATCTTCCGCACGACCGGCGCCCGGATGCCGGTGATCTGCCAGACCTTCCTCAGGGACTGGTGCCTGCGGTACTCCGTCACGACCCGGCGTTTTTCGCGGGCCGGGATGTCGTCAAAGCCCTGGTACACCCGTTTCGGAACCTCCCGCTGGTCCCGGTGATGCAGGACGGTCGAGAAGGCGATGCCGAGGTGGTCGGCCACCTTCTGCCAGCTGCCGAGCAGGTCGTACAACTTCGGCAGGGAAGCGACCTGCTCGTCGCTGACTTTCGATCGCGGTCTCGCCATGGAGAGTGGCCCACTCTGCCGTTGAAGAATGTGAGTTCGGAGCGATGTGTGCGTGCCCCCGAAGCTGACTGGGCAGGGAGTCTACCGTCACGGCGGAAAGAAAGACAAGCTGTCTGCCGCCGTAGATGGAATCCGATCTCCCTGCGGCGCCGTGATCGAAGCTCCACCAGACACGCTTGTTGATCCCGCGGGGATCGGTGAGAGTGAAGGCCCCTCTCGAAGAGACCCCGGCGCATGCCTCCGCGCGACACTCCTGCTCCTGCCTCCCGCAAGCCGAAGGGATTGCGGCTTCTCGCGGCGGCGGTGCTGGCGGCGGGCGTTCTACTGCTGGTGGTCTTCACGGCGGCCCCCGGGCCGAAACGGCTGACCGAGGCGGAGGTCTCGCCGCTCTTGGACTCGGCTGAGAAGTCCCTGGCGGGCCGGAACCAGCAGGCAGCCCGGGAGACGCTGGGGCCGTTGGCCAAGCCGCTCAACGTCGATTCCCGGACGCTGCTCCGCGCGGCCCAGGTGGCGATCGAGGCGGAAGCGGGAGAGCTGGCCGACACGCTGCTGACCCGGCTCGACGATGCCGGGCGATCCCGGGAGGCGCGGTTCCTTCGGGGGGTGCTCGCCATGCAGCAGCACCGTGCCCGGGACGCCGACCGCTGGTGGCGCGAGGCGGTGGCAGACCAGCCCGACTTCACTCCCGCCTGGGAGCGGCTTTGCCAGCTCTACATGACCCAGATCCGCGGGGACGACCTGCGGTGGGCCATGGAGGGGCTGAGCCGGGTTCGTCCCCTCACGCTCGATGAACTCGTCGTCTACACGACCGCCTACGAACCGTATTACTCGGCCGAGGAGCGACTGGAGACGGTCCGGCAGTACGTTGCTGCCGACCCCGACGACCTGTGGAGCCTCGCGGCGGTCGCCCGCTATCAGTTGCTGCAGGGGAATAGTTCTGCCGCCGTCGCGACCCTCGAAGCAACCCGGCCGGCTGATCCCGATGGGGTGATCCTGGAGCCGCGGGTCGACGCCGCACTGCAGCAGGATGTCGAGACCGCAGCCCGCTTGCTCCTCCCTCCCGACAAGTTGGCGGACGAACCGCTGCCGATCGCCCGGGCCCGCGGCCTCGTCGCGCTGCGGCAGCACGACTGGCGCCGCGGCGCAGTAAGCCTCGGGCGGGTCGCCGAGGCGCGTCCTCTCGATACGCCCGTCCTCTATCAACTCGCTCAGGCCCTCGAACGGCTCGAGCAGCGCGCCGCCGCGGAGGCACTGCTGGCCCGCGTGCAGAAGCAGGAGCAGGTCAACAACCTGGCGTTCCGGATCCGGAAGACGACCCACCTGCCGATGGCCCGGCTCGCCCCGCTGGTGTTCGACGTCAGCCGCCTCCTGGCCGAGCTTGACCGGGGGAGCGAGGGGGTGCTCTGGCTGCGGGCGATTGCGGGGCCGTCCGTCGACCGCCCGCAGTGGGAGACCGCGATGGCCCGCTGTTCAGCGGCCCCCGCAACACCGCGACTGACCCTGCCCAGGATCCCGCCGCCGGACGCACCGGGGGAAGCGACGACCGTCAAGAGCCTCGGTCGCAACCACGCGTTCTCCGCCGGAGAGCCGCAACCGATTCCGCTCGAGGAGCGGCAGGAGACAGCCGGGATCGACTTCCGCTACGACAGCGGCGCCATCGGGCAGAAGTGGCTGCTCGAGACGCTCGGCGGGGGGGCGGCGGTCCTCGACTACGACGGCGATGGGTGGCCTGACCTCTACTTCGCCCAAGGAGGGCCGCTGGGGCCTGACGGAAAGAGTTCGGTCCCCCGCCCGACAGACCGCCTCTATCGGAACCTCGGTTCGGGCCGGTTTCAGGACGTCACCCGGCAGGCAGGGCTGAAGGACACCGGCTACAGCCACGGCTGCTCCGCGGGGGACTTCGACAACGACGGCGACCCGGACCTCCTGGTCGCGAACTTCGGCGAGTGCGTCCTGTACCGCAACGAAGGGGACGGAACGTTCGTCGACGTCACCCGCCAGGCGGGGCTGCGGGGGGAGCGGTGGCACACGAGCGCCGCGTTCGCCGACCTCGACGGGGATGGCAGCCTCGACCTGTACGTCGTCACCTACGTCAATGAGCCCTACAGGACCTGCCGCCGCCCCGACGGCACCCTCAGCGCCTGCAGTCCGGCGAACTATACCGCTCAGCCGGACGTCCTGTACCGCAACCGCGGCGACGGGACTTTCGAGGAGATCTCCGAGTCAGCGGGGATCCTGGTCCCCGACGGCAAAGGGCTCGGGATCGTGGTGGCGGATCTCGATGACGACGGCCGGCCGGACATCTACGTCACGAACGACGGGACGCCGAACTTCCTGTTCCGGAACGAAGGGGTCGACGCCTCGGGGAACCTGAAGTTCGAAGAGATCGCCATGCGGGCGGGCTGCGCCGTGAACGCCCACGGACAGTCGCAGGCGGGGATGGGGATCGCCTGCGTCGACTTTGACGGGGACCGCCGGCTCGACCTCGTGACGACGAACTTCTTCAACGAAGGGGCGACCTACTACCACAACCACGGCTCGGATCTGTTCGAAGACCTCACGGCGACCTCCGGCCTGCTGGAGCCGACCCAGCGGCTCCTCGGCTTCGGGACGCAGCCGGTCGACCTCGACAACAGCGGCCGGTTCGGGCTGATGATCGCCAACGGCCACATCGACGACTTCGGCGACCGGCACGAGCCCTGGAAGATGCGGCCGCAGGCCTTCGCGGGAGACGGCGGGGGGCATTTTCAGGAGCGAAGCGGACAGGGAAGCCGGTATTTCACTCAGGAGATGCTCGGGCGGGCCGTCATTCGGGGGGACTTCAATCGCGATCTCCGGACGGACCTCGTGGTGACGCACCTCGACCGGCCAGCGGCGCTGCTGCAGAACACGGCGCAGACCGGCGGCCGGGCGATCGCGCTCGATCTCGTCGGCATCGCCTCGAACCGGGATGCTCGGGGAACCCAAGTGACCATCGTGGCCGCCGGTGTCACACATCTCGTCGAGTTGACCGGTGGCGACGGTTATCTCGCCAGCAACGAACGAAAACTTGTCATCGGCATCGGCGCTGCTGGAGAGATCGATGTCCGGATCCGCTGGCCAAGCGGGAACGAATCGGAACAGACCGGCGTCCCCGCCGACTCGTCCTGGCGAGTCGTCGAAGGAGTCGGCTTTTTTTCGGCAGCAAACTGAGCCACTCTCCGATAACGGGGTTAGCCCTTCGAAGAATCGGCCACATTCCGTCACGGATGTTGGAATCGAGTGACGGTTTTGAAAGGAGATTTGACACCTATTCGAAATCGCGTGTAATTTGGTTTCGGCGGACTACTCCCTTCATCACGTCGTTCTCAATTCGGTCTGAGCTTCTCCACTCGCCGGGCAGTCATGCGGTTCGTCGCGCACTGTCCCGATGCAGTCATCACTCGTCTCGAAGATTCACTTCGATTCTCCCTTCTATTTCAGGATGCGCACGTGATTCCCACTCGACCCCGTTCTTCCCACTCGCGCGCGTTCACGCTCATTGAGCTGCTCGTCGTCATTGCGATCATCGCGGTCCTTGTCGCCATCCTGTTGCCGGCCGTGCAGCAGGCGCGCGAAGCCGCACGCGCCTCGCAGTGTCGCAACAATCTGAAGCAGCTCGCCCTGGCGCTGCACAACTACCACGAGACCGGCGGCATGTTCCCCTCGGCCGTGACTTGGGGAACGCCGACCATGGCGCATCACCACACCTGGGTCACGCGCGTTCTGCCGTACATCGACCAGGCGGCCCTGTTCAACAAGTTCAACATGTCCGCCTCGTCGTGGGACAACACCGGCTCGCCGAGCAACCGCTCGCTCGTCGGCTCTTCCGTGACCGGAATCCGCTGTCCCTCGGAAGCGGGAGGGACCGACAGTTCCTCCGGATCGAAGGGGGTGACGATCACCAGCTACGCCGCCTGTGAAGGCTACGACTGGTGGCAGCGGTCACCGGGGGGAGCGGGGCCGGAGAACGACGGCGGGATCGGCAAGGGGGGGATCTTCACGGCGAACGTCTGGACCAAGATCGCCGAGATCACCGACGGCACCTCCAACACGATCCTGATCGGTGAAGCGACCGCGCCGGGCTACGATGGCGGCCCGGCGAACACGAGCGGCCTCGGCCGCCCGCGCGTCGGCGACCCCCTCTTCCGCTCCGCCCTCACCGCAGCCGACTGGCACGGCGACACGAGCTACGGCAAGGACCACATCACGAACGCCTACCGGATGCGGCTCGACGGCTCCGCCGGCTCGGGTGGAGACCACTGGTTCAACTTCGGCTCCGGAGGGGGGAGTCAGCCGTACCTCTTCCCGCCGGTGTTCGGGGCTCACTACGGGATCAACGGCAACTGGCCGGGGGCATTCAGCCTGCACGCTGGTGGTGCCGGCTTCGCGCTGGCCGACGGCTCGGTCCGCTTCGTGAGCCAGGACGTCGACTGGACCATGTGGAACAACCTCTGCAGCCGTGGATCGCGCGACAAGGTCGGCGAGTTCTAAGCCGAACGTCACCACCACCGCCTCTCCTCCCGGGGGGGCGGTGGTCTTGTTTTCCGGCCGGCCGGCGTCTCCATCTCCGATGGGAGCGTCGCGATGAATGGGCCGTGGCGTTCCGGGGGGATCGCCCGCTTTCCTGCCGACGCTTCTCGCTCGCCGTCGACAGGGAGCCTCCAAATGACTTGGGCGACAAGCTGAAGCCGTCCGCCATCCGCGGCCCCGGCTCGAGAGGATTAGGAGTTCATGACCAACATCGTTGCGGGACCTCACACGAAGCTGATCCGCGTCCTGCTCTGCCTCGCCCCCCTGCTGCTGGTCGGCTGCGGCAAGAGCCGCCTCCCCTGCGTCAAAGCGACCTGCACGCTTAAAGTCGATGGAAAGCCCTACGGCCCCGTCACCGCCCTCTTCCACCGTGAAGGGGCCGACCCCAAGGACCGCGGCTCGAGCGCCTCGCTCGACGGCGCTGGAAGCGGTCAAATCTCCACGTACGAGCTCGGCGACGGGCTCCCCGAAGGAGACTACAAGGTGACCGTCGTCGAGGGGGGGATTGGCGCGTCCAAAGTGGCGAAGACTTACGCCAACAAAAACTCCACCCCGCTGCAGGTCAAGGTGTTCAAGAACACCGACGTCATCCCTCTCGAGCTGGAAGCCTCCAAGTCGACGGGGACGACCGGCATCAAGATCCAGGGGGCCAAGTCCAGCGACGAGATGCTGAGAGAGTCGATGCCGTCGAACTGACGCGGGTCGCCTGCGTCTGGTCAGGTGTCACCATGCTGGTTGAAGAGTTCGGTGAGCCGGGTCCAGAAGCGGTCCATGTCGAGCGAGCGGCCGTTGCCGAGGAGGACGATCGTCCGCTTCGAGGCGACGTCGTGGTAGTAGTACGTGCCGAAGCCCCCCCAGCCGCCGCTGTGCCAGTAGCCCGCGAGCCTGGAGGAGTCGTCGTAGTCGAGGCACCAGCCCAGTCCGTAGTCGTTGACCTGGCCGTCGCGGGTCCTGGCCGGGGTGAGGGCTTCCTGAAACGTAGCGGGCTTCAGCATCCGGCCGCTCTGGACGAAGGTGTCCCAGGCGGCCATGTCCCGGGCGCTGCACCAGATCGAGCCGTCGCCGCAGGTCAGGAGGGCTTCGCTCCGGTGCGGGGGGACGCCCCACTCTTCCTGCCAGGTGCCGTCGGCTTCGCCGTAGCCGATGGCGTCTTCGCGGCCGGCGACTTCGGGGACGCTGCCGGGGCCTTCGCTGACGAAGGCGGTCCGCATCCCGGCGGGGTCGAAGATCGACTCCCGCAGGAACGCGCCGTAGGACTTGCCGGAGACGCGGGCGATCAGGACGGCAAGCAAGAGGTAGTTCGAGTTGTTGTATTCGTGCCGGCTGCCGGCGGAGAACAGCTGCGGGAGCTTCTGGCGGGCGAACTCGCCGACGTAGTCGTCGTTGACCCAGTAGTCCTTGTTGCGGGCGGGGACGTTCTGGATGTCGAAGTAGGAGGCGAGCCCTGAAGTGTGCTGGAGGAGGTCGCGGATCCGGATGGGGTCTTTGCGGCTGTAGTCGGGGAGTTCGGGGAGGTACTTGCGGGCGTCGTCGGCGATGTGGAGCTTGTGCTGTTCCTGGAGCTGGAGGACGGCGGTGGCGGTGAGGGTCTTGGAGACCGAGGCGAGCTCGAACATCGTGTCGGGGGTCACCGGCGTCCGGTCCTTGAGCCGGGCCAATCCGACGCCCCGGAGGAACGGCTTTCCGCTGCGGCCGCGGCGGGCCATGACGGCGAGCCCCGGAGTCTCGGCGGTGTAGCCTTCGTCGGCGACGAGCTTGTCGAAGGCTTTTTCGAGCGGGGTCGTGGCGGCAGAGGCCGTGCGGCCAACGAGCGGTAGGGCTGCGAGAGCGGAGAGGGTGCGCAGTGCGGAACGACGTGAGATCGAAGCCATGGCGGGCCCGCGCGGGTCAGAGGAGATCCGTGTTGTGTCCGGGAGACTAACAGGGAGCGCGCGGGGGATGAAACGTCGACGGGCGGCAACATGGGAGCCGGCTCATGGCCGTACGTGTGACGACTCAGTGAGGCAAGATTGAGCAGTCGTCCGCTGTGGGGAGGTCGTGCCAATGCGAGGGTGATCTGGCGGGGTTGTCATCGACTCCGGAGCTGTCGGTCCGGATCTGCGGGTTCGGCGGTGCGCTCCGCTGGGAGAGGTTCGAAGCGCCGATTCCGTCGGTTCTGACGGAGGGAGGTGTGCGGAAGAGGTACGAAGGTCGCAGCAGGTCGGGCATCTTGCCCCCTTGATGTGTGCCTCCGGAGATCTCGATGCCGCTGCTGCTGTTGTTGCCTCATGAGTTTTCATTGCTGGATCAGTTGGGCCGCAGTCGTGGAGAGGAACTTTCTGTCACTCGTCAGACTGTCGAAGCGGCACGAACGCTGATCGATTATCGACTGATCCGGCAGAGCGGGAACCAGCTGCATCTGACCTTGCGTGGGCAGACTGTTCTGGAATCGGCCACGATGCGGAACGGCATCGTGCTGGAGCGGGTGTAGCGAGCGAACGGTCAACACGTTGCTTGAGAGAAACGAGCGCGAGCCTGGACCACCTGCCGGGGTCCAGGGGCCGGCCCCTGGCCTCGCGGGAGGCGCTACCGTTCAGGGAACCGTCCAAGCAACAACGGACGCCCCGACACGTTTTTCTAACGCATCATCGAGAGCCAACTCTCGTCGATCACGACCTGGGCCGCTTGAAGACAAACATCAGGGCCCCCTCCTTCTTCCCGGGGGCCGGAACGGCGGTCACGAGTTCCCAGCCGTCCCCTCCTTTGTAGTCGAGCTGGAAATCCTTGACCTCTTCCAGCACCAGGGTGACGTACTCCCACTTTGTCGCCGCCGCTGCCCCGACCGGCTGACCCGCCGCCCGCGGCTGACTCCACAGCCCTCCTGCCACGACACCGGCCAGCAACACCCACGGAAGAGTCTTCGTCATCGCCTGGACTTTCTGGTTGAGATTGGATGGCCCGTCACGGTTTCGGATGTCAGTTCGAGTTCGAGCATCCGTTGTGGATGGGGCGGTTCCCTGGATGGAAGCGCCTCCGGCGAGGGCAGGGGCTGGCCTCTGCACCCCGACAGTTCATTGACGCTTCTCTTCGCCAAGACGCTCGGTTCCCCGGGGTTGGAGCCGCAGCACGACTCCGGTCGTCTTCTCCGGCTCGATCTCGACCTCGACAGACCGGTCCTTCTGATCCGGGAGGAACGCGTTCGCCCGAACCGGCAACTCATACACGTCGCTCATCACGTACAGGACCTGCGTCCGGACCGGCAGCTCCAGCGTCCCCTTCCCGTCCGCACCGGTCTTCACCTGAAAGGGCGCTGGAAAATCCTTCGAACGCGACTTCTCCAGGTCGCCTCGATGCACGAGCACCTCACGCAGATTGACCAGCCCGTCGCAGTACACCTGCGATCCCCCGTTCCACCAGAAGACGTTCGGCCAGCTCGTCACCGTGACCCCCGGGACCGGCTTCCCCTCGGGGTCGCGGGCGGTCACCTCGCACCGCCCCATCGGCACCATCGGCAGCGACAACAGCTTCTCCGGCTCCGGCTCGAACACCTGCGGCGTGAAGTCGACCGTGAGGTCCTCCTCTTCGTCGAGCTCGGCCGGCCGCTTCACGGCCTTGGGGGGAGTCCCCGAGGCCGCCATGAATCCGTCGCACAGGGCAATCACCTGCAGCGGCTCCCCCGCCGGCCAACTGTCGATGACGAACGAGCCGTCCGGAGCAATCGTAGTCCAGCCGGTCCACCAGACACGGCCAGGCTCGTCGTCGGTCGGGTTCAGAGTGGCGAAGTTGATCCGACCGTGACGGACCGGACGGGGGACGTTGTCACTCACGGTCCCGGTGATCCGCAGCGCCGGCGTCAGGTTGACCTCCCGACTGTGGATCACTCCTGCCTTCAGCTCGAAGTCGTCAATCCGGCTGAAGTGCGTCACCCGCTCCCCCTCCACGCGGACGAACAGGATGCTGTTCCGCCCCGGAGCCATCGCCGGGATCCTCAGCGCGGGCTGCTCCCCCTTGCTCCTCTTCAGGATGCCCCCGGCGGTCCAGCACCGGCCGTCCGACCAGACCGCGTGGATCCTGTCGATGTCGTCCCCCTTCACGCGCTGACCATCGAGGTGCGGGAAGAAGCTGACGGAGACCCCGGGGGTCAGCTCGATCTTCTGCGGCTCTGCGCCCGCGCGGGGGACCTCCACGTCGACATGCGAGAGGTACGCGAACCGCGGGTGATCGATCTGGAGCGTGATGGCGGTCGCCCGCACCCGCTCCAGCGGGTCGTGATAGACCGGGTACTCGATCGCCGCCAGCCCCGCCGCGTCGGTGACGACCTCCTTCGGTTTCAGGGCGACCTTCGACTCCTCCCCGGGCCACACCCCGTGCCCCAGCTCGCTCCGGATCGCCCATGGCGTGACACGGGTCTCCGGAACCGGTTTGCCCTGGTCATCCACCACCCGCACCGTGAACCGGAGCGTCTCCGATGCGGGGTCAGGTTCAGCGGCCCGCGCGGCCGGCGGATCGGCCGCGGTCACGGAAGCGAGCGACGAGGCCGACAGAATGAGCCCAACGACAAACAGGGAGTGAACGAGACAGCGATACGGAGAGGTCATGCGACTTCCTTGCGCGATGCCGTACAGAAGAACGAGGGCCGGAGAAGACTCCCCCCTTCGCCGAATGATGGTCGCCCCGGGCCGGAATATCGAGTCCGACTGAGGGTCAGTGACTTGGAAGTCACTTCAGAACCAGCCACAGAGGCCACCGAGACCACCAGAGGTGGCGACGCTCCGCACGGACGGTCGCTGCATCTCCTCACTCTGAGTTCTCTGTGCACTCTGTGGCAAAGCGGTTTTGAAGCAGCTTCTCAAAGATGCGCAGCCAAGTGAGCTACATAGAGAGAGTACGGCCGCTCAGCGAGGCAAGATCGAGCACCCGATCTGTAGAGCGATTTGAAGCGGCCGAATGACCTCCGACCAGGTGGGACATCGCAGTGAGTTGAAGCAGCGGATGTGCGGCTCTGTCCTCAGTGTGGAGTTTCGCGGCGCGCCGAAATTCTCATGCAACGACGACTGTTCCAACGTCTGTGCTGCGGACCGTTCGACCAAAGATTACGGCGTCAGCGCGACGATGAGGAAAGGGTGAGCCCTACGCTTCCGTCCCGCATGCCGCGCTGCTGATCATGATCCTGCTGACCGAAGAGATGGACCTGTTAAAGCGGCTGGCGGCCGCGGGGGGAAGCATCCCGATCCCGACTCACGCCTCACTCGATGAGCTCAAAGCCCTGTTCGCACTGGTGACCCAGAAGCTGATCCGGGTGGAAGAACAGACCCTCTCTCTCAGTCCGACCGGCCAGTGGGCGCTGGAGTGGGGGACTCCGCGTCTCGACGGAAAGGTCTGGACCGTGGAGGGGCCGGAACTGACCGGCGATGCGTCGCAGGCGAACGAAGCGGGAGAAGACAGCTAGCCGGAGAGTGCCGGCGCGTCGTATCATGGCGATCCCCCTTGATGCGGGAAGGGGGACTCGGGGCTGTTGCGTCCTTCCGAGGAGTTCACGCGTGCTGTCGGAGACGGAGAGGGAGACGTTGCGCCTGGCTGAGGCGCACGGCGGGAAGCTCAGGGCGCCGGGGATCGGGCCGCTGTGGAGGATCTGCTCCAGGCTCTGCGAACTCGGGCTCCTCGAGCGGTGGGGAATCGAGCTGACGCTGACCGAGGCCGGCCGCGCGAGGCTCGCCTCCGATCGGGGAGTTGATCGGGGAGTTGCCGGCGTGGAGGACCCGGGTTCGAAGCGGCGCGCGAGGCCCGCGGATCCCTCCGGGAGTTCGTCCCCTCCGGAAATGTGATTGCGGTTTCCCTGCGGACCGGAGACGATGGACCTTCCAGCGGCGGTCGAGCGGGGTTTGTGCTGGCCCGCCTGACCCTGTTCCCGCCGCTGGAACAAATTCGACGTCTCGCGGCCTCTGATGTGACGGGGATGGAAGGGGCGAGACATCCGCTTTCCTTCTTCCCTCAGCCCCGCCGGGCGGCTTCGATGGCGGCGTGGTCGATCTTCTGCATCGTCATCATGGCGGCGAAGGCCCGCTGGGCTTCGGCGCCTCCGGCGGCCATCGCATCGGTGAGGACTCGCGGGGTGATCTGCCAGTTGAGGCCCCACCGGTCCTGGCACCAGCCGCAGTCGTTCGGGCTGCCGCCGTTATTGATGATCGCGTTCCAGTAGCGGTCGGTCTCTTCCTGGGTGTCGGTCGCGATCTGGAACGAGAAGCCGAAGTTGAACCCCGGGCCGCCGTTGAGGGCGATGCAGGGGATCCCCACGACGGTGAACTCGACCGTCAGCACGTCCCCCGCCTTGCCGCCGGGGTAGTCGCCGGGGGCCTTGTGGATGGAGGTCACTTCGCTCTGCGGGAACGTGGAGGCGTAGAAGCGGGCGGCCCCCTCCATGTCGTTTTTGAAGAAGAGGCAGATGGTGTTTTTGGGCTTCATGTTTCTGCGCGACCCGGATGAAGTCAGTGAGTGCGCCGTGGTCCCGGCGTGTGCTGTATGGTACCGGGAACCGGGACTGAGACGCACGCTGAGTCTGTGGGCAGCGGTCTATCCGATCATTCCTCGACCGAACGAGAGGGCGATTCCGTGGTCACGTCACCCAGAGTCTTTGTGGACTTTCAGAACGCCGATCGGCGCGGACGGGTGCGGCTCAATACAAACGGTGCCAAAGCGGATCTCGCGAGAGGCCAGGTCGAACTGACGGAGGGGATGCGGCTCGAACTCTACGACGGCGAGATCGTGGCGACGGGCGTCGCCAGACTCGACGACACAGAGGGCTGGGTCGCCGAGATCGACCGGGATGCGATCGGGCCCTGACTCACTGCCCCGGAGCCAGTGAACTCCTGCCGATCAACGCCGTCGGCCCCGTTCGACCTGCTCGGCGATGCCCACCTTCCGGTCGTCCATCGGAAGGATCCACGGGTTGTGCCGCCAGTGGGAGTATTCCACCGCCGCCATGTCAGCCGCCGGATCGACCAGCGGATGCGGGTACCGGTAGTTCATCATCACACTCGTGTAAGCCCGCACCGCGGGACGCCGGCCACACCCCTGCTCCCAGCGGCGGGCAATCTCCCGGGCATACTGCCGGATCAGATAGGGCTGCGCAGCCAGCGCCTCCGTCTGGCGGATCGACAAGTCATGGAACGAATTCCAAAGGACCGTCAGCTCCCCCTGCTCATGAACCGGAAACCACGCCGGCAACACCTTCCACGCACTCGGCCGCAGCCGCGTGAAATCGCACCAGACGACATAGGACTCCGGTTTCCCCAGCCGGGCCGAGAGACTCTGCTGCTCCTCGGGGGTCGCAGCCTGATCGACGACATAGAACGGCGCATCAGACGGAGCTGCCCCAGAGAGCTCGAACGGACGGACCTGCTTCAGCTCGCGGGACAGGATCCCCGCCCGGTCCCGATCACCCAGCGTCAGCAACAGGCCGTGCAGCGTCGACAGCCCTTCCTCTCGCCGGTCTCCCGCAGCGGGAAGTTTCTCGTAGGTCTCGAGAGCCTGGGTACTCAACAGGGCGAGGTCGGCCGCCTCGTCGGTCCCGGAGGTCTCGGCCTGCTCCTTAAACGCCGTCGCGGCGCGACTCAGAGCGCTACCGAGTGCGATCCCGCGCTGAAGCTGGATCGTCTTGCCGGTCTTTGTGGACCAGTGCGCGGCGAGCCCCGTGAGCTCCGATTCCTGGTCGGTGCGGGGGATGTAGATCGTGCGGTACCCGACCAGCCCCTCGAAGACGGTGCTGAGGCCGGGATGGTCGGACCAGTCGAAGCGAGGGCCGTCGATCGGGATGTAGATCGCCCGCGTGGTGATCCCGGGCGACCGGGACCAGTCCGGAACCGGATGCCCCTGGCCGTTCCGGTGGAACAGCGACGCATCCTCGAGATGGAGAGTGATGTGCCCGGAGGTCTTCTGACGGAGCATCATCCGCCAGGCGAACAGCTGTCCTTCCTCGGTCCAGCTCGCGTCCCCCGGGATGAAGAAGTGCCGAAGCGGAAACGCGACCTGCACCACGAGCCACGCCGCGACCAGTCCCACGACGAGACGCGTCGGCTTCGGGGAACGATCCTCGTTCGCCGGATCGTCCGGAAGCCGCCAGCCGAGGAGCGCCCCGAGGCCGGGAACGACGACCGCCCCCCAGCGGCACCAGTTCGGATCGGGAGAGATCCACCGAGGTGCCCGGAGCCAGCGGCCGAACTGCACCGGCCAGCTCGGATCCAGAAAGATCAGCGACCCGGTGAACCCGAGGAACGGAAAGACGCCGATCGGAAGCGTCAGCTGGTTGATGCCATGGAAAACCCCCAGCATCGCGACCGCCAGCAGGCGGGTCCGGGGGAAGAGCAGCAGGAAGCCGATCAGCAGGTCGAACACGAGTCCGATGCAGGCGAGCCCCTGGCTGACGTGGATCGCCTCGATCGACGCCGGGAGCGGGAGCCACCGTCCCGCGGTCTCCAGCAACGTCCGGCCGGTGGCGATCATCGGCTCGCCCGTCAGCCAGTCGGCGTTGAACTTGGCGAGCGCGGCATAGAGGTAGACGATCAGGAACTGCGCCCGGAGCAGGGAGACGCACCACATCGGCACCCGCCCGTCGGTCGGCCGGCGGGGCCAGCGAATCGCCCAGCAGCGGTCCGCCGGCATCCAGATCAACAGGAAGGCGAGGAGCGAGATCAGGTAGTAATGGTTGTTGAAGTACGCCTGATCGAGCAGGAAGTACCAGGTGTATCCAAGGAAGACCAGGACGGCGGCCAGGCGGTAGAACAGCCCGAGTGCGAGGCAGAGCCCCGCCGCGCCGGTGAGGAGGAAGTGCCAGTCGAGCCAGGGCTCGGGGAGGGGCCTCACCCAGGCGAAGCCGGGGTAGGTGAAGAGCCAGCCGACCCGGCTGTAGACCGCGGCGGCGAGAGTCGTGTCGCCGACCGGCTGGAGGTAGGCGAACATCGACCAGGCGACGGCGATCCCGAAGACGATCCGGAACACCGCCAGCGAGGCGCCGCTGACCGATCCGGAAAGAGCCTGCGAAAGCCGCAGCGTCAGGCGGGAGGCAAAGCCAAGCGAGCGGGGGCTGTCGGACGACGGATCCTGCACCGCCTCACCCGGCCCCCCCGGCTTCGACGCATCCGTGTGACGTCTGGATCTGGCCAACAGGATCCCTCCTGGATCGTTCTGCCGCTTGGGGAGTGGACTCGTTCCGGATCCGGTCGATTGTCTTTTCCGCAGACCTGCGGACCCCAATAGAAACGAAGCCGCCCCGCGGGCTTCTACCTGCGGGGCGGCTTCGGAACAAGATCAATCGAATTCCGGAGTGCGATCCGGGGTTTCGGCTACCACATGTAACCGACAGAGAAGACCATCCCCAGGAAGCCCAGGTCGTCGTCGAGGATGCCGCCGACGAACTCGTCGTCGCCGGTGTCGTCCCCCGATCCGGTGTTGTGGTTCGTCGCGTTGCCGACGTTGCCCCAGTATTGGGCTTCGAGCGCCGCCCGGGCGAAGAATCCGCCGGTGTGGCGGTATTCGAGGCCGAGCTGCGCCTCGACGTTCGAGATCAGGGACTGCTCGTTGTAGTTGTAGTCGGCATCGGGGCCGATGCTGTCGACGTCCTTGCGGCCGTAGAGCAGCGAGCCGCGGACATTGGCCAGCCAGTGCAGCCCGTCGGTCCAGACGTCACGGGACCGCCACTCGTAGGCGAACGTGGGCCCCGCCGCAGCGGCATCGAGAGTGGTGTACAGCTGCCCTGAATCGGAGTTGAGGTTGTACTTCTGCCCCATCCACGCGGTGCGGATCCCCGCCGCGAAGGTGCTGTTGCCGAAGACCCGGGTCGCTTCCAAGTCGAGGACATCCATCCGCAGGTCGTAGACCACGGCGGTGATGCTGTCGACGTCCTGGATCGTGGCCCCGGCCGCCACACCGATCGCATCGCTGGCGATCAGGCCGTTCGTGTCATTCGCGGGGCCGGTGGTCGATTCGGTCTGGAAGTGCCAGTACCGGGCCCGGAACCCGATGTTCGAAGTCGGCGCCATGTAGCCGATCTCGAGGCGGGGGGAGTAGGTCATGTCGAAGTTGAAGCCATAGTTGCCGATGTTGCCATCGGCATCCTGCGTCGGGAACGCACTGTTCGTGCTCAGGAACGGCGTGACGATGACGTTGTCGTACTGGACGTAGGCTCCCTCTTGGGATGGAGCGGCGGTCACAATCGGGGCGCTGTAGCGCTGATTGGCTTCGAGTTGGTCGATCCGGGCACGGAGCGACTCGTAATCCTCCGGCATGTACACCATCCGCTGGCCCGCAGCGGCAGGTTCCTGGGCCGAGATCATTCCGGCGGAGAGGTTCACCGCTGCGGCAACGACGGCCAAGGTAAAGAGGGAGCGCATCGACTTCGTCCTGAAGAGGAACGCCGGTCCCGTCGGCAGTAGAAACAATGGGACCCGTCAGCACATTTCCCGCACTCATTCCAATTCGACGCAACAGATTGCCGATCTGTAATGGAAATCCCGGAGCATGCTGCCGAAGAGGGGTGCTCCGAACTCCGAGCAATCTGGAGAAGATCTGAGGCGCGACCGCGCGGCGAAGCTCATCAGACCTCGGGAAGGGGAGCGCACTAACAAACCGCGCGCGAAGGAATCGCTTGAGGAACCCGCCCGGCGCAACAACCGCCAGCGCAACAAGAGAGGCTCGGCCTTCGGAAAGACAGTTCCTCCCCGTCTCTCCCCGCCCCCGTCTCCGTCTCCTCGTCTCCCCAACCCCGCGCCACGGCGTCGCAGCCCCCGATGCGCAACCCAACGTCCCACGCCCCCCGGTCGAGCGGAACGCTCGTGGTCAGGAATCGCTGGCGCGGGCGATCGCGGCGAAGGCCCGCATGTAGTCGATGTCCGCCTCCTTCTTGCGGAGGCCGATGAAGATCTGCTTGGCGATCCCGGTCCGCCCGAGCCGCACCGGATGGATCTCGAAACGGGATTGCTGCTCCTGGACGAGCCAGCGGGGGAGCGCAGCGACGCCCCGGCCGCAGGCGACCATCTGCAGGATGATGTCGGTGGTCTCGATCAGCTTGTGCCGCTTCGGGATGACTCCGGCGGGGGTCAGGAAGCGGCTGTAGATGTCGAGCCGGTCGATCGAGACGGGATACGTGATGAGGGTTTCTTCGGCGAGCTGCTTCGGCTCGACATGCTTCGCCTTCCGGAGGGGATGTTCCCGGCCGACCACCAGCACCTGCTCGTAATCGAACACCGGTTCGAACAGGAGCCCCTGCTTCTGCAGTGGATCGGGCGTGACCAGGATGTCGATGTCGTGGCTGTAGAGGGCGTCGATCCCCCCGAACTGGAACTTCTGGATGACGTCGAGGTCGATGTCGGGCCACGCCTTCAGAAACGGCTCGGCGACATTGAGCAGCCACTGATAGCAGGGATGGCACTCCATCCCGATCCGGAGCGTCCCCCGCTCCCCTTGCGCGAACTGCTGCAGCTGCTGCTCGGCCCGCTCGAGCTGCGGCAGGAGCCGGTTCGCCACGGAGAGCAGGTGTTCGCCCCCCTGCGTCAGCCGCAGCGTCCGCCCCTCCCGATTCCAGATCTTGAGCCCCAGGGTGTCTTCGAGCTTGCGGATCGAGTGGCTCAGCGCGGGCTGCGTGACGAACAACGACTCCGCCGCCGCCGTGACCGATCCCAGCCGGTCGATCGCCCTGAGAATTTCCAGATGGATCCGCTCGATCGTCGCCATTCGACAGGCCTCACGTGACATGAACAGGACTCATGAATCAGTGAGGAAATATCATTTTTCTTCATAATTCGGAAGCGGTAGGCTTTGCCCGTCGATCCCGATTTCTTCCTTCCGACGGCAACAGGCAGGCTCGCGCTATGGTGACCACGCACAATCTCGGCTTCCCTCGAATCGGCGCAGGCCGGGAACTCAAGTTCGCACTCGAGGCGTACTGGAAGGGGGAGTCCTCGCGCGAGGATCTGAAGCGGGTCGGCGCCGAGCTGCGGAGCGCGAACTGGCAGGCGCAGGAGGGGCTGGGGCTGGTCCCCGTCGGGGACTTCGCCTTCTATGACCAGGTGCTCGACATGAGCTTCACCCTCGGCCACCTCCCGGAGCGGGTCCGGGGCGATGCGGGGGACCCTCTCGACAACGCGTTCCGGGTCGCCCGGGGCCGCTCGGCTCCGTCGGCGGCCGGCGGCGAGACTCAGGTCGGCGTCGCCGCGGGAGAGATGACCAAGTGGTTCGACACGAACTATCACTACATCGTCCCGGAGTTCACGGCCGACACGACCTTTGCGCTCGATCCTTCCCGACTGGTCGATCAGATCCGGGAAGCGCGGTCGCAGGGGGTCTGCGTCAAACCCGTGATCCTCGGCCCGGTCACTTACCTGGCGCTGGGGAAGGCCAAGGATGGCTCGGACAAACTCACCCTGCTCCCCCGGCTGCTCGCCGTCTACCGGCAGCTGCTTGAAGTCCTGCGGGCCGAAGGGGTCGACTGGGTTCAGGTCGACGAACCGGTGCTGGTCACGGAACTCGATCCGGCGTGGCAGCGGGCGTTCGAGACCGCGTACGAAGCGCTCGGCGGCGGCCAGGTCCGGCTGTTGCTGGCGACCTACTTCGGCCGATTGCTCGAGAATCTCCCGCTCGCGGCCCGGCTTCCGGTCGCCGGTCTCCATCTCGACGCGGTGAACGCCCGGGAGGAGGTCCAGGCGTTGATCGCGGCGGTGCCGGCCGACCGCGTGGTGTCGCTCGGCGTGATCAACGGCCGCAACATCTGGAAGTCCGATCTCAACGAGCTGCTCGACTGGCTCGAGCCGGTCGCCCGGCAGCTCGGCGACCGGTTATGGATTGCCCCCTCCTGCTCGCTGCTGCACGTGCCGGTCGACCTGGAGAGCGAACGGAAGCTCGACGGCGAGATCCGGATGTGGCTGGCGTTCGCAAAGCAGAAGCTCGACGAGCTGCACATCCTCAAGCAGGCTCTCGACGGGGGCCGTGGCGCCGTACGGGGGGAGCTGGAGGCCAATCAGGCCGCGATGACCTCCCGCGGTCAGTCGCCTCGAGTCCACGACCCGGCGGTCCAGGCGGCGGTCGCGCGGATCGATGCCCGGTTCGGGCAACGGCAGAGCCCGTTCGCCGAGCGGACCCGGAAGCAGGCCGCGCTGCTGAAGCTGCCGAAGTACCCGACGACGACGATCGGCTCGTTCCCGCAGACGCCGGAGATCCGCCGGGCCCGCAACCAGTTCAAGGGGGGGAAGCTCGACGAGCCGGCGTATCTCGAGGCGATGCGGGCCGAGATCGCCCGCTGCGTCCGGGAGCAGGAGCAGCTGGGACTCGACGTGTTCGTCCATGGCGAAGCGGAGCGGAACGACATGGTCGAGTACTTCGGCGAGCAGCTCGACGGATACGCGTTCACCGAGTTCGGGTGGGTCCAGTCCTACGGTTCCCGCTGCGTCAAGCCGCCGGTGCTGTTCGGCGACATCCGCCGTCCCCGGCCGATGACCGTGAAGTGGATCGAGTACGCCCAGTCGCTCACGCGGCGGCCGATGAAAGGGATGCTGACCGGTCCAGTGACGATCCTGAACTGGTCCTTCGTCCGGGACGATCAGCCCCGCTCGGTCTCCTGCCGGCAGCTCGCCCTGGCGATCCGCGAGGAGGTGCTCGACCTCGAGAAGGCGGGGGTGCGGATCATTCAGATCGACGAAGCGGCGCTCCGCGAGGGGCTGCCGCTGCGGCGGTCCGGGTGGCCCGAGTACCTGACCTGGGCTGTCGACTCATTCCGGATCTGCGCGAACGGCGTGGCGGACGAGACGCAGATCCACACCCACATGTGCTACTCGGAGTTCAACGACATCATCGAAGCGATCGCCCGGATGGATGCCGACGCGATCACGATCGAGACCTCGCGCTCCGACATGGAGCTGCTGGACGTCTTCGAAACCTTCGCCTATCCGAACCAGATCGGTCCGGGGGTCTACGACATCCACTCACCGAACATCCCGACGGAGGAGCAGATCGTCGCCCTGATGCGGAAGGCGGCCGAGCGGATCCCGGCGGAACGGCTGTGGGTCAACCCGGACTGCGGGCTCAAGACCAGGCAGTGGGCCGAGGTCTTGCCGGCCCTGACGAACATGGTGGCTGCGGCGAAGAGACTCCGTACCGGGAAAAATATCGTCTGAGCCCATCACCCCCGCAGGCCCCGGCCCCGGCTCCAGCAACAGCACCCTCACTCCTCCCACAAAGCCCTCCGGGGCGTCGCAGCCCCCAATGCGCAACCCGTCGCCCCACGCCGCCCCGGTCCAGCGGAACGCTGGTTATTGGGAGCGGGCGACTCGGAAGCCGTCGCTGGGGGTTCGGAAATCGGGGGTGTTGTCGCCGCGGGTTGCGGAGCGGGCGCCGGCCGGGCCGTTGTACCACGACCCTCCCCGGAGGACCTTCTTGCCTGAGGCTTCGCCGAGCGGTCCCGTCTTCACTGCCAGATGGGGCTCGAACGGATCCTGGCACCACTCGAACACGTTCCCGTGCATGTCCTTCAGGCCGAAGGCGTTCGCTTCATAGCGGCCGACGGCTGTCGTCCGGCCGAGGCTCGGCCCCGCGGGGACTCCCCCGTAGGGGGCGGTGCCGTTGACGTTGGCCTGCGTTCCGTCACACCGCTCTCCGAAGTGGAATGGGGTCGTGGTTCCGGCCCGGCAGGCGTACTCCCATTCGGGCTCGGTCGGCAGGCGGAACCCCTTCCCGCCGAGGAGCGAGACCGTGGCGGACCGGATCGAGCCCCCGGACCGCTCGACGTTCTTCATCTGGTAGTACGGATTCTGGTTCAGCTGAGCGCTCAGCTTGTTGCAGAACTCGACCGCGTCGTACCAGCTGACCCGCTCGACCGGAAACAGGCTGGTGTCCTCTCCCGCCACCTGCGTATGAGCGCTCGGATTGCTCCCCATCACGGCGGCCCACTGCCCCTGGGTCACCTCGGTCTGCCCCATCCAGAACCCCTTGTCGATCGTCACCCGGACCTGCTTTCCGTCGGCGGCCCCCTCGGTCGCCTTCCTCCCGACTTCCGAAGAGAGGCTCCCCATCTCGAAGTCCCCCGGAGGGCACCAGCAGAAGCGGACCTTGAGCGGGGTCATCTCCTTCACTTCCCCCGGGGCGTACCGGGAGCTGGTCTTTGGCGCGGCGGGGGTGCTCCCGGCCGCGAGGGCGAGGACATCGCGGCCGGCGGAGCCTTTGAGGGCGACGGTCAGTTCTTCCGTCCGCTGGGCGATCCGCTTCTTGAGGAGTGGGCTCGTGACGTCGGGCGCGGCCTGTTCGTACCACTCAAGAGTGTGCTGCTGGACCGCGGGGAGGATCGCCTTGTCCGCCTTCTCGGCGACGGTCCACCAGGCGTCGGCGAGGGAGAGCCGCTTGGCTCCGTCATCCGGGGTGTCGAGCTCGAGGCGGGCGGCGAAGGACCAGTCCCCTTCGCCGGTCCGGACCAGGAACGGGAGCGCCTGTTCCCAGTCCTTCTCGTGAAGGATGAACCAGCGGGCGACGATCCGGTTCGCGTCGACATTCTTCTCATCCTGCTGCAGCCGCTTCCGGGCCTCCTCCTGTTCGGCGTAGGCATCGGCCCGCCGCTTGAGAGCAGTGTCCATCTCGGCGAGGGTCTTGACCGGGGATCGGGCGGCGAGGCGTCCCGCCTCCTTGGCGACTGCGGTCCGGAGGGTCTGGGCCTCCTGGTAACGGTGCTCGGCGACCTCCTGCCGGATGACGAGGATCAGGGCCTCGATGACCGGCTCGACGCCGGTTCCGCTCCGCGTCTCGCGGAGGAACTCCAGGTAGAGCCGGGTCGATGCCGCCTGTTCTTCGTTCTCGAAGCGGGAGACGAACTGCGGCACGAGCTGCAGAGTGGCGGCGGCGTCTCCGACATCGCGGGCGATGGGGAGGGCGGTCTGGAGCACGACGTAGAGCTCGTCGGGGGGCGTCGCCGGATCGGCCGCCAGTTCGAGGAGCTTGCGGAGGGCGGCCTTCTTGCGGACCGGGGTGGTCGCCTTCGCGAGTTCGAGGGTCTCGTCGAGCAGGCTGCGGATCTCGCGGACCCGGGGCTCGGAGGGGATCGAGATCTTGGCGGGGGGCGCGTCCTGCTCCTGCGGGAATGCGATCCCGATCAACAGCCCGAGCAGGACGAGCGAGCAGACAAGGGGAACGATCTGTCGGCGACCAGCAGTCATCGGAGAGAGGCCCCGGCGATGAGGAACGGCGAGAGCGGCCCCGGATTATCAACACGCCGGAGAACGGTTTCCATCGAAAGCGACTCGCCCCCCTCCCACAAAGCCCCCCTTGGCGTCGCAGCCCCCTAAGCGCAACCCATCGTCCCACGCCGCGCGGGGTGAAGGGGCCGTGCCCCTTCCGGGTCCAGGGCAGAGCCCTGGGGTAAGCGAGTATTGATGCGTTGGAGTGGGGAGGGTACTTTGGGGGTGCTCGCCTTGCCGTCCTGCCTGCGCCCTCCTCGTCTGCCGATCGCATGCCTGCCGTCACCTCGACCGCTTTGACGCTGCGGATTCTCGTGGCCACCGCTGCGCTGCTGGCCGGCGCGGTCCGGGGGGTGGCGGAGGAGCCGACGGGGATGGGAGCCGCAGGAGCCGCCTCTTCGGAGGAGGCCCGGAATCTCGAGTTCTTTGAGCGGAGTGTCCGGCCGCTGCTGTCGCAGCACTGTTATTCGTGTCATGCAAAGGGACAGGCCAAGGGGGGGCTGAGTCTGGCGGACCGGAAGGGTCTGCTGGCGGGGGGTGAAGGGGGTGCGGTGGTCTCGCTGGGGAAGCCGGGCGAGAGTCCGCTGATTGCGGCCATCGAGGGACGGGACGGCTTGCAGATGCCGCCGAACTCGAAGCTGAGCGAGAACGAAGTCGCGGCGCTCAAGCGGTGGGTCGAGCTGGGGGCTCCCTGGCCGGAGTCCAAGGAGGGGACGGCTGCGAGTCGCGCAGCGGGGGGAGTGACCGCGGAGGACCGGGCGTTCTGGGCGTTTCAGCCGGTGCGGTCTCCTGTGCGGCCGCGTGTTGCGGATCCGGGATGGGTGCGGCGGCCGCTGGATGAGTTCGTGCTGGCGGGGCTGGAGCAGCAGGGGCTGCGGCCGGTTCCCGAGGCGGACCGGCGGACGTTCCTCCGGCGGGCGACGTTCGATCTGACGGGGCTGCTGCCGCAGCCGGGCGAAGTGGCGGAGTTCGTCGCGGACGAGAGGCCGGACGCGTATGAGCGGCTGATCGATCGATTGCTGGCTTCTCCGCAGTACGGGGAGCGGTGGGCCAGGTCGTGGCTCGATGTGGCGCGGTATGGGGAGGATCAGGCCCACACGTTCCAGGCGCGGCTGTATCCCAACGGATTCCGGTACCGGGACTGGGTCGTGGAGGCGTTCAACCGGGATCTGCCGTACGACCGGTTCGTGATGGAGCAGATCGCCGGCGACCTGCTGCCGGAGGCCGCGGAAGATCGGGAGCGGGCGGCAGCGCTCGGTTACCTTGCGCTGGGGCCGGTGTACTACAAGGACGCGGGGTGCGCGGGGAAGGCGGAGTCGGACGAGATTGACGACCGGATCGACACGCTCTGCCGCGGTTTTCTGGGGCTGACGGTGTCGTGTGCCCGGTGCCACGACCACAAGTTTGACCCGATCTCGACGAAGGACTACTACGGGCTGGCGGGGGTCTTCGCGAGCACCGAGTATCGCGAGGTGCCGCTCGTTCCGGACGAAGTCGTGCGGGAGTACGACCGGAAGGCGCAGGAGATCAAGGACCGTGAGAAGGCCGTGACCGACGGCCGTACGCAGGCGATCAAAGACCTGGGCGAGCAGTTCGCGCGGGAGACCGCGAAGAGCCTCGTCGCCGTGTGGCGGCTGACAGCGATGGGTCAGACACCGACCGGCGAGGAGTGGGATCAGGCGGCGAACGAGACGAAGGTCCCGCGGGTGATCCTTGAGCGATGGGGCGAGTTTCTGAAGTCGGATGTCGCAAAGCAGCGGTCGTACCTCAAGGAGCTTCACGCAGCGGTGACTGCCGCAGCGATGTCCGAGCCGCGTGATCCGAGTCCCGAAGAGGTTGCGGCGGTCGAGCAGGCGAGCCAGCGTGTGCAGGAACCGCTCCTGGCGGCGATCGAAGCCCGTCGGCAGTCGATGGAGCCGGCCGCGAAGGACGGGGCGACCGGCGACGCGCAGAAGGACAAGCCGAAGCTGGAGCCCGCCCAGACGGAGATCCTCAAGGACCTCCTGACCGACAAGAGTGCCCCGCTCGCCCTTCCGAAGGATCGCGCCGAAAAACTCTTCTCCGAGGAGACCAAGGGGAAGCTCGCCGCGCTCCAGAAAGAGGTGGAGCAGGCGAAGGGGGGGCTTGGACCGAAGTACCCGTTTGCGCATGGCCTCGCCGACGGGACGCCCAAGAACCTCAAGGTCCATGTCCGCGGCAATCACAAGGAGCTGGGGGAAGAGGCCCCGCGGCAGTTCCTGGCGATCCTGAGTCCCGAGAACGCCGCGCCGTTCCAGCAGGGAAGCGGCCGGCTCGAGCTGGCGCAAGCCATCGCCAATCCCGCGAACCCGCTCACCGCGCGGGTCCTGGTGAACCGGGTCTGGCTCAATCACTTCGGACGGGGACTGGTCGGGACCCCCAGCAACTTCGGACTCCTCGGCGAACGACCGACGCACCCCGAGCTGCTCGATCATCTGGCGGAACGGTTCATCGCGTCCGGGTGGTCGATCAAGGCCCTGCATCGCGAGATCATGCTCTCGGCCACGTACCGGCTCGGGAGCGACCCGCGCCGCGGCGATGCTGCCCGCGAGCTCGCGGCCGATCCTGACAACCGGCTCCTCTGGAGGCAGAACCGCCGCCGCCTCGAGATCGAGGCGTGGCGCGACGCCATGCTCCAGGCGAGCGACCGCCTTGACGACCGCCTCGGGGGCGCCGCCATCAGCCTCGGCGACGCGGGGAACCGCCGCCGGACGCTGTATGCCGCCATCAGCCGTCACGACCTCAACGGGACGCTCCGGCTGTTCGACTTCCCGGACCCCAACCTGACCAGCGAGCGCCGCGTCACGACCACCGTCCCGATGCAGCAGCTGTTCGTCCTCAACAGCGAGTTCCTGACGCAGCAGGCGAAAGCCCTCTCGCGGCGGGTGCAGGAGGAGGCGCGGAGTGCCGACGATGCCTCCCGGATCGAGCAGGTCTACGCGATCCTCTTTCAGCGGAAGCCGACCGACACGGAGCGGCAGATCGGCCTCGCGTACCTCCTCGACACTCCGCTCCCGGATTCGATCCCGGCGGCAGAGGTCAAGCTCTCGGCCTGGGAGCGGTACGCCCAGGTGCTCCTCGGCACGAACGAGTTCGCCTTCCTCGACTGACGCGGGAGTTTTCCCAATGACCGCCCCCCTTCCCTTGTCGCGTCGCCGCCTCCTCTCGCATATGGGAGCGGGGTTCGGAACCCTTGGTCTGGCGAGCCTCCTGGCCGATCAGGGGCTGCTCGGCTCGGCGGCGGGTGCCGCGCCGGCGGCTGCAAACCCGCTCTCTCCGAAGGCCCCGCATTTTGCCGCGAGGGCCAAGCGGGTGATCTTCCTGTTCATGAACGGCGGCCCCTCGCACGTCGATACGTTCGACCCGAAGCCCGAGCTCGCGAAGTACGCCGGCCAGCAGCCCGAAGAGCTGACGAAGAATTACCCGAGGTCCGTCGGCAAACTCTTCCCGTCGCCGTTCCAGTTCCGGAAGTACGGCGAGAACGGGGTCGACGTCAGCGAGCTCTATCCGCATGTCGCCGGGGTGATCGACGATCTGTGCGTGATTCGCTCGATGCACACCGACATCCCGAATCATGAGCCGGGGCTCCTGATCATGAACTCGGGGAACTCGCAGCCGACCCGGCCGAGCCTCGGCTCGTGGCTCTCGTATGGCCTGGGGACCGAGAACCAGAACCTCCCCGGCTACGTCGTCCTCTGCCCCGGCAAGCCGGTCGTCGGCCCGCAGCTCTGGGGGAGCAGTTTTCTCCCTGGGATTCATCAGGGCTGCCACATCAACAACAGCAAGCTCGACCCGCAGACGGTCATCCAGCACGTCCACAACACCCAGATGCCGGCAGCCGTCCAGCGGCGGCAGGTCGACCTGCTGCAGCAGCTCAATGGGCTGCATCTGGAACAGCATCCCGATGACGCGCAGCTCAACGCGCGGATCCAGTCGTTCGAGATGGCATTCCGGCTCCAGTTCGCCGCCCAGGAAGTGTTCGACCTGCAGCGCGAGTCCCAGGCGACCCGCGACCTGTACGGCGCGGGGCAGTTCGCCGACGCCTGCCTCGTCGCCCGCCGGCTCGTCGAGCGGGGCGTCCGGATGGTGCAGCTCTACTACGGCGGAGGCCAGCCGTGGGACGACCACGGCGACATCCTGAACCACGCCGACCACGCCCGCAAAAGCGACCAGGCGATCGCCGGCCTGATCCGCGACCTCAAGAGCCGCGGACTACTCGAAGAGACCCTGATCGTCTGGGGAGGCGAGTTCGGCCGGACCCCCTGGTCGCAGGGGGCCAAGGGCCGCGACCACCACAGCCGGGGCTTCACGATGTGGCTCGCCGGCGGCGGCGTGAAAGGGGGCCTCGCCTACGGGACGACCGACCAGTTCGGGAACGCCGCCGCGGACAACCCGGTCCACGTCCACGACCTGCACGCCACGATCCTGCACCTCCTGGGTCTCGACCACGAGCGGCTCACCTACCGCTACAGCGGCCGCGACTTCCGCCTGACCGACGTCCACGGCCGAGTCGTCCAAGACATCCTCACCTGACCACCAGCGTCCCGCTGGACCGGGGCGGCGTGGGGCGATGGGTTGCGCTAACGGGGCTGCGACGCCAATGCGGGGTGTTTGGGAGGTGGGGTTGCAGCGGTGTTCGCGCGTGGCGGAAACCTGAGCCGCCCCGCGGAACGTTGGCTGGTCACGGCTTGTCCGGTTTTCTCGTGTCGAAGATCTCCGGCGCCCAGGTCTCCCGCTTCTCCAGCGGGCGGGGGTCATTGAAGACGCGGCCCATGTCTCCCTGGGCCTTCATCCACTCCGCCAGCTCCTCCTTCATCTCCGCGACCATCGGGGCCAGCGAGGCATCGCCGATCCTGTTGTCCGTCTCCCACCGGTCTTCCACGACGCGGTAGAGCTCCCACTCCGGGTGCCGGTAGTAGGCCTCCACGATCGTCTTCGCGTTCGCGTCCCCGTTCTTGTACAGCTCCGCCCACTCGTTCCAGTAGGCCCCCGCCAGCGGCCGGCGGTGCAGGTCCGAGTGGTTCGTGAACGCGAACTCCGGATGCAGATTGTGAATCAGCTTCCACTCGCCGCTCCGGATGGCGCGGATCGGATAGACGTTCATCTCCTTGTCCCCCGAGTGCGTCAGGAAGATCTTCTCGCGGTGCCCCTCCGCCTTTCCCTCCAGCACCGACAGAAAGGACTTTCCGTCGATTCCGTCCGGGGACTTGCCTCCCGCCACTTCCAGCAGCGTGGGGAGCGTGTCCTGCAGCAGCACCATCGCGTCCGACTCCGTCCCCGCTTTGATGTGACCGGGCCACGTCGCGATAAACGGCACCCGCGTTCCGTAGTCATACAGCGTCCACTTCCCGAACGGCCACTGTCCGCCGTGGTCGGCGGTGTAGAGGAAGAGCAGATCCGCGCTCATTTCCTTCGCCGCCGTGTTCCGCAGCCAGCCCAGCAGGTTGTCCACCCGGCGGATCGCGGTGTAGTACGCCGCGCGGTGACGGCGGGTCATCGGCGTATCCAAGAGATGCGGCGTCAGGTCCACGTCCTTCGGCTGGAACCCCTGGGGTTCCGGCCACGGCACGTGCGGGTCGCTGGTCCCCACGAACAGCGCCAGTGGCTTCGTCTTGTCCCGCTTCGCCAGATACTCCGTCACGGCCGGCCGGGGATCATGCCCGGTGTTCGGCTGCACGAAATCGAAATCAAAGCTCTTGGGCTTCCCGTGGGCGATCTTCCCGATGGCCGCCGTCACGTAGCCTGCCGCCTTGAGGTCGGTCACGAGGCTGCGGGTCCCCGCCTTGGGGTAGGTGTGGTTGTCCTCCGCGCCGTTTCGGGCGGGCATCAGCCCGGTGAGCAGGCTTGCCCGGCTCGGCGCGCACGACGGGGTGGCGGTGAAGCAACGCGTGAGTTTGATCCCGTCCGCCGCCAGCTTTTCCATCTGGGGTGTCGGGACATGCTTGTTTCCGTAGGCGCTCGAGTCGTACTGCGAATGGTCATCCGCCATGAAGACCAGGATGTCCGGTTTCTTCTCCGCCGCGGCAGCGAAAGCTGGAGCGAGCGCCGCAAGAGCCGCGCAGAACAGTCGCAGGAAGCGTTTCATGAAAGATCGATTGGAAGATCGGAGAGGAGACGAAGCCTGAGTGCGGCTCCTGGGAACGGACTCCACCAGGAGCATATTGTCGTTTCGCCGGGTGGCCCAGCGTTCCGCTGGACGGTGGGGCGTGGGGCGATGGGTCGCGTGCAGGACCGACGCGGCCGGGTCGACCGGGTGCGTAGTGACCCCGGTCCAGCGGGCCGCTGGCGGGTCCAGCACGCTGCTGGCCGCCGGAGGCCATGAGCGCTCTCGAACCATGGAACACGTTGCGTGTCCAAGCGCGGACCGGGTGTGGCGGACCCTCTTCATCAGAACGCTCCCCCTGCGATTCCCACGGTCTGGAGAGAGGGGCCCGCGATGCTGGTTTCCGGAATTGGGCGCCAGCCGTTGGCCACGGT
>VFQO010006928.1_pt1 | contig 42988 bp, 35 predicted proteins | sample 3512331 | NCBI WGS metagenome assembly VFQO01 (sample SAMN10412371, study PRJNA504923) | tailings metagenome | isolation source: Replicate 3 from Balatoc abandoned mine | place: Philippines: Itogon, Benguet | collected 2017-08-28 | reverse complement strand
AGATCGCCCGTTCTTGACGCAGTTGCTCATAAAGCTGCGCATGACGGTCACGTTCGATTTGGGCCATGGCGCGGGCAGTTTCGTATTTGTCACCCGCACTGCTTTTGGTTTCTTCGTTGGCCGAATCTTGCGCCGATTGCATGGCATCATAGGCCGCTTGCATGCGCGTATCTAGTTGATTTTTGAGGATTTGCAGTAATTCTAATTTCATTTATGGAAGAAAAAAGAGCATTAGAACTTTCTAACGCTCTTTCCTTGAGTTTAAAAGCGGTGATTAATAATTTGGTCGAAGGTTCCGGCAAAAGCTGATTGTTTTACGCCTTCTGAAGACAGAAAATCGTGCGGAAACCCTAGTTCAATTTTACTGATTTCGTTCAAACGCTCCATCATTTCGTCAGGAATGACCGAGTTTAGACTTTCTAAAGAGTCTTTGATTTGCTCCACACGACGCGAACCAATAATTGGCATCACATTAGACACCCGCTGACGCACCCAGTTGATAGCCACTTGAGTAGGTGTACATCCCAACTCTTGAGCGATACTTACTACTTCTTGGGCGATTTCCATACTGCGGTCATTGCGACGGAGGCTATTTTCGGGGACTCTTCCCCCTTCACCACGAAGGTATTTGCCAGTGAGCGCACCACCTCCAATCACCCCCCAAGGCGTAACGGCCATATCAAGGGCTTTGGCCATGGGCAGCAAATCCCTCTCAGCTCCCCTTTGAAGCAACGAATATTCGATTTGTAAAGCGGCAAATTGATTCCAGCCCCTAAGTTCGGCCAGCATATTGGCCCTAGAAATTACCCAAGCGGGCGTATCCGAAATCCCGATATAATGCACTTTACCACTGCGTATCAAATCATCCAACCCCCGCATCACCTCATCGACAGGCGTGGTAAAATCCCACATATGTACCCAAAACAAATCTATGTAATCGGTATTGAGTCGCTTCAAGCTTTCGTTTATCGAGCGAATCATGTTTTTGCGGTGGTTTCCCGCAAAGTTGGGATCCCCATCGCGGTCCATCAAGGTATATTTGGTCGAAACCACAAAATGATCCCGATCAGAGGCGATAAAATCTCCCAAATATTTTTCGGAGGTACCTTCTGTGTACCTGTTGGCAGTATCCAAAAAATTACCGCCAGCTTTGGTATAAGCATCAAAAATTTTTTTACTTTCATGCTTATCGGCCCCCCACCCCCATTCGTTACCAAAAGTCATCGTACCTAAGCAAATTTCCGAAACGCGCAGGCCAGATTTTCCCAATAATTTGAATTTCATAGTTAAAATGTTTGTTTGATGAAAGTAGGACGGGAATAGTATTTTCGCCCAAAATTAAGGATTAAATTGGTTCATTATGTGTTTTCGCAATTCCTTAACCGCCACCGTTGCGGAAATAGAGCAACGTCTAGAAGCCGAAATGGAAGTTGATACTGCTGACTTCCAGCCTATTTATCACGCCAACGGATTCGACTACCCCAAATGGCCTATCGTAACCGCCCAAGACCCCCGTCGTATTCAATTTTTTAATTGGGGTTTGGTTCCTCGCTGGGTCAAAACCGTAGCCGAAGCCGAGGAAATGCGCCCTTTGACACTCAATGCTAAAGTTGAAACGCTCACTCAAAAACCCTCCTTCAAATACGCCCTCCAAAATGCCCAAAGGTGTCTGATTCCTTCGACTGGTTTTTTTGAGTGGCAAACCGTCAACAAACAGAAATACCCTTATTATATTAAGCTACGTACCCAACCCATTTTTGCCATGGCAGGAGTATGGGAAAGCTGGGTTAATCCCGCCCACGCAGATGATGTCTGGAATACATTCAGTATCATTACTACGGAGGCCAACCTCCTTATGGCAAAGATTCACAACACCAAACAGCGCATGCCTTTGGTTCTTCTTCCGGGTACCGAAACAATTTGGTTACAAAACAATTTATCTACTGCGGCGTTAAAAGAAATAGCCAAACCGCTTGATGATAGTCTTATGGAAGCATTTACAATCAGTCGTCGCCTTAGCAATCAACGTAGCAATCCAAATGTTCCGGAAGTTTTGGTACCAATGGCCTATCCTGAACTATCTCAACAACAGCTCTCTTTGTTTTAGCTTTTGTAAATAATTACAAAACTTTTGGCTAGTAACTTTTCACTCAGACTCTAACCAAATCTCACGCTTAACCATTCTCATGTTAAAGAAACTCTTCATTTGGGCTTGTATCTGCGGATTGTGCGGAGGACTTTCTTCTTGTTTTCGTTCATGGCGAAAAAGTGACCGAGAAATTAGAGAACATTATGCCAATCGAAACATTAAACCTACTTATTATACCATCCAAAACGACAGTCTACGATTGTTTGTCGCCACTACTGGAGCTGATACACTGCCGCCACTTTTATTGATTCATGGCGCACCCGGTGCTTGGTATGGCTATATGAACATGATAGACGATAGCTTGTTGCAACAAAAATATCATATTATCGCCGTTGATCGCCTAGGCTACAATCACTCTAGTTATCGCAAAAAACGCTTTGTGACTTCTATCGACACCCAAGCTCGTGCTGCGGCTCTTGCCTTGAGTCTTAATCATTCGCGCCAAAAAGGGGTAATTTTAGGACGCTCCTATGGTGCTCCTATCGCCGCCAAAATCGCCATCCTAAACCCCCAAAGATTCGATAAACTAGTGATGCTGGCACCCGCTATTGATCCTTCGACAGAAAAATTCTGGTGGTTTTCGAAGCCTGCCAAGTGGTGGATAGTAAGGATGTGGCTACCCCATCGCCTCAATGTGGCTACCTTCGAAAAGTTTGCCCATGTCAAAGAGTTGGAAAAACTCAGCAATGAATGGTCGAAATTGGAAGTTCCTACCACGGTGGTTCAAGGCGGCAAAGACTGGATTGTGGACCCTTCCAATCTGGATTTTGCTAGAAAAAAGCTTACCAATAAGACCGCTGAGTTTATCTACTTGCCAGAGGCAGGCCATCTTATTTCTTATTCCCACCCAGATTTGGTACGTAAATTGGTCACAACCCTCTTCGATTCTGGTGTAGCCACTCCTATGACCACCGCCAGTAGCGGTCAAGATGGACACTAACACAATCCTACTTTGTAGGCATATTGCTATCTTATTTGTTTTGTGGTAGGATGTTTTTTGTCGTACTTTCACGATTCAAACACTCATCCAAATGAAATCATTTTGTATATCATTGTTAGTAGCCTTGCTAAGTTTGTGGGTATCAAGCGCCTTTAAGACCGGACCTTCATTGTCCTCAGCCAATATCATCACTGGCGCCGACCAGCCTTCTGAATATATCCCATACCTGAAAGGGAAAAAAGTAGGAATGGTCATCAATCAGACCTCTATCATTGGCAATAAAATAAGCGTAGACAGTCTTGTTCAAATGGGGGTGACGATTGCTAAGATTTTTGGTCCCGAACATGGCTTTAGGGGAAATGCAAGCAACGGCGCCAAAGTAGACGATAGCGTAGATGCAAAAACGGGCATTCCGATCATTTCGCTTTATGGTAAAAATCGCAAACCCAGCGCCGAACACCTCAAAGACATAGATGTGATGATTTTTGATGTGCAAGACGTAGGGGCTAGGTTTTATACATACATCAATACACTGGCTCACGTCATGGAATCTTGCGCTCTCAACGACAAAGAGCTTATTATATTTGACCGACCCAATCCACACGGTTTTTGTGTAGATGGCCCTATCTTAGAGCCTCACCTCAAATCAGGTATTGGGATGTTTGCGATTCCTATCACGCATGGACTTACGATTGGCGAATTTGCCCAAATGCTCAACGGCGAAGGCTGGCTTCCCAATCAAGTGAAGTGTAAGCTCAAAATTATAAAAGTAGCCAACTATACCCATGACATGGCCTATACGCTGCCCGTAGCTCCTTCCCCCAACCTCAATACACAGCAGTCTATCATGCTTTATCCGAGTATTTGTTGGTTTGAAGGTACTATCATAAGCCAAGGACGTGGTACTTACATGCCTTTTGCGGTACTTGGAGCACCTGCTCTTAAAGGCAAATACAGCTTTTCGTTTAAACCTGTCAGTATCCCAGGCATGAGTGAGACGCCGCTCCACCAAGATACCGAATGCTATGGCCTTGATCTTCGCCAATACGACACCTCCATTTTTCTCAAAACAAAAAAACTTAATCTAAAATGGCTAATGGAGCTATACGCGGCTTATCCTGTAAAAGAGAAGTTTTTTAACAATGTTCAAACCCATCAAATGGGCGTGTTCAATAAGCTTTCTGGCAATGAAGCTTTGCAGCAACAAATTATTGCCGGGAAGAGTGAAGAAGAAATCAGAAAAAGTTGGGAGCCTGGTCTTTCTAATTTTAAGAAAATGCGCCAAAAGTATTTGTTATATCCTTGAAAACGAACAACAAGGGGACTTTACTCCACCTTAAGTGCTATTAAACGCAAACAAAGCCCGCTAGTGTAAGTTTAGACTACTAGCGGGCTTTGTGTTTATAAATTTATTAGAGTAAGATAACTTGGAGCGATTTGATAAAGAACAAAATAAAATCCCTCGCAACTACTCAAACCCCTTAGGTAGTGCGAGGGAGATTTTCATCATAGGTCAAGTTGTGATTGAATCATCATTGCAAAGTTATGCAAAGTTTTGAAAACAAAACAACTTTTTGTTGCATTTTTTTGCAAAGTTTTTTTTGATTAATTTTCCCCTAAATTTATGAAGTAGCTATATCAATTTGTTAATTCTACACTACCTTAACTTATGATAAAAGAAGAACGCCAAAAACTCATTATTGAGAAGCTAAATCGTGACCAAAAAATCAATCTACTGGAGCTAAGTCAGCTCTTAAATGTATCCTATGACAGTATCCGAAGAGATGTTATTGAACTGGAAGACAAGGGATTACTAAAAAAAGTACATGGAGGAGCTGTCGCTAATTCTTACTTATCTTTTAAGACCACACAGGGCTATGGCATGGACAATCAAGAAGTACTGCATCTTACCCGCAAAGCCCAGAAACTCTTCGAAAATCATCAAACTATTTTGATGGATGGAGGAACTACTAACTTTCACATTGCGGAGCAGTTTCCCAAAAACCTAGAACTTACCGTTATTACCAACAGTCTCCCCCTTGCCACTGTCCTCAACGACCATCCCAAAGTAGAAACCATTCTGCTAGGCGGCACTTATCATAAGCGGTATCAGATTACGATTGGTCATGAGGTAATGCGCCAACTCGACCATTTTAGGGTAGACCTTTACTTAATGGGATTCAATGGCTTACACCCCCAAACCGGGGTTACGTTGCGGCATTATGAAGAATCTGTATTAAAGCAAAAAATGGCACAATCTGCCAATAAAGTCGCAGTGTGTGCCATTGCCGAGAAGCTTCATAATATAGAAACTTACAAAGTTTGTGACATTCAGGAGATAGATATTTTGGTGACAAGCCTTAAACCCACCGATGTTTCTCTACAGGATTTTCGCAAACATGGTATTGAGCTTCTGTAAAGTTTGCAAAAATTTGCAAACTTTACATTTCACAACAGGTCAATTTATAACCAACGGGCTTCGTTAGTCATTATCTTCCGCTTCTTCCAATTTAGATACGAGTATCTTGTCAATACGGCTTTTGTCCATATCAATGATTTCAAAGCGATACTCTTGCCATTTAAAATGCTCGCCTGTATTGGGGATGTCTTTCAGAATATGAAGGGCAAAACCTCCTAGCGTATTGAAGCCTGTTAAATCAACTTTGTTTTCGACCGTAATCTCAAAATGTTCTAAGAAATCCTCCCAAGGAAGCTGCGCATCTACCAAAAAACTCCCATCTTCACGTTCTACAATATCATAATTAAATTCATTGGTTTCGGACAAATCTCCCACCAAGGCATCCAAAATATCATTGAGAGTGGCAATTCCTTGCAAAGAACCATACTCGTCTACGATAATACCAAAGTGAACGCGCTTTTCTTTGAACTTCTGTAATACTTCGTAAGCCTTGTTGTTTTCGGCAATATAAAGAGCCTCACGCTTATAACTCTCCAAATTGGCAATTTCGTCGTCGAGCGAATTTTCTAATAAATCTTTGACATACACTAACCCTACCACGTTGTCGATACTATCATGACATAAAGGATAAACCGAATGCCTAAATTCCAAAATCCGTCGTTTGTTTTCCTCAATTGTATCAGCCGTATCGAGCCATACTACTTCTTGCCGATTGGTCATGAGAGAGGTGATTTTGCGGTCCCCTAGATGAAATACATTTTCCACAATTTCCTGTTCTATCTCATCAATGACGCCGCCCGTAGTCCCTTCCTGAATGATTGTTTTTATTTCTTCTTCGGTGATAGCCTGATTTTGTTGTTTGATGCGTAGCACCTTCATAATCAAATCGCTTGACTTTGCCAACAACCAGATGAAAGGAGCAGTAAGATTAGAAAGCCAATTCATGGGCGTTGCCATAAACTTGGCAATCCCTTCTGGATTCGACATGCCTATACGCTTGGGTACAAGTTCACCCAAAACCAACGATAAATACGTCACAAAAAGCACCACTCCACCTACCGCTATGGTATGAGCGTAAGGTTTGAGGGGCTCATATTGCTCAATAAAAGCCTGAAAGTCGTTGGTAATACGCTCTCCACTAAATACCCCGTTGAGGATACCAATGAGAGTAATACCAATTTGAACAGTAGATAAAAAACGGTTGGGGGAATTGGCCAAAGCGAGGGCATGTTCGGCTTGTCGGTCTCCGTTACGAGCCGCAGTTTCCAATTTCGACTTTCGCGATGAGACCAGCGCGATTTCCGACATCGAAAAAACTCCATTAATAAGAACGAGTAGAACAATAACAAGTAGCTCCACGTAGAGGGGGATGTTGATACAAATGCAAAAATATCAAAACTATTTGCTATCCAAAACAAAGGCATTTACTAATTTTGTCATGTTTTACTGTTTTACTACGCGAATGATCATTTTTATCAAAGACCGCCCAATCCGGATAATAAACGAAAAAGCTGCTCAGAAGCTTCCTCACCGCATTACATTTGACAAAATCATCGATGCTCATCTAGAAATGCTGAAGGTGGCCAGCTTGAAAGGTCATTTGCTCATTCTGAATGCAACGCCTATCACCGCCGAAAAACTCTTTCACTTCCTCAACAACTTTGATTTGCCTGATTTACAATCGATTTACTTAGTTCCAAAAGACAAAGAAGCGGTCGAAAAAAGGCTCAAAAAGATTTATTCTGTAGTGAAAGCAGCGGGTGGAATTGTAACCAAAGACAACCAGTTTTTACTTATGTTTCGGAGGGGTGTTTGGGACTTACCCAAAGGCAAACTTGACCCCAACGAAAAGTCCAAAAAAGCGGCTGTTCGTGAGGTAGAAGAAGAGACCGGAGTCAAGGCCGAAATCATCGAGAAAGTTTGCACTACTTGGCATACTTATACCCAAAACAATCAAAAGATTCTGAAGCGCACCAAATGGTATTGGATGCGTAGTCTCGATGACTCTAAAATGAAACCTCAACAAGACGAAGATATTGAGCAACTCGTATGGCTGACCGACGCTGAAGCCCGCCCTCATTTGGTCAAATCTTTTAGTTCGATTCGGTATGTAATCGATTGCTTTTTGGGACAAGAGGTAGATATTGAGTGAAATGTATAAATATAAAAGCTAGCCTTTAGGAATTCAATAAAAGCTAGCTTTTGTTTTTCACGGTAGTTTTATTAAAACACCGTTTTCATTCGTCTAATTATTTCTTCCAATCGCTCACGCGGACAGGCAAAATTGAGCCGGATAAAGCCCGCGCCGTCAAATTGCGCTCCGTCAGAGATGCCCACTCCTGCGGCCTCCAGTTGCTCCGCTACGTTGGTAATACCACTGGCGTGGGTGTCTATCCAAGCCAAGTAGGTCGCTTCGAGCGGTACCATATGCAAACCCTTTATACTCGACACCTCTCGGTACAATAGGTCGTGATTTTGGCGCAAATACCCCAACAACTCCTCATGCCACTGCGCCCCGTCGCGGTAAGCGGCCAAGGCTGCCTCAAAAGCATAGGATGAAAGCATGGGCATCAAACCTGCTTTGGTTTTAAGAAAATTGGCCCTGATAGTATCGTTGGGAATCACGGCAAACGAGCAACCTAATCCTGCGATGTTGAAAGTTTTGCTCGGAGCCAGCAGCGTAATGGTATTTTGCTCGGCTTCTGGACTTAGGGTAGCCATCGTAAAATGACTTTTATCTTCATCCAAAATAAGGTCACAATGGATTTCGTCAGAACATACCACAATACCATGCCGATGACAAATCTCAAACAAACGGGTTTGTTCTTCTTTTGTAACCACAGTACCAGCGGGATTATGAGGATTGCACAATAACAACAACTTGGTTTCGGGCGTAATGGCCGCTTCTACTGCTTCAACCTCATAAGTCCAACGATTGTTTTGCAGCACCAAAGGCACTTTAATAAGGGCGCGATTTGCGGCTTTGGTTTCAAGCATAAAAGGATGATAAACAGGTGTTCCCATCAAAACCCCTTCGCCTTCTTTGGTAATAGCCCTAATCGATAGTCCGATACCCGGTACTAGCCCGGGCAGCCATACAATCCACTCTTTTTTAATTTCCCAATGATGACGCTTCCGCAAACGCTCCACTACTATCTCCTCCAGCTCATCAGGGCAATGTGAATAGCCAAATACCCCGTGTCGCGTTATTTTATCTAAAGCCTCTAAGATAGGCGGAGCAGCTTTGAAGTCCATATCGGCCACCCAGGCCGGGATAACATTTGGGTCGGTGTATTTGTCCCATTTATAACTATTTGTATTGGTACGGTCAATCAGTTCGTCAAAAATACTCATTTTAAAAAAGTTATTGATTATCTATGGTTATATCAAAATACCCAATAGATAATCTAATTTTAATTAGTGCGTTGGTTTATCTTTGGCGGGTGCCGATGCATGATAATCTCTCCGAATCATTTCGGCATATTTATCCATTAACTCCATTACTCGTTTTTGGCTATCAGACTGTACGATAAGCCCTACATGGTATTCTTCTTTCATACGCCAGACGATTTCGGGGTCATCAAACGGCGACATATCGGGCCATTCTTGCCGCGCTAGTGAAATGATAATACCCGAATATTTTTTTTGTACTGTCGGCAAAGTATACCCTTGCCCTTTGGCCTTGGCCGTTTCGATGAGCGCCCACTCACGCCAAAGGTTAATCCCCGAAGAAAAATCAACCATCTCCGCCAAATGCGCCCCTCCTACCCTAGAAGCCGTTTCGAGAAAATAAAATTCACCATCTTCATAGCATTTGATGACTTCCGTATGTGAGGCACTGTAGTTCATATGAAATGCCTTCAACACCTGCTCGTTTATTTTTTTGAGGGCTTTTGTATCTTTTGAATTAAATTCCACTGTCACAGACCTAAAAATCCCGCCACCGTGGGCTACTTCAAAAGGAGTATTGAGGTATTGGCTACTTCGCTCAAAAATCACCTTACCATCGAGCGTAAGTGCATCTACGTGGTATACATCGCCGGGCTTAAATTGCTCAATCAAAAACATATGCCGCTCTTCGCCCAAGCTATGTACCGTTTGCCAAGCTTCGTCGAAACTGTGTACTTTTTTAATGCCCGCCGCCGACGCTTCCGCACGCGGCTTAATGACCCAAGGCGGAGTCGTAGATTTTAGATATTCAGTAATTTCAACATCATTAAACAAAGCCGAAAATGCTGGCACTTTGATTCCTTCATCCTGAGCCTGCACGCGCATTGCAAGTTTATCACGAAAATAGCGAGCGGTGGTTTGTCCCATGCCCGGAATCCGAAAATGCTCCCGAACAATAGCTGCTTTTTCGACATCAAAATCATCAAGAGCTACCACTCGGTCTATCTTGCGACTCCGCATGACATACGCCAATCCTTTGATCATATTGTCAAAATTGGCGAGTGTATTGGAATCATCTTCTAAATAAAAAAACTCGTCGATACTTTCATAGGGCCAAGCTTTTCCTTCAGTACGTTTGGCAGTCAACAACAAAACCGTATTGCCCGCTTCTTTACAAGCCCTCAAAAAATCCCCTCCTTTGAAGTAACACGTGATACAGAGAAAAGTCAAACTCATATTGGGTTGTTAGTTTAATGTTGATAAAAGTTGGTCTGTATGTTTATAAAGATACTTAGTTCGCTATTTTTGGGGCAAGCCAGGCCATTTTCTAATCAAACTCACGATAATTGAAAAGAAAACGTTTTTTTTGCAGGCACATTCCAAACATACAAACTATCAATCTTTCTAACAAACGTAAATTGTGAATTTCCCTATTTTCGTAGCCCGCCGAATTCGCCAACCTCAACAAGCCACTTTTTCGGCTACCGTCTCGCGCGTGGGCATTACTACTATCGCTTTGGGAGTGGCTGTGGGTATTGTAGCTTTGGCGGTATTGTTTGGGTTTAAACACACAATTTATCAAAAGGTGTTTGTGTTTGGTTCTCACCTTCAAGTATCCAAATTGAGCCTTAATCAGTCTTTTGAAGAGCCTCCCATACCTCTACATACCTCAGCCTACGACCAATGGCAGCAAATCCCCGGCATAAGACACCGACAAGCGATTGCGCATAAGGCGGGTATCCTCAAAACTCCCGACGAACTCCAAGGAGCAATCGTCAAAGGAGTGGGGAAAGACTATGATTGGCCGCTTTTTAAAGAAAGTTTGGTAGAAGGCCGTCCGATACAGTTTTCGGATACAACCGATGCCAAAGAGATTATTTTGAGTAGAATCATTGCCCGAAAACTAAACTTAAAAGTAGGGGATGATGTAGTGATGTATTTTGTACAAAACCCTCCACGAGTGCGAAAACTACAAGTAGTCGGCATCTACGAAACCAATCTTGAAGAGTTTGACAATCAGCTCATTATTGGAGACATTGCCCTTATCCAACGCCTCAATGGCTGGGGGGCAGATTCGGTGGGAGGATATGAGTTTTTTGTCAAAGATTTTGAAAAACTTGACCTTACCGCCAAAGAATTGTTTGCCCGTCTACCAGCTGATATGCGCGTAGAGCGAGTGACGGAGCGCTTCCGGCCTTTGTTTGAATGGCTTCAGCTGCTCGACCAAAACACCCTCGTATTGTTTGTATTGGTGCTTTTTGTGACTTGTTTCAATATCGCCTCGGTCTTGCTCGTGATGATGATGGAGCGTACTCCTATGGTGGGATTACTCAAGACCCTCGGTAGTCCCAACATCCAGATTAGGCGCATCTTTTTTTATGTGGGACTTCAGTTGGCTATCAAAGGGTTGCTCATCGGCAATATCGTAGGGCTTGGATTTTGTTGGTTACAGTATCAATTTAAAATCATTCCTCTCGATGCCACCAACTACTTCATGAGTACTGTCCCTATCGAATTCGACTGGAGTTCTATTTTACTACTCAATCTAGGTATTTTGGCACTTATTGCCCTTATTTTACTTATTCCTACCCTCATCATCAGTCGCATACGTCCTGTGCAAGCTTTGGTATTTAAGAAATAATATCCCGTTAAATAAAATACGTCCCATTTGGGTAAGGGAAAAACTACCCTTAGGTGTCAATGTGGTAAAACAGCCATTCAAATATGACACCTCGTTATTGTATTTTATGGGCGCAAGCCATTGTATTTCTTGCTTTTGCAAGTTGCCAAAATCACCTATCTCGTGTAGGTGCACCCGCCGAGCTATCGGTCGAAATCACCCCCGAACGCGTCCAACGGGGTGCTTACCTTGCCAATCACGTAGCCGTGTGCATGGATTGTCATTCGCGACGCAATGATAACCAATTTGCAGGTCCTATCATTGGGGGCTCTGAAGGAGCTGGTGGAACCCGATTTGACCACAAAATGGGCATTCCGGGGGTTTTTTATGGTAAAAACCTCACCCCTGCCGCGCTTCACAACTGGACCGATGGCGAACTTTATCGGGCTATTACGTCGGGAGTCTCTAAAGAAGGCAAGGCTTTGCTACCCGTGATGCCTTATCTCAATTATGGTAAAATGGCTTCTGAAGACATCAAATCAATCATCGCTTATTTGCGGAGCCTTCCGCCTATTCCCAACGACGTTGCCCCTTCTAAACCCGACTTTTGGCTAAAACCGCTTCTCAAAAAAATGCCCCAAAAAGCACTTCCTATGCCCAAGCCTGCTCTTCAGGATTCGATTGGATACGGAAAATACTTAGCAACCTTTGCAGGATGTGCCGATTGCCATACGCCACGCCGAATGGGAATGCCACTCAAAAACAAAGGCTTTGCGGGGGGAACACCCTTTAAACTCCCCAGTGGAATCGTCACCTCTGCCAACCTTACCTCCGATACGCATACGGGTATCGGGCGCTGGACCAAAGCAGACTTTATTGCTCGATTTAGGGCTTTTGACGCAAGGAGGTTTAAGCCCTTTGATACCAAAGGGGGTTTCAATACCCCCATGCCTTGGCTTTTGTACAGTGGCATGACCGACGAAGATTTAGGTGCCATATATAGCTATCTCCAATCGCTTCCTCCTATCAAAAATGAAATTGTTGTTTTTAAACCCAATAAAAACTCCTCTACTGACCTAGCTAGCCTAATAGCAGGCAGCTACGAAGTAAAAGAACTCCAAGTGTTTGATAAAAAAATAAATATTACTGAAGGTTTTAGTGGTAGCATCATTTTGAGTAAAATCAGCAACACTAGCATAAAAATCGACATTGATATTCATCATCAAGACGCAGAAGCCACGCCAGTGAGTAGTATTTGCAACCTAGTACCAACAAAGCACAAAATGAGCCTGATTGAAACCACCACCAAGGACGAAATCGGCTATGCCTCCAAAGGAAAAATTTATTTGTTGTCCCGAGATTCAAAGGGTGCTAAGACCAAAATTGTGGCTCACATGAAAGGCAAATAAAAGTCCTACTTTTAGCAAATGCAGTGGCGTTGCAAACGAAATTTTAGATTTAGGTGTTCAAAACAGAAAGCGAGTTTTGCGAAAGGGCTAGCCAAATTTTATCACAAAGCCCCATTTTTCGCAGACTTGACGTAACTTTGTATCCATATCTCAAGAAAATCCTCTAATGACACAAAAAGAAATTAAATTCACCATCGAGCAAGACGAAGAAAAAATCCCCGAAAAAATCTACTGGGAAGCTACCGACAACCCCAACGAAGGTCTGGAAGAAACCAAAGCGATTGCGGTAGGCGTATGGGATCATTTTCATAAAGGAACGCTCTTTATCCCACTGTGGGCCAAAGACATGGAAGTACACGAAATGAAACGCTTTTGTATCGAATTGCTCGGCTGCGTAGCAGACACCCTTCGCAATGCGACTGGCGACGAAATCATGGCTGCCGAAATCGACGAAGTGGGAATGAGCCTTAGCAAACGTCTCCAAAAAGAAATGCAAGCTGCCGCCAAAGGGCAATAATTCTTTCATTTAACTAACAATTAACTGTGCTTTAGCACTTAACAGTGGCTTGCCACTTAATACAATGAATAAAATAAAAGTTGGTATTGTAGGGGCTGCGGGGTATACGGGCGGAGAGTTGTTGCGGATTTTGGTAAATCACCCCTTTGTGGAGATTGATTGGGCTCACTCAAAAAGTCAAGCCGGAAAACCAGTGTATGCCACCCATACAGACTTGCTAGGTGATACCTCATTGGTATTTTCGGGCGATGACCTTGGAGCGCTTTTACAACAAGCGACCCTTTCGGCCATTTTTTTGTGCTCTGGCCATAATGAATCACGAAAATTTCTTGAAACATACTCCGTACCTAGCACCGTCAAAATCATTGATTTAAGCACTGATTTTCGGGATGAAAGCAATGGATTTGTGTACGGTTTGCCTGAACTTCAACGCGATAAAATCAAAACAGCTACCAAAATCGCCAATCCGGGATGTTTTGCGACAAGTATTGAGCTTGCGTTGTTGCCTCTGGCAGCATCAGGGGTTTTGATTGATGATGTACACGTAAGTGCCATTACGGGTTCAACTGGAGCAGGGCAGGCGTTGAGTGCTACCACTCATTTTACATGGCGCAACAACAACATCTCTATCTACAAAGCTTTTACACATCAACACCTCAAAGAAATCAAAATGAGCTTGAATGCTCTTCAAAGTGGTTTCGATAAAGAAGTGAATTTCATCCCTTATCGGGGAGATTTTACCAGAGGTATCATGGCCAATGTGTATACCAAATACAGCGGCACGCTCGAAGAAGCATTAGAGCTTTATCAGGCGTATTATGAATCTCATCCTTTTACTCACGTTAGTACCCAGGATATTGATTTAAAACAAGTAGTCAACACCAACAAATGCTTGATTCAACTCCAGAAGCACGGCGACAATCTGCTGATTACTAGCGAGATTGATAATCTTACGAAAGGAGCTTCGGGGCAAGCAGTCCAAAATCTCAACCTGCTTTTCGATTTTCCCGAAGATACAGGTTTGAGACTTAAAGCGGCCGCCTTCTAGCACGATAGAGCGGTTCATTGATTTTCAAAGTTTGGCTATTTTATACCCATAATCAGCATGAGTAAATTCGCTTTATCATTAGGAAGTGTAGTGCTTATGCTGATTTTTATTGCTTGTGGTATCATTGATGGTTTTAATAAGCCTCCAAGTACTTGGGAAAATGAGCGATGCGATACCACCCTCCGCCTAGCGCAATGGGACATCATCGATTTGGTCTCTCCTTTCTCGCAGGCTGATACCCTCAAAGATGCACTTATTCTTCCTCCTCAGGTCTGGTTAGTAATCGTAAAAAATGGTAAAATACAGCAATCAAATGCTGTTTTTGCTCCCACTTTTCAAGCTCCTCCTGCTGAACTTATCTCATTGACTGATAGCATCCGATCAGATACGCTTTCGTGGCTCGACCGAGCTTATTTATGGACACTTGCAGATCGGCCTGATTACCCTTATCATCGTTATGAACGGTTGTTGGGGTCAACCAGAAAGAGATTTATCGAAAAGCGAGATTCGATGATGAGTGAGTATCTAGGACAATATCCAAAGTATAAACTTCGAATAAACTCTGATTTACGAGGCAATCGCTCCCAAAAACGGCACCTCACAATGGGTAAGAGTGTATCGCCACTTTCGCAGCATCAGTTTGGTTTTGCCTCAGATGTGCCCATTATTTACCGAGGCCGTCAGCTCCAAAACATCCGTTATTATAAAACCTTCATGGACGAAATAGGTGGAAAATACGGCCTTACTTGGGGGGGGACCTTTCGGGGGTTTATTGACCCTAATCATATCCAGTATTTTAAAAATTCTTCGGAAATGCTCAAGCAATTTCCAGAACTACGATATGAATATGAGGCTTTTGGGAAGTATTTTAAGAATCGGGTCAAAACCATGACCGCAGCCGGAAAAGCCGATAAAGTAGAAGACACCCAAGCGCTTTTAGCGACGTTACACGATTTGCACAAGGGTAAAGCTTGCGTATGCGATAGCTTGGCAGAGCGCCCCACTCCTACCAACATCACTAAAATTAGCACGGATTTTTACGCCTCAAAATTACAATCCCAACGAGACATTCTTTTAATAGGAGACCTTGATAGTCAGACTATTACTCTTTTTCATCCTACAGGTATTATCAAAACATTCAGATTGGGGGTATGGCAATAACAAAAAAACACAGCCGAAGCTAATGCCTCGGCTGTGTCAACTCAATCATTGATTATTCAAACCCACCAATATATAATCTAAAATGAGTTCAGCATCACGTTAAGTAAGGATAAAATCGAATCGTTGTTGATGAAAAAACGTCCACAAATCCTGCGACACCAATTACTCAGATTATTCTACTTAAAAAGCACCAAAGTGCTTGTACACAATTAATTTGCTTGCAAACGAGCTAGTTTAGCAAATGATTGACTTTTGTGCGTTCCGGTCAGGGTAAGTGATACTGTAGACCCTGCTTTGGGTGCAGCCACCCCTAAATCTGCCCAAGTTTTGGTAAGCGTAGCCTTCCCACTAGCATCTGTAGTAATGTCAGCGATTTTTACGCCGGCACGCGTCGTTACTGAAAGTGCCAAACCAGATACCGGAATTGAATCAATCCCTTTTTTATAATCTAGGATATTGGTCTTATCCAACTCATAAATCCGTACACTTAAGGTAGCGCTTGCCAAAGTAGCTTTGGAAGTGACAGTAGGCTCGGTCGTAAAACCACCTCCATCTCCAATGGCATTGTCAAATACCAAAAGTACAGGTGCTACTACCCGATCTACAAAAGGGTCATCTACTTTACAAGAAGCCACCGCAAAAGCAGCCACAACGAAAAGGAATATTTTTGCAGTCTTCATAGTTCTCATCGGTTTTTTAAAGTTTGTTGAATAAGTGGTCAATGCGACAACATGTGTAAATAACTTCAAGAATAAAAAAACAAGTACTCTTTATTGTTGAAGAATACTAAGCTTTAGAAAACTTTACAGATGCTTTACCGATTAAGTTTGGAATGATGCCAATACCGATAAAAATCAAACCTGTAATAATTAAAGTGGGCAAGTGAGCAAAGAAAGTACCTGCTGACAAAATCCCAAGAATCAATAAGGTAGAGAAGGGTAACGAAAAGGCCAATACCAACACCGCAAGTTCGGCATCGAAGGTGCGACGTTCTTTGGGTAGGCCACTGTTTTCTTCCCGCAAGTTGAAAGCCGAAATATGCGCAAAAGGCCAAAAACTAGCCGAACTCAACGGAATAGCCACTGCCAAGAGCACCATAGTGGGGTCGTTGATACCTAATACCGAAATCACAGCCGCGCTAAAAAGCATGGTTACACCCGCTCTAAATATCAACAAAGAGCTGATAAGGCGTTTCTTGCGCTGCTTTAGTTGAACCGCTAACCCAATGAAAATCAACACCAAAGGGGTCATCATGGCACTAGTTTTGTCAAACATATCGGCAATGATAGCGGGTAACGATTTGAAACTTACCCCCAAACTCAACAAAATAAGAGCCGATGCGATGATGATGTTAATCGGTTCTTTGACAAGGTTCAAAAGCAAACTTTTGATTTTGGTACTGAGATTTGCTTCTTCACTTTTAGCATTTTTAAGAAACATATTCAAAGCCACTACGTACAAAAATATCAAGACAAAAAACTTGTTTCCGACATCACCCATTGCCGCCATTGCGACGCTTTCTTGTCCCAAAAACTCTGCAATAAAAGGAAAACAAGAAAGTCCCGGTGCCAATGAAGGCAACAGCATCACCAAGGTACGTCCTGTGGGGCTGTCTTTTTCGACGCCAAAAAAAGATAAGGCAAGCGGCGTGATAAAGTACATAAAGAAATTAAATACCAACGTCAAAGCAGGGACTATAATCAACTTTGAATCGACTGTTACTTTCATCAAAGCAATAAAAATAGTAGAAGGTAGCGCAACCGAAAGCACCATTTCTTTAATCCCATCGGTTTGTTGTTTGTTCTTGAATTTGGAACGTAATACTAAGCCCAATACAATCAATAACAATAAGGTAAATGCTTTTTGTAGAGCGTCACTCATAACTTTAATGGATAGTGGTTAAAATAGCAATGAACATTCAGGTAAGTATTGGGAGAGAAATTGTCGCTCCCAATACTGCTTACTCATTGCCAAAAATTAACTTATTGATTCTAAGGCGCTTACAAATTGCTTTATTTCATCCATAGTACCCATACTTACACGGCACCAAGGCTTGCCCTGAATTTCATACCCTCTTACCATGATTCCTTTTGCCATCATTTTTTGGAGCATTTCTTTACCAGGCATATTGATTGGGAAAATCACGAAATTGGTATAAGAGGTTACGTATTTATAACCTAAGCGATCTAAGTTTTTGCAGAGATACGTTTTTACTTCATGATTCAGTTTACGAGTCATATCCTGAAACTCGTTGTCGTCCATACTTGCTACTGCCGCTGCGATAGAAGTTTGGGTGATACCCATACCACCACGTGTGATTTTCTGGATGCTATCGAGAGTTGCAGGCAAAGCAGCAATGTATCCTACGCGCAACCCTGCCATTCCCATGATTTTAGAGAAAGTACGAGCAATGATGACGTTTTTCTTTTGGGTCAACAGCGACACCATACTTTGCGTATCCGCTCCTACCGCTAATTCAAGATAAGCTTCATCTACGAAAATGGGCACTTTTTCGGATACACGCGAGCAGAAATCCAACAATTCCTTGCCAGAAGTAATACTTCCCATGGGGTTGTTGGGGTTACAGATATAGACAAGCTTGGTGTCTTTGTCAATAGCCGCTTCCATAGCTTTCAAATCATGTGACCAATCCCCTTTGCATGGTACGGCTTTCCACGTAGCGCCAGTAGCTTCTGCTACTTTCACAAGCGACATATAGGTAGGGTCAGCCGATACTACATTTCCACCTTTTTGGAACAATACGATAGCTACTTTCTCCAACAAATCCGAAGAACCTGGCCCCATCATGATATGGTCGGGAGTCACGCCTTCTTTTTTTGCAATTTTGCTTACTAAATTTTCCAATTCTTTCCATGAGTAGCGACTTCCGCCAACTACCGACTCCGCAACTGCCTTACGAGCAGACATAGGAGGGCCGTATGGGTTTTCGTTGGCATTGATTCGCACCATGGTAGGGGGAGTCTTGGGAGGGTTTTCCAAGAAAGTCTCACGAAGAAGAGGGCTATGAAAAATATTGCCGTTGGCATCAACACGTGAAGGTACGTTGGCGAAGGCACCTACAGCAGGCATAGCTGCCATGCCTCCTAGGGTCATCAATCCTGATTTTAATAGACTGCGGCGGTCAATTTTCTGGATCATTGGTATAAGTGTTTTTTTAATGGAAAATGATATATAATGTACAATTTAAGACTTATTTTTCGGCCCACCAAAGCTTTGTTTTCATATTGTCGGCACCGCCATTGAGGGCAATACCTTTATCTAAACTAGCCTTGTTGAGTGAGTATTCACTTCCTGGATAAGGCAGGCGAGTTGGAAGTACTCCGTCGTTTTCAAATACCGCTCTTGGGTCTTTGGCAGGCATTTCGGGCAAGCCCGTGCGACGATATTCGGTCCATGCTTCAATACCCACTCCATAGAGAGCCAGCCATTTTTGTTCAAGGACTTTAGCACGAGTCACCGCACCTACTGTGGCAAAATACGTAGCGGGTACAGTAAGGCCGTACTGTTCGAAAGAAGCTGTAATACCTGCCTCAAAATAACCTTTAGCAGTACCCACAGTAATGTCACCGTCGAGGGCGGCTTCTGCCAAAATGAGATTTACTTCCGAAGCAGTCATCAACACACTAGGAGCATCAATTCTGGTAAATGCACTTCCTACAGTGGAGCTAGTCGCCAAATAAGTAGTCGCAATGGCATCGGGAAGCCCGTTGGCATGACCTACATATTTACCCCCTACAGGGTTGGCATACACTGTAATACGAGTATCTCCCAAAGCGTTCATTTTATCAGCCAATGTGCTGCTGATGTTCCAGTCAGTACGGCTCTCTTGGATAAGTACTTGGTGCCACTCATTGTTGCTTGGCAATACCGAAGTACTTCTCAAAACGGCATTGTCGGCGTTGGAAGTAATAATAGGATACTTAGTAGGATCGCTCAAGATTTCATTCATGATAGCCCGCGACTCAGTCGGCTTTTTGGCAGCCTGGCGATTTGCCAAACGTAATCTTAGGGAGTTAGCAAATCTTTTCCAGCGCAAAATATTTCCATTATGCAAAATATCTCCCGAAATGGCTGGCCCTGATACATTTAGCTTTTCATTGGCGATTTTAAGGTCGTTGAGCAAAGCTTCGTATATTTTTTCTTGCGAATCATATGCTGGCGTATAAATAGCATCACCTGCGGTACCTTTAAGGGCATCGTTGTAAGGAATAGCCCCCCAAAGATCAGTTATCACTGAAAACATCCACGAGCGCATTACCAAAGCTACCCCTTCGTAGTTGGCATTAGGCGCTGTACCTTCTGGCGCACTTTCAGTAATAATCCGTTGGAAATTTACTAAACCATCGTTGAAGAAAGCTTGCCAGTTGTTGTTTTGCATCGCTGGCGAAATCCCGTAATTATCGCCTTCGTTAGAATAAATATTGCGCGAAAGATATTGCATCCATAGCATAGCTCCGTCGAGGTTGAGACGCTCAAAACGGGTTCTTCCTCCCCAATAGCGGTCAATCGAGCGCTCCAGTGCATAAGGTAGCAAATACTGAGCACTGATTTTAGTAGGGTTGTTGGGGTCTACGTTCATTTCGTCAAACTTCTCAGTACAAGACGTAGCCGTAAGAATCAAAGCCAAAGAAAGTAATATGTATTTTTTCATAATGTAAGTCTGTTTAATAAAACTTCGATGGACTTCTTGATAGGGGCAACCCCTATCAAGAGATCATTTAGAATCCGAAAGTCAAGTTAAATCCTAAGCTTCTTGAGTTAGGCAACTCGCCATACGCAAATCCTTGACGGTTTCCGCCGAAACGGTCGACTTCTGGATCGATATGGGTGGTGTTGCTAAACAAAATAGCAAGGTTACGACCCACTACTGAGAACTTCACCGAACGAATCATATAACGCTTAAGCAATGCCTCAGGAACACTATAACCAAGGGTCATCTCGCGTAATTTTACATAGCTACCGTCATAGATTACTGCTTCATGATAACGGCGGGGGTTGTTGTAGCCATAAAGCTGATTGGCAGCTACAATGATGTCGTTGGGCGCATATACTGCCGAACCGTCGGCATTAGTACTTACTACTTTTACGCCTTTACCGATGATACCCTCCTCACGACCTACGGCAGTTTCTTCATATTGACCCGTCCAACGGGCTGTTCCGGTACCTTCATCAAAGAAATCACCTCCCATACGTACATCAATCAAAGCTGAAAGTGAAAGTCCTTTGTAGGTAAATGTATTGCTGAGACCTCCCGTCCAGTCAGGCTGAATATTTCCTAAAATCCGAGGAGTAGTAGATACTACCGGTAGCCCGTTGCTATAGATAATCTGACCGTCAGGACTATGTTCAAACCCAATTCCATACAAGGCTCCATAAGCTTCTCCTACCCGAGCTTCGGAGTTAAGGCCACGTTGCTGATGTAAAATCAAAGTGGTCAGACCTTCGGCAAGTGCAATTACTTTGTTGCGGTTACGAGCAAAATTGGCCGTAACATCCCACGTAAATCCTTGGGGAGATTTGAATGGTGTACCACTCAATACAATCTCTAGCCCTTTGTTCTGGATTTCACCCGCGTTAAGGATACGGTTGTTGTAACCACTTGCTTTTGAGATTTCTACGCCCAATATCTGGTTGCGTGATGTTTGGTTGTAGTAAGTTACATCTAAGCCTACTTTGCCGCGCAAGAAACGCAAGTCTAAACCAAATTCAAGCCCTGTGGTGATTTCAGGTTTCAAGCCTGAATTAGGAATCGTGGTGTTTTCGTAATATTGTGGAATAGAACCATTCCATGCACCTCCCGAACGATACACTTGGTTCAATTGATACGGACGGGCGTCGTTTCCTACTTGTGCCCAGCTAGCCCGAACTTTACCAAAACTCAAAACTGAACTTTGAACATTAAACAAGTCGGTCAATACCGCACTTACCGAAGCCGAAGGATAGAAGTAAGAACGCGCATCGGCAGGCAGTGTGCTCGACCAGTCGTTGCGACCTGTGAGGTCTAAAAACAAAGCATTGCGCCAACCTAATTGGAAAGTTCCAAAGAGCGATTGCATTTCAGTTTGCTCGATACGACTTTCTACCGTATTGAGGCTAGGAACTGAGTTTGAGAGGTTATAAACGCCATCTACTACCAATTCTCCAACTCGTGTGAAGTTACGCTTGTAGTAGTTTTGGCGCAAAATACCTCCTCCTTGAGCCGCAATTGAAAAATCGCTCGTAAGAGATTTGTTAAAACTTAAGATAACATCCGAGTTAGTTTCTTGAGCGCGCAATACCTCTTCAGAATACTGTCCTGGGGTACGGTTTCCGTTGCGAACACGTTCAAAATTGATAACATTGATACGAGTATCCGACCAAAAATCAGTACCCGAACGCGCCAACAAACTTAAATAAGGGGTAATTTTATAGTTAAGCGCGATATTGCCCACAAGGCGATCTTTGACGTTGCTTAGCGGCAATTTGTCATTGATATAAAATGGATTTGTGAAGAAAGTGTGTTGCCAGTTTGGGGGATCACTATCTGGCAAACGCCCTGCAAGTGCACGTTGAATGTGCGTACTTGTATAATCATCATAGTTTTTGTGTTGCTCCCATGAGATATGGCGGTGCGCCCAGATAAATTGCTGCCCTTCTTGATAGCCACGGTTTTTGGAGCCTGATTTAATATATTCAGACGATAGCGTTACGCTCAATTTGGGAGTAAAGTTATATCCAGTATTGAGTTTGAAGTTGTTACGATAAAAATCATTGCTGCGCATGATACCATCTTGTCCCATGCGACCAATCGAAAGGCGAAAATTACCTTTTTCATTAGCTCCTGATATAGCGATGTTGTTGGTACGAGTTTGGCCAGTTTCCCAATATTGCTCCCAGTTGTTTGGATTAGGTGTAAGAGGCGCTACCTGCGTCCCCGACCACCAGTGACGAATGAGACGCCCGTCCATGGGTGCCCCCCAGCTTTCGTCAGTACCTTCAGTACCAAAAAGAGGAGCAGTAGGGCCATAAGCCGCACGGTACTGCGCAATGGCATCGCCTGTAATGGCCCCTGACCATCCGTCAGCGTACCAAGTACGGTATCCATTACCTACGCCATAAATATCTTGGAAATCAGGCTTTACGAGTGGTCTCTCAAAAGTTATGTTTGAGTTTAATTCTACACCGATACCTTTAGTACCTGCCCCATTTTTGGTAGTAATCAAGATTACCCCGTTTGCAGCACGCGAACCATACAAGGCAGCGGCGTTGGGTCCTTTCAAGACACTAATGTCTTTGATATTGTCAGGACTTACTTCCGAAAGGCCGCCTCCAAATTGTTTCTCGCCACTAGTCATGGAGTTAGAAGTACTTTGGTCGATAGGCACCCCGTCAATTACCACCAGTGGCTGGTTGTTGCCTGATACCGAAGAAGCACCACGAATCTGAACCGTAGAACCACTACCGGGACCACCATTACTCTGGACTCTTACCCCCGCAACCCGTCCTGCGAGGTTGTTGACGACGTTGTTGGAGCGAGCTTCCACTATTTGCGAACCTTTCACTTCTTGAACTGTATAGCCCAACGCTTTTTTCTCTTTTTCAATACCAAAAGCGGTTACAACTACTTCTTGGAGTGCTTTGACGTCCGGTAAAAGCTCAATGTTTATTGTTGAGCGAGAGCCCACCGTGATTTCTTGGGTACCATATCCAATAAAACTAAAAACCAAAACAGCATTATCGTCAGGAATCGAAACTTTATACCCCCCGGTGCCGTCAGTGGCTACCCCAGTTCTCGAACCTTTAAGTAGTACGTTTACACCTGGAAGCGCTCCCTCATCTTTGGAAGTAACCGTCCCAGTGACTATCCGCTGGGCGTATCCTGCCCAGCTTATCGCACACAAAGCAGAAAATAGTAGAAGTCTTTTCATCTGGTAATAGTTTGGTTGTTTGTTTAAGTTAAGTGTAATTCACGCTATGCACCGACCGCCCCGAAACTGCTAATACAGGCCGCATAAGTACCAGCAACCGTTACGGCCGGGCAAGCGTGGCCAAGCAAGAGGACTTTTCCTCCTTTATCGTTTAGAAAACCAATCACTGAGCTTTGAGCAATTGTCTTTTCTATCCAAATTTTTTACCCTGATTTTGGCAGATTTTGTTTAGGTTAAGCTACATCATCCATCTTCTCGAAAGATGGCATTCCGAAAATGAGAAAAGTCTTGTTACTCCTCTTTATGTCTTTTCTCAAGTTGATAAGCCTCTACAAGTGCGGCTAAAGAAGTTTACCAACGTGAAGTAAATTGTATTTTTTTTCTAAATACTGCTCGAAAGTATGTCGTTAAAAACAAATAATCAAGTTTATTCGATAGATTTTTTTAAAATATTCAAAAAATATACAAAATATACAATTTTTTCCAATTTAAAGCAAAATTATATTCTTCTTTATTACATTTATACCAAATTTTAAAATACCAACATACAATACACATTAGTTTTAAAAATCATCATAAAATCTATTTTTATAGAAAAAAATTAGATTTTTAGTTTTAAAAATACCACAAAATAGTCATCAATTTGATTTTTCTTAATTTTTTAATATATTTATACAGACAAAATATTGCATACAAAATTATCTTTTTCTAATTTTGTTAAATGTAAATGAGTAATGAGTCGTTGCCAAGCGAGTATCCTTTTTCCTTCCCGAAAAGAAATCATTCATCCTTTACATCTTCGCCTAATGTCATCTATCATCAACCGCCGTGATTGGCTCAAATCTGGCTTACTAGCATCCGCAGGTCTTACTTTTGGTCAATCAGCCCCCTCCTATGCTAACCAAGCTTCTCAGCTGGGCATTATTAATGTATATGCCGAACGAGAAATGGAACTCGCAAAAGAAGCCATGCTAGCAGCAGCACCTCAAATCAAAGCTAGGCTATCGTCCAACGAAAATCCTTGGGGGCCTTCTGCTTCTGCTATCAAAGCAATCATCGAAACTGCCCCTAAAGCATTTTTGTACGCTGGCGGTATCACAATGGAGCTCCGCAAAAGCATTGCAGACATGCACGGAGTAGCTCCCGACCAAGTGCTGCTAGGTGCAGGGTCTTCGGAGTTACTCATGGCTAGTTTAATGATGGCTGCCACCAAAGGAAAAGTCATGATGGCGGAGACTTGCTATATCTCGGGAAGAGATGCCCGCGACGAAAGCGCCAAAATGCCCACTGAAAAAGTAGCCCTTACCAAAGATTATCAGTACGACTTAGATGCAATGGCTACGCGTGTGGGTTCAGATACTGCCATGATTTATGTTTGTAACCCAAACAACCCGACCGGTGTCATGCTTCCTTCCGCAAAACTTAAGTCATTTTGTGATGCCGTATCTCCCAAATCAACCGTTTTGGTAGATGAAGCATACATCGATTATGCACCAAACCCTGCTACCGACAGCATGGTAGATTGTATCAAAAAAGGGCAAAATGTATTAATCTTAAGAACATTATCGAAGCTACACGGCTTTGCAGGGCTGAGAATTGGGTATGCCCTAGGTCAGCCTGAGATTTTGAAAGAACTCAGAAAATATTGTTCTGGAGGTTTTACGGTATCCGCTACTTCGGCGGCGGCGGCGGTGGCAAGTTTCAAAGACAAAGCCTTCCAAGAGATGGTTATCAAGAATACCGCAGAGTCTAAAAAATTCCTTTATGACACGCTGAAGTCAATGGATTACACTTATTTGCCTTCCGACGCCAATTTTGTATTGTTCCCTATCAAAATAAAAGGGCAAATGCTCGTTCAAAAAATGATGGCCGAAGGAGTTAGCGTAAGAAGTTGGGCTTTTGACCAGCAGAATTGGTGCCGCGTAAGTATTGGTACGATGGACGAAATGAAAGCATTCAAAGAAGCCTTTACCAAATCTGTTAGTTAAGCCTCTTCAAAGATGAAGTTTATTTTTATCCTATGCTGTGCCCTATGCCTGAGTGCATATGGGCAAGAATCAAAACGCGCGCTCACTCTTTCAGAGTATGATCTCATCAAAGGCATTTCGTTTAAAAACATTGACAAAAAAACATCTATCCGGGAAAAAGGATTCTTATTTTCACGGCCTTCTACCAACGGCGTATTTTCAGTAGCTCTCAATGACGGTAGCGAACGAAAAATCTTTTTGTACAAAATCTCTGAAGGGACTACTCCCAAAGGTCTGGGATTATTGGCGGTTTTTAGTACTCCTACTAAGCAGATTCAGCAGTGCATCCCCAATACCCTGGCTCCCAAAGAGGTATGGACTAAGTACGTCGAAGACCTCAAAAACAACAACAAAACGACCGACGGCTTTGCGGTTTGTATGGCTTATGTTTTGAGTCAGCTAGGTCCCGATTTGGCGCCTGAGAGTACAAAAGAAGAAGAAGATTCAAACGATTTTTGCTTTCCTGCCGAATTATTCGTCAATCTCGCCAATGGGACCGAAAAATCGATTGCAAGTATCCAAGTAGGAGATATAGTTTCGGGAATTAAGGAAAGCAAAGTAACTCAGGTAAAAAAGCACCAAGGTACATTCTCACTGACTCGCTTGCTCATCAAACCCAACGGCCAAGCATGGGTGAGTAGTAAGGTACAAAATGGGTTGATTGCCCTTGAAGTTACTCCTAATCATCCCCTTCTGACCCTTCTGGGAAAAACTTCCGTAAATCGATTAAAAAGGAACGATTGGGTTTTTGTGCATGATGTAGTCTCCGGAAGGTACGTGACTGCCGAAATTGTGGATATCCAACAAAATGCTAGAACGGTGCCTGAAGTCTATAGCCTCACTACCGAAAACGGTACTTATGACGTAGAAGGTATTGTGGTTTTGGATAAACACTAAACTAGGCTTAATATTTATATTCACTTAACCACGCAGATAGCAAAATAGGGAGAGTCTTTTTTTATTGATAACTAATAGTTTGCAACCTCTAGAAAAAAAAGCCCTGATTTTCATCAGGGCTTTTATAATGGAAACCTAAATCTAATTTATTGATTAGAAGAATTTAGCGCGATTGTCAACTATCTTGGCACTTTCGCGGATAGCTTCATTGAGTAAGAAACTAGCCTGGAAGCTTTTCGATTGTAAGTTAGCCTTATACATCGAATAATCCCCAATCGGCGGTGCAGGAGTGCTGCTAATTTGCTCCATGATAAACACGCCATTCTCACCCGTAAATACTTTTGATTTTTTACCTGGTTTCAAGCCAAAACCTCTACCCAATGCAATCGGGTCAAGTCCAGCACTTGTGAGGAAGCCGGTCGCCAATGAAATATCGTTGGCTGTTTCGACCAAAGCACCTGCGCCATATTTTTGGGCAATACCTTCTAAAGTAGGTGCTTGAATAGACGACAACTTTTTAGCGATTTGCTCAGCCTTCAACTCATTACGAACCTTCAACGTCAATTCTTCACGAAAATCGTCAACCTTAGCAGTATTTTTATCTGACTTACCAGTCAAAATCGCTACTACATACTGTTCGTCGGTCTCAAAAACAGGAGATACTTGATCTATTTTAGTATCATCATTGAAAGCCCACCGAACGATTTCTCTAGCATTTTGCATTGTATTGATGTTGGAAGCACCTTCTGGAATCCGATTTGCGGTTTGTACAAGCAAAGACTTGTCTTTCTTTGAGGCTTCATCAAAATCTGCTTTTGATTTTGAATCTAGTGCAAATTGATCGGCTTTCGCATAAATCGCATCGCGAGTAGCTTGGCTTGGCGTCATCGTTTTGCCAATTGCCGCGATTTTGTACAACACATTGGTTTTGGCCTCGGTTACTTTGATGATATGGAATCCAAAGTCAGATTCAATCAAACGACCAATCAATCCCGTGCCACTCATTCCAAAGACGGCATCATTGAAAGGCTTCACCATCGCACCTTGACGGAAATACCCTAAATCACCACCACGCTGGGCCGAAGCTTGGTCTTGGCTATTGGTAGCGGCTAGTTGTTCAAAGCTAGCCCCCCCTTGTAGTTGTTTCAACAAATCTTGGGCTTTGGTACGAGCCACCGCTTTGGCCGAATCTCCCGTACCCACAGGACGAATCAAGATATGACTTGCTTTGGCAGTATAAGCAGTATCTAATTTCGTACCACCATATTTATAAATAAAGTACGTATTTCCTTCACGATAAGGTCCATTGACACTACCTGGAATAAATCCTTTCACCGCAGCTTTCAATTGGTCGGGCATTTCGGAAAGCGACCAGTAAAGCTTTGTAGGTACATCAGAGTTGATTCTGGCATAAGTCGAGTCATTGGGAGCAGTAGCCAAGCCACGTGCCAATTCTTTAATTCTGTTGTATAATTCTACGCTATCTTCTTTGGTAGGTACCACAGGAAACGAAATATACTGAATAGTACGCGAGTTAAAGCCTTTATATTCGTCTTTATGCTTGGCCAAATAATCCTCTAGTTGAGAATCTGTCACTTTGATAGTGGTATCAAGTACAGAATAAAAAGGCACAAACAAATAGCGCAATGAAGCTTTAGTAGCCTGAGCTTGGTATTCTTTCTCCGCTTCTGCACGTGTTACATAAGTACCAAGACGTACTAGGTTTTCATATTTTTGGCGAAGACGGTCTTCTGCTAAACTCTTTTCAAAGTTTGCCCAAGCTTGCTGTTGTTCAGGGGGCAAATTTTTGAGGTTTTTGAGGTAGCTAATGACCGAAGTTTTGTCAAAAACGCCTGTTTGAGGATTAGTGAACGACTGCTGAACCGCAGGGCTTACGTTGTTACCCTGCACCATGTCAATCAGCTCTTCGTTGCTCACTTTCAAACCTAGCGCTTCGTATTCTTTTTTGTAGGCATAATCTACAATGTACTGATTCCAGACTTGCTCACGCAGCGACTGCTGTTCGGCTTCAGAAGCAGCACGACCAGTTTGGGCCTCAAAAGCCTGACGCGCTTGGTCAAGTTTTTGTTGGAAATCTTTGTAGTCAATGGTTTCGCCGGCTATTTCACCTACTTTTTGGCTATTTCCACCTAGCAATGAATTGGGCCCTATAATATCTCCCCCTACGATAAAGAGAATTAAACTGACAGCAATGATGAGAACTGCAATACCTGACCGCTCCCTAATTTTGTTGATTAACGCCATAGTTGCTTGCGCGTTATTTAGTTAAAGTTAATTGTTTATTAGTTGATTAAAATAAGTAATCCTGTGGATTCCAGAAATTGACCCGCAAAATAACATCTTTTACGTCTACAATCCAACACTGATTGATTCTTTGTCAATTTTCATGCCAACGATTTATTGATTTTTAACGTATCACCCACAATTTTTGGGTTATAGGAGGAAAGCGGCTACCATTGATTCTCAAAATATAGAAACCTGAAGGCAAGTCTGTTACTTTGATGGGTTGAGATTTGGTGAAGGAAGGCAAATACTGATGAAAAATAACTTTGCCTGTAGCATCAACTACGTAGATATTAGCATTTTCGATAGTATTGAGGCTTTCTACCGAAAAAGCCCCATCCGTACTTGGGTTGGGATAAACAGCTATTTGGCTATCCGAGGATTCTAAAATATATTGATAATCTTCGGAAATAGGAGACACACACATGTGGGCATCATCAATATAATAAAAAGCCGTTACGGAATATTTGCCCGCATCAACCGCCTTTAATAAATTGTCGGTAGTAATGGTGTTCTTATCTCCATAAGTCCACTTAAACTGAATATTGGGGAGGTATTGGCCCGTTGCCTCAAGCGTAAAAGGGCTATACTTTGTAATTTTAGGACGGGCAGGAATAGGATTTACCTCTACCTTTACTTCGGGCGATGGTAAAGAGGTGCATCCCAAGGCATCTATGGTACGGGCTTGATAGTTGCCCGAAGTAGCAACTTTTAATTGCTGACTACTGACTTTGTCGTTCCAGATGGTGGTAAGAGGAGTGTTGGCCGATAAAGTTACGGTTTCACCTTCGCAAAAGCGCAACGGGCCACTCGCTGTAATAGAAGGCGTAGCCGGCAGTGGATGCACCGTAACACGGAGAGGTGTAGAATAGGACGAATAACAATTATACTGATTCATCGCTCTCACTGCATATTGTCCAGAGGTATTGACGGTAATAGTACCTGTTTTTTGACCACTACTCCACTCAATACTTCTGCTAGTAGACTCATTAATAGCTCCCTGGACTTCCAACTCTACGCTTGCGTCAGCACAAAAATCAAGAGGACCTTTGGCTACGACCGTGGGAACCTCCGGTACTGGATTCACTACCGCCGAAACCCCCGCTGAAAAATCAGACCAACAACCGTTTTGGTCTTTGATTTGAACCCGGTAGGCTTGATTGTCGCCAATAAATATATTTTGTGAAGTAGCTCCATTGCTCCACCGAAAACCTGAAGCATCCTGAACCGTCAATTCGGCTTTGTCTCCGGCACAAATCACCAAATTGCTCTTCGCAATGATAGTTGGCTGATTGGGTTTTGGTAAAGCTTCAAAGGTTTTGTTGGAAATATTGATGGTAGGAGAAAACAAAAAATTTCCAGCGGCATCACGCGCCTTCAACCGATAAGACCCAGGGCCGGTGTTAAAGATGTACTCGTTCCAACCCGTATTCCAACTATAAGAAGAAAAATTTCCTTGCACCGTCAGTTTTACCTGACCATTGTCAGCGCATCCAATTTTGACCATAGGAATAGGTACGGGGGCTTGGGGCTGCGAACGGTTAAAGAAGTCTTGCGTCAGGCTAGCGTTCCACAGTTCAGCCAAGGTTGACAAAGCTTGCCCTTGAATATGCACCCCATCAGGGCGAGGTACTTGCAGGTTGTCGGTAGCAGGCCCTTCAAACACATTGTGGGTGGTCTGAATGACTCTATTTTGGGCATTAATCACCGCCGATTCAGTACGTGCATTATACGAAACTTTGGCAATCATCCAACTTATATCGTGTCCCGAATCGTTGCGACTTTGACTCACTACTTGCTGTAGATTAGAGACGATTTCTCCTTCTGACAAAAAAAACTGCGTATCCGCTTCGCCTTGATGCCAAAGCACAGCCCTGATCCCCGTCAAAGAAGCGTATTGCTTAATCGTAACCCTGAGTTGCGAATAGGGAAGCTGATTGGTATAAGTACCTCCAATGTAGGGGTTAGTAGCCCAGCCTGTGGTACTTTCGCGCCATGCACGACTAGTGGTACCTTCCAAAGCCGCATTGAAAAATAAAACCGGTACATTGAGCCGATTGGTGAGCATATCTCCTAATTTACCCCAAGACCAAGCCGAATACCCATAAGGAGCGATATAGCTATCAGAATTGAGATGCGCAAAATTTGGCTCTGGTAATTCATTTGTTTCAAAAGAAGCATTCAAAAAATTGAAGCAATTGACGCGGTCGTCGTTGGCACTAGGAGCACCGTAATTTTGTAATCCACGTGCATTGGACTGCCCTGCCACCACAAATACCTCCCCTATTCCAATTCTCTCTGTTTCGGTTTGTTCAGAGACTTGACCATTTCTGATTACCCTCACCTTCAACTTATACCACCCTCCTTGACCAGTGATTGTTCCTGAAAATATACCTCCGATGGGATTCGCCTCTAAAAGCTGCCAGCTTGTTTCGGTACCTTGCCCAGCTGCCATCGGTACCAAAGAGGCTTCTACCCTTTCGGGGATTCCTTGCTGATAGGTACCAGAAACGACGAAGGTAGCGGTGTTGGCATTAGACCTTTGAAAAACGATACGCGATAATGGAAAAGTAATATTGACTTGGGCAAATGAAGTAGCTTGTGCAAACAATAGCGCAGCAAATAGGAAGAAAGGAACAAATAACCGCTTATTTTTCAGGGGTTTTTGGAAATTAATCATTAAAATTTTCTAATTCTCAATGAGGTAAAAGCTTCAAAATTACTTAATTAAATCCTATTGATAAGGATAAAATGCAAAAATTATCTTTATCCACCTTTATTACGCCCTCCTAACGCCTATCGTTGCAATGAACAAGCAGGTGCTGAAGAAAATAAAAAACGTTGGTGAAATTAAGTCAAGCACAAAATTACGAGTGCTTCCTTAGTCACCAACGTTCGACTTATTTAACGGGCCAAATCGCCCTACAAAAGTTATTTAACGGGATACGTAACGTTTGCCATTAGAATATTTAAAATCTACACTACCGCCAAAATCTGTTTTTTCAAAAGCGACTCCATCATGAAAGTCAGCGTATTTGAAATCGGCATTGCGCTGAAAACGAGCATTGCGAAAGCTCACTTTATTACTAAAATTTGCGTATTTAAAATCGGCATTATCACGGAAACGAACTTCATCAAAATGAGCGGTAGCCGAAAAATCCGCATATTTAAAGTTGGCATAATCGCCAAAAGAAATGCCCGTAAAATCGGTTCCTTTTCGAAAGTTAGCATATTTGAAATTAGCTTGCTGCGCAAATTTGCTACCTCCAAAACGAGCTTCCTTCGAAAAAGTAGAATATTTGAATTCGCTTCCGTTTTCGAAAGTACAATTCTCAAATACTACATTTTCCCGAAAATCCGCTGAATAAGTAGTGCCTCCACCCGTAATTTCGACGACAAATACTTTGCTGCGACGACCGTTTTCTTCAATATGCTTATAGGCAATGACATCCCCTTTGAAGATACAGTTTCGAAATACCACCGGTACTTCTACCACCGTTTTGATTTCGGCCCATGCACTTTTTTCTTTTTTTACTTTACGATTCGATAACTCCGTAAAGTCTAAGTCTCCTGTCACTACAATCCCGTCGTATTGTACTGATTTGTTTTGGTCAATAGCCCTAAATATCTCAGAAGCAGGCACTTCTTTTTGAGCATATCCTGAGGTGGCTACTACTACTGCTAACATTAGGCCAAGTAAACGTTTCATCGCTGTATGAGTTTTGTTGAGTAGATAATTTATTAAATACAACCATAAGATGCTACAATGAGGCGGAAGGTTGCATGTATCTCTATTTTTTTAAATTTTATTATTTCACCAAAACAAATAAAATCTGACCTTTGGGAATCAATCTCGGCATTATATGATTACAGCACGTCGCATTTTATACTTTGCATTTGTACTATTATTAGTTGAAAGTTGTGCTCCCAAAAGCTTCGTTTCTTCTACCAATAGCATCCACTTAGCTTTGGGAAACCCTACCCAAGCCAATGACTCCTCTCCCGACAACTACCTCATTGTCAAACCTCAATACACGCTTTCTTATAATCGTACAAAAGGCCATGCCAATTGGGTATCATGGGAGTTATCAAGAAATTGGCTCGGAAGTAGCGACCGTCAAAATGATTTTAGGCCCGACGATAATCTGCCCCAAAGCTGGGTCAAGATTACCCCCAGCGACTACTCCAATACAGGTTTTGACCGTGGGCATTTGTGTCCTTCAGCCGACCGAACCAATTCGCCCGCCACTAATTCGAGTACTTTCTTGATGACCAATATCATCCCTCAAGCACCTGAACTCAATCGAGAATCGTGGGCTTATCTGGAAGAATTTTGTAGAGATTTGGCTTTACAAAAATACAAACTCTACATCACAGCAGGTACTTATGGAACAGGCGGCGAAGGAAGCAAAGGAAGCGCACGAAAAATCAATGACAAAGTGAATGTTCCGGCCCGTATCTACAAAATCATCGTTGTTTTACCAGAAAATGGTAGTATCAGTGACCTCTCTGCCGACACGCCCGTTATTGCGGTTGATTTTCCTAATAAAAGTAATGCCTTACAGAATGCGGGTTGGTTTCGTTTTGTAACCACAGTTGCCGAAATCGAAGAAAAAACCGGTACTCGTTTTTTCTCAAGTACTACATCTTCAGTGCGTAACGCACTTATTAACAAACGTTTTGATTATCGTAATTCTAGTATCGACATTGATACCAAATGCAGTGTATACAAAGGCAATACCCTTTTTGTGGGACGAAGTGGGGGGTGTTATTACTTCAATGCCAAAGGCAACAAAACTTATGTAGAGCGCAATTTATGCGACTGTAAATAAAACAGGGGGCCTATTCGCCCCAAGCCGTAATCATAAGTGTACGTGAGCCACCGTAGTTGCGGTGCTCACACAGGTAAATACCTTGCCAAGTCCCCAGCGCCAAATGACCATTAGTAACCGGAATCATCACCGAAACACCCAATATTGATGCCTTCAAATGCGCAGGCATATCATCCGAACCTTCATAATCATGCCGATAATCGGGGTCGTTTTCGGGGGCAATTTTGCTAAAATACATCTCAAAATCTTTGCGAACGGTGGGGTCGGCGTTTTCGTTGATTGTCAACGAAGCAGAAGTATGCTGGATAAAAACTTGACACATACCTGCCCTTAGCTCTTTAAGTTGGGGCAATGCTCTCAGCACTTCGTCCGTAATAAGATGAAACCCTCGTGAGCGTTCTCTAAGTTGTAATCGTTGTTGAAAAATTTTCATCATATACAATTAGCATCTTTCAAATCATGTAACACAAAGACAACACTTTTTCACTATAGCCGCCTATTATACAGGCCGCTTGTTTACTTTCAGTATATCTTGTGTCAAAGGTTTTTTGGGGACATTAATTTGCCCCTTCAACTTTCTAATAAAAGTACTAATAGCGAGTTGCTCTTCTTGTGTCAATGGATTGTTTTGGTCTCCGATAATGTCCACCTCTAGTTCTTTTGCCTTACTTTTCATTCTGGGAAGTATTTATGGAGTAGTTTCCTTTTAAGACCTGAAAGTGGTTTTTAATTCCTAAACGCCGTAGGAGTCAGGTTAGTTTGTTTTTTGAAAAAGTGGTTAAAGTGCGCGGGTTCTTCAAAACCCAAACAATCACTTATTTGAGAGATATTCCAATCGGTATGTTTGAGAAGGGCTTTGGCTTCGCTAGTTAAGCGCTCCGCGATGTGTCCGGTAGTAGTTTTGCCCGTACTTAGCTTGATGGCGCGATTGAGATGATTGACGTGGACATTGAGCTGACTAGCAAAGTCTTTGGCCGACCGCAACGAAAACTTTTGCGAGGGAGATTCTATCGGAAACTGTCTTTCAAGCAATTCTGTAAACACATTGGTAAGTCGCGTATTGGCATCAATGTTTTGGTATAGTCTTTCGGAAGGCTGCATTTTCAACGCATAATGAACCATTTCCATGATATAATTTCGAATCAAATCGTATTTAAAACGATAGTCGGATTGCAGCTCCTCTAGCATTTTCTCAAAAACCTGAGCCACATTTCTATCTTGCGTCTCGTTGAGTGGATAGGCAGGCTTTCCTCCAACGGCGTACATGGGCAGTTCGCGGAGGTTATTGCGCATGTATTCACTAAAAAACTCCTCTTTGAAAATACAAAAAAAACCACTGCGCGTATCATCAAGAGGCTGCATCGTGTAGGGGACTTGCGGATTAAAAAACAACAGCGTCGTTCCTTCCACCTCCAAACTTTTGTCGGCATAGTGATACACAAAATGCCCCCGAATCAATGATATTTTGTAATAATCACGTCGCGCATATTGTATGGGTGCTTTTCCGACTTTATGATAGTCTTCGAGTCGAAAAGCATTGAAATGTCCTAAATCCTGCGACAAATTAGGGGGCGTTTCGTTGAGCTTTTGCCGATAAAAATCCTCTAGCGTTTCAGTTTTTGACATGACGGTACATTTTTGATAACAAAAATAAATTAAGGCTTCTACAGAAAACTAGCCGTATCGTCACCAAGACTATTATTTGGTAACGATACGGCAGGGTGCTACAAACTAGGTTAACTAATTTATCTTTATCCTTTACGGTCAGCGCTTTGACGCTCAATCATCCAAGCGGGGTATTCGGGAGTTAGCTTGCTAATTTCGTCCAACTGAGCAAGCTCATCTGCTGTAAGCTGTACTTCTGTGGCCTTTAGATTATCGTCCAATTGAGTGGTATTTTTGGCACCAATGATAACACTCGTCACCACTGACTGGTGTAAAAGCCACGCCAATGCAATCTGTGCAACCGAAACACCCTTTTGAGTGGCGATGATTTGCATCACATCTATGATGTCATAGGCTTTTTCTTTATTGACCGGCGGGAAGTCGAAATTGGCACGGCGCGCATTTTCTGGAGTTTCGTGGCGTCCATATTTACCACTTAGCAGCCCTCCTGCCAACGGACTCCAAACCATCAAACCTACTTTTTGATCTTGTAAAAGCGGGACAATTTCGCGTTCTAAATCCCGGCCTGCTATCGTATAATAAGCTTGTAATGAGATAAATTTAGCGAATTGTTTTTGCTCCGAAATCCCCAAAGCTTTCATGATGTGCCAAGCCGCCAAATTGCTACATCCAATATAACGCACCTTTCCGCTGCTTACCACACTATCGAGGGCGGCGAGGGTCTCTTCGAGCGGCGTAAGAGGGTCATAACCGTGGATTTGATATAAATCAATGTAATCCAACTGAAGACGTTGAAGACTTTCGTCAACCTGTTGTAAGATATGCTTGCGACTCAAGCCCGATTCATTGACTCCCGCGCCCATTTTCCCCCGGACTTTGGTAGCAATAACGAGTTCGTCACGGTGTAGTCCTAGATTGCGAATGGCCGCTCCAGTCATTTTTTCGCTGAGTCCTTCGCTATAGACATTGGCAGTATCGATAAAATTAATCCCAGCATCTACCGATTTTTTCACTAAAGCATCCACTTCATCTTGGGGGAGCGTTCCGATGGCAGTCCACATTCCTTTTCCGCCAAAAGTCATTGTTCCGAGACATAATTCTGAGACTTTAAGTCCCGTATTTCCTAACAAATTGTATTTCATGGTAATTGTATGATTTTGTGTTCAATAGATTCAACAAGTCTTACGATATACCTCATTTGATTTTGATTCATTATAAAAAACAAACAAAAGTATTTGTGAGACACTCCTAAAAAGCACATCCTGCATGCTCGGCTATGCTTTTTTTACTTCACAAAAGTACACGATTAGAGTGCCTATCTGTTTGCCTGAATCAAACGGATACTTGCAAAATTCAAACAATTGATAGAGATACCGAATTTAGGAGAAAAAACAACATGAGTCACTCCTAAAATTAGAGGGCGTAACAGCTAAGGCGAAGGACGGCCAAATAGAAGCTCAAGGTTTGTAGTCAAATAAGTTATAGTTTGACCATAACTTGCCCCAAACTATAATTTGGGGCAAATTTGGTATTGCGTCTCCGACGCAAATCATACAAGCTCAACAGTTTATACTACTCTACTACACGCACGCCTACGTAAGAAGAAGCATTGCCAGAACAAAAAACTTTATGTACTGCTTTCCACAACAGCACTCTCACATTCTGCCTCGGAGAGGCACAAGGTTTGTAGCTAACAAGGTCCCTCCAAAAACAAACGACTTCGGAGAAGTCAAACACAAGCTTGATGGAGGACAAAATCAAATGGCATTTGTAAAAAGGACATCATCATAACTTGCCCCAAACTATAATTTGGGGCAAATTTGGTATTGCGTCTCCGACGCAAATCATATAAGCACAACAGTTTATACTACTCTACTACACGCACGCCTACGCAAGAAGAAGCATTGCCGGAACAAAAAACTTTATGTACTGCTTTCTGAAAATCGCTGGCATCGGCTTTATAAATATTGACAAACTTTTGAGGATTGCGATCTACCAACGGAAACCACGTACTCTGCACCTGCACCATTATTTTATGACCTTTTTTGAAACGGTGAGCCGCGTCTTGCATATCAAACTTCACGTGTTCTATTTTGCCCGGCTTCATAGGTTCGGGTGTTGTGAAGCTATTTCTGAATTTGGCACGCATCACTTCACCACGAACTAGCAATTGAAATCCCCCCATAGCTTTGCGGGGATTTTCGGGGCTGTCGTTGGGGGCATTGCCAGGATAGACATCAATCAGTTTTACCACAAAATCGGCATCTGTTCCGGTCGTTGACACAAATAAATCAGCAAATACATTTCCCGAAATGGTCACATCTTCGCTCAAAACATCCGACTCATACACCAACACATCTGGGCGCTGCGACGCAAAACGCTGGTCTTCATACATAAAATCACTTCCCCTAATCACCCGAATCTCCGATGTATAAGGAACGGGTTTGGAAGGGTCGCTGGTATATTCATTGTAAGCAGGTTCTTTGCCTTTTGAAGGGGGGGCATTAAACGACAACTTGCCATCTGCATGAAAATACAATTTCTTCTCTACCGAATTTTTGGGCGGCCATTGGTCGTAAGTGCGCCATTCGTTGGCTCCTGTCTCAAAAATATAAGCTTCGGGCAATTGCGGGTCAGGAGTATCTTTTAGGTGATGATTAAAAAATGGCAATTCAATATTTTTTTGATAAAACTCACTCGTAGCCGACCCAAAACGAATATGACCTAATGACTCGCCTTTGCCACGCGCCCAGCCTCCATGAATCCACGGCCCCATCACCAAACGATTGGAAGACGAAGGGCTGTTTTTTTCGATACCTTCATAAGCTTTCAGCGGCCCATACAAATCCTCTTGGTCAAACCATCCTCCTACTACCATCACCGCAGGTTTTACGTTTTTGAGGTGCGGAACAGGCGTGCGAGATTGCCAAAACTCGTTGTAGGTTTCATTTTCCATCAACTGATTCCAGATGCGATTTTCACCTTTGAAGATTTTCTCGTTTACATTTTTTAAAGGGCCTAATTTCATATAAAACTCATACCCATCTGGTGTACCATAAGCCGAATACCCCGGACGCCCTCTAGGAGAGGGAACTGGACGAGGTGCTCCATAAGAAGAAATAAACGAAAAAGTCCCCATCAAGAAAAAGGCCCCATTGTGATGGCGGTCGTCGCCCATAAACCAATCAGTGACAGGGGCTTGTGGAGAAGCCGCCTTCAAGGCAGGGTGGGATTCGACGGTGGTCATGGTCGTATAATACCCCGGTGCCGAAATCCCCCACGTACCCACGCGGCCGTTGTTGCCTTCTATGTTTTTGATAAGCCAATCAATGGTATCATAGGCATCTGAGCTTTCATCGTTGTCGGTTGCATTTTTCTTTTTGGAAATAAAAGGGCGATAAGCTTCAAAATCTCCCTCCGACATGTATTTGCCACGCACATCCTGATACACAAAAATATACCCATCACGAGCAAAAAGCATCGACGGTCCTAAAGATGTTTTGTATAAAGTATCTCCATAGGGTGCCACACTATAGGGAGTGCGATTGAGCATGATCGGAAATTTTTTCCCGTTAGCTACTTCTTTTGGTACATAAATAGACGTAAATAGCTTTACCCCATCCCGCATTGGAATCATACGTTCCATTTTGACGTAATTTTTACGGATATACACCGAATCTGCATTGATTTTTGGGGCTTGTGCTAGAGCGACTTGCATCAAACCTAGCATTAATAATGAAAAAACTAACTTCATTTGATTTTTTTGAAAGTGATGAAGAAAAACACCGGTAGAATAAACTATTTGATGCATAAAAACGAGGGGATTAGGATGTATTACAGAAAGGTTTGGCTCTAATAAGGAATAGTAGGCTTAGGAACGGCTCTTTCTTTTGCGGCTATGAAAATACAAAACGAGGCCGATAATCACATCATTTTTTACTAAAAACGAAAAAGCCCTCACGAAGAGGGCCAATAGTTTTAGAGAATAATCTAGCGAATCAAAGCAACACATGGTTTTTGGGTTGGATAGGCTTCGGGATATTTGGGTCGCCTATCATCAGCCTATTATAAATTGATTTTAGCGAAAGCGTTTTCCTAACAATCATATCTTTTGTTAACGATTAACCTTGCATTGGCACTTACTTTCCGATACAAAACTTAGAGAAAATATTTGCCAATAAGTCATCATTAACTATTTGGCCTGTGATTTCACCCAAATGGTGCAATGCCAGTCTTATATCTTGCGCTAAGAAATCGCCCGTTATGCCCATATCTAAGCCATTCAAAGCATCGGTAAGAGCTTCTTGGGTTTTGAGCAAATGCTCGTAATGTCGTAGGTTGGTCACAACAGTATCATCAGAAGTCTTAGCGGTCATCACCATAGCAGCCAATTCCTTTTTTAGTTCTTCAATACCTGTACCTGTTTTGGCTGAAATAGCCACCTCACCCAACCCTCTCCTTTCTGGAGAGGGCTTTAATCCCCCTTCTCCTGTAAGGAGAGGGGCAGGGGGTGAGGTTACCCTTACAATCTCTTGCAGTACCGCATCGACATTCTCTAACACCTCTTCATTTGTGAAACGAACAAGCGTTATACCATATATTTTATTCAATTCTTCTGAACGTAACTTATCATACTCCTTTTGTTCTGAGTTCGTATGAATACCCCCGTCTACTTCAATACCCAAACGGTGTTCGGCACAATAAAAATCCAAAACAAAGCCTTCCTGAACAGGATGTTGTCTTCTAAATTTTAGATTGTTAAGCTGCCTATTTCTCAAAATTTGCCATAGGAACTGCTCTGCATCTGTTTCTTTTTGTCGCAAATACCGCGCATTCTCCAAGATTTCTGGGGGAATTTTGTAGTTCATTAGCTTATATCCTTCTTCAATAAGAAGTTGTGCTTTGGATTTAACCTCACCCAACCCTCTCCTTTCTGGAGAGGACTCCAAACTCCCTTCTCCTGCAAGGAGAGGGGCAGGGGGTGAGGTTAAATCCGCTTTATTCTTCACCCACAATACCTTTTTTCCTTCCTCTAACCCCTGCGCTAAATTTTCGACTTCAGCGTAGGTTTCATCTCCATCAAACAACAACATTACAATATCCGCCTGATTCATAGCGCGTTTAGAACGCTCAATACCCATCGATTCTACTAGATCGTCGGTGTCGCGGATGCCAGCTGTGTCTATGATTCTAAATTTGATGCCCTCAATATAAAGTACATCTTCGATGACATCACGAGTAGTACCCGCAATAGCCGTCACTATTGCTTTTTCTTCGTTGAGAAGCGCATTGAGCAGCGTAGATTTACCCACATTGGGAGCGCCAATAATCGCCACAGGCACTCCTTCTTTGAGGGCGTTTCCGAAGTCAAAAGAATCAATAAGGGGTGTAATAGTACTTTGTAAACTTTGAATGAGCTTGCGCAAATCGTCACGGTCTGCAAACTCCACATCTTCTTCTCCAAAATCCAACTCCAGCTCTACAAGCGAAGCAAAATGGATTAACTCTTCCCGCAAAGCAGACAGTTTTTTAGAAAATCCACCACGTAGTTGATTTAAAGCGGTACGGTGACTCGCCGCCGAATCGGCCGCAATCAAGTCGGCTACGGCTTCTGCTTGTACTAGGTCAAATTGCCCATTCAGGAAAGCACGTTGCGTAAACTCACCCGGTCGAGCCAAACGAGCTCCGTTTTTTACCAACAATTTTAATATTTGACGGATGATATAATCCGAACCGTGACAAGAGATTTCGATGGTATCTTCTTTGGTAAAAGATTTGGGGCTTTTAAAAACTGAAACTAGCACCTCATCTATGACAGTAGCACCGTCGCGAATTGTACCAAAGTGAACCGTATGACTCTCCACTTGGGTAAGGTTTTTACCGCGAAAAAGACGAGTTACAATTTCAAACGTACCTTTTCCTGATACCCGTATCACACCTAATGCCCCCACTCCCGTGGCGGTAGCCAAGGCACAGATAGGTTCTTGCTGTATCATCAAAAAGTAGCTAAACGTTTAAATATAAAGAACATCTTAGAAGTAGCACCATGCCCGACGTTCATATCCAAGGAGTTGACTAGCTCCCAACCTTCTTCCGCCATTTTATTCAATTGGACTTCAATATCTGCCGCATCAAGTTTCATACCCCAAAATCCACCAGGCTTCAACTCAATGACTTTGTATTCAAATTTTGTCATTTGCGCTAATTTTAAATTTAGGGCAAAGATAAGGATTTCGGTTTTCTTGGCCTAAAAGCATATCCCAATGCTATCCCCGCCGAAATCCCCAAGGTAGTTCCATAATTTCCCGGTCTATTAGTTCTAAAAGTAAACCACTCTGAGCGGGAAGTGGAAGCGCCTCCTACATTATCGCTCACCACCAAACTTCTTATTCCCATTCCCATATAAACATCAATAATGACACCTTGAGCTGTTTCCAACACACACCCCCATTTGAGATGGGCAGCTGATACTTTTCGATTGGTACGTATGGGCATCTCCTGAAAATAGGCACACGCTCCCGTAGCAGGATTGCATCCTTGGCCTATGCCCATCAGACTATGGGTAACAACATTTTTGTGATAATACTCAAGTGCTAGATAAGCCCCTGTGTTTTTGTCAGTTAGATAGTACCTCATCTGCGTTCTAAACCGCCAAGTTTCGCGATTTGGATAAAGCTCTCTTTGACGAGAATAGATATTGAAAGCATTGTCCCCCCAGCCCAGCTCTTGCTGCACGCTCCAATGTTTACTAAAAGGTACTTCAGCGGCCAAAGTAAGCGAATTTTCGACGTCGAGGAGGGTACTCGGAATCGTCTTCAAAATCAAATAAGGAGATGCTTGCTCTTGAGCTATACCGTTGAAAAACAACATCATACAACCTGCAAGTATCAGCTGTAACCTTCGACATAATCTATTCATGAGTGCATTGGTCAAAAACCACTAAAATAAAGAAGTAGGTTTTATTCAACTTCTATTTTACTGATTAGCTCTAATTTACCTTCATTTTGATAAGAATATTGTAGAAGCCCGCCGTCGCCGGTTACGAGCAAAGTCTTCGGAAGCGGAATCACATCAAAAGATTTTACGTCCGACAAGGTATATTTTAGCGTAGGTTTTGTAGGGTCTTGAATGTCAAATATTTTGAGGCCGTTGTTGCCTTCACATACAAAAAGCTGATTTTCTATCACTCCTAGCCCATAAGGCGTTTGCATAGTTTGGGTATAAACCAACTGAGGATTTTTTAAGTCTTTAATATCAATTACATCCAAAGAGCTTGTAGAGGTAAACCGACGACAATCTACGCCTGCCCGCAATGTAACATAAGCGTAATTTCCCTGAACCACCACAGGGTCGCAACTTTGTACATGTCTATATTGTGAAAGAAGCGTAGGCTTTGAAGGTTGTTGATTGTCAAAGATGTACATACCGTCGTTAGCCCCAATAAAGAGGTTGTTTTTATACGGAAAAATCGTCTCCAATCCCATGTTAAGCTCTACTGCGTCTTGTTTTACGGGATTGGTGGGCGTGCTAATGTCGTACACCTGAAGTTGGTTGGGCAAAACACAATAAAGGGCATTGCCCACAATCGCAAATCGCGCCATTGAGCCACCCGTACCTGTTTGTCCGTTGGGCGATATATCGGCACTTTTGTCACTAGCACAGGCTAGCATCAGACTCCAAAGCAAAGCAATCCCTAAAGCATATATTACATTTCTCATGAT
>VFQO010000474.1_pt1 | contig 43019 bp, 46 predicted proteins | sample 3512331 | NCBI WGS metagenome assembly VFQO01 (sample SAMN10412371, study PRJNA504923) | tailings metagenome | isolation source: Replicate 3 from Balatoc abandoned mine | place: Philippines: Itogon, Benguet | collected 2017-08-28 | reverse complement strand
TTATTTATCAGTTAGTTAAAATATTTTTTTGTAAAACATTTATCTTTAGCGCGCGACCACTGCTTATATTTATTACTAATTCACATTCAATAACTGTGATTAACGATTATTGAAAAATGCAATGTTTTGAACCTTATCATTCACCAACGTAATTTCTGTTTCTTTGTATGTCCGCTTGTCATCATACTTCACGACATTTTTGTAGTACCACATTTCCACTTTCACAGGTTTTGAATTTTTTTCATCGGCGCCTGCGCGCATGAGCATTGTTGATGCCCCACTTGGCTTTACTGACAATTCCTTTTTAAATGGTTGGCCTAATTTATCAACCACTACATTTTTTGATTTTCCGCTAAATACGCCAAGAAACTCATTTTCCGTATAGGTTTTCTTTGCAGGCGCGGCTTCAGTCTGCAAAGCAAGCATGATGGATGCTGCAGAAATGATTACTGCTAATGTTTTTTTGAATCTTGATTGCATGTTTTTCTCCAAATTCCAAGCTGTTATTATCGCACTTAATACCGCTTTAGCATAACGCCCTGCATACACAAAAGGCTTACCAGGCAAGGCTTATTTTTAAACCGTCATAGCCAACATATACCGCTTCAGGAAGCATGGCGCTCAAGGCCATATATTCAAGCTCGTGCGTCATATGTATCAGGTAAGTTGCTTTAGCCCCTATACGACCTGCATATGCAACACTTTGTTCAAAATTGATATGACTGTAGTGTGGCTCGAAACGCAGACAATCCAGCAGCAACACATCCAAATCTCTTAACAGCGGCATTGATGTCTCGGGAATCATCGATACATCAGTGATGTAGGCAAAATTTCCAACACGATAACCAAAAATATCGCTATTGCCGTGCTTAATTGGAATAGGTGTGATTATTTCGCCAAAAAGCTCAAACGCATTTTGAATCGGGTACGCTTTCAATACCGGCAGGTCCCAGAAGTTACTTGGCTCTCTTAAAGTGTATCCGAACTTCTCTGCAATATGATTCACGGCTTGCGCACTGCCATACAAGGGGATTTGAGTTTTTTGTCTTTGGCAGAAAGCCCTTAAATCATCGATACCATGCAAATGATCTGCATGCGTGTGCGTGTAGAGCACTGCGTCTACCCGTTGCAGCCCTTCTCTTAGGGCTTGCTGACGCAGGTCAGGTCCAGTATCTATGATAATGTTGCTACCATTATCAAGCGTAATAAGGGCTGAGCAGCGCGTTCTTTTATTTTTAGGGTTAGTCGACTGGCAAACTGCGCAACTACAGCCTATCATGGGTGTTCCTGCACTTGAACCCACACCCAAAAGCGTTATCTGCATGCGCTAACTTTCTGCCGCCCCATATGTTATCGCTTTGCCTGTTTGAACAAAGTAAAAAAATTATTTGTAGTCGCGGTCGCCAGCGCATCAAGTTCAATATTACGCAGTTTTGCAACTTCTTCAGCAACATGTTTCACATAAGCTGGCTGATTAGTTTTACCACGGAATGGAATCGGTGCCAGATAGGGAGAGTCTGTCTCCACCAGAATTCTATCTAGCGGCACGTGTTTGGCTACTTCTTTTAGTGCTGTAGCATTTTTGAATGTGACAATCCCAGAAAACGAAATATAAAACCCTAATGAAATCGCTTCCATCGCCACATCAAGCGTCTCGGTAAAACAATGCATGACGCCACCCACTTGCTGCGCACCCTCTTCTCGCATAATGCGAAGTGTATCTTCCGCCGCATTGCGTGTGTGTATAATCAAAGGCTTATTACAAGCCACCGCAGCACGGATATGTGTGCGAAAGCGCGTGCGCTGCCACTCCAAATCACCGGTTAGCCTGAAGTAATCCAAGCCAGTTTCACCGATGCCGATCACTTTAGGGTGATTCGCCAGAGTAATCAGCTGCTCAACTGTAGGCTCTTCGATGTCTTCATAATCGGGATGAACACCGACAGTAGCAAAGAAATTATCGTTGGATTCTGCAAGCGCAAGCACTTGTGGAAAATCTGGCAAAGTCACCGATATGCACAGCGCATGCCCAACATTGTTTTGTTGCATGGCCTGTTTGATATGGGGAAGATTTTCAGCAAGTTCAGGAAAATTTAAATGGCAATGTGAATCTACAAGCATCATGAAGGAAATACTAGGGTTACTGCATTACATTGTATGGGTTGGTCGAGTGGATCTTAAAACATTGCCCAGCAATGCCTCTATTTTATTGCGCGCTTCTAGGCCACCGTTCTTTTCATTGAACTGTACACCTATGCCTTGCGGCTTACTGCCTTGAGTGGTTGGGGTAACCCAAACCACATTCCCAACAACCTTCAGTTTCAACGGGTCATCGAGCAAACTTAGCAGCATAAACACCTCTTCTCCCATTTGAAAAGGCTTATTAGTGGGGATAAACAAACCGCCACTTTTCAAATAAGGCATGTACGCCGCATACAGAGCAACCTTTTCCTTAATTGCCAGCGATAGTACACCAGGTTTTAAGTTACCTATGTTTTTATTGTCGTCCTGCACGCTATCGACCATGAAATCTACCTATTCAAATTTGATAATATTTTACAAACAATAATTTCAACTTATCGAATTGCTAATTAGCCTTAAAAAGCTTTATATAATCAAGCAGTAAACTTTCCATCTGCAACTCTTGATTCAGGGGATGGGTAGCCAATTTGCGCAACTCATTCGTCTTTTTCTGGAACTCAAACAAGCCAGCTAAGTTTACCTTTTCCGCTAGTAGTTGCAAAGCGCTGGCATAAGACAAATGGTAGCGAATTTGTTTACAGAGCTTAACTGCCATCAAATCATAAATCCATTTTTGCAGTGCAGTTACACCACTTTCAACGGAGTTGGCCAACACAATAGAAGCGGCCGATTGCGGCTGCATGCGCTGCCCCATAGCCAATTGGCTCCATATCTGCTGCAACGCCTCAAACTCAGACTGCTCATTAAAAACCTTGATGGGCGATCCTTCCATGTAGGCTAATTGCTGCTCCGCATTACTGACACCATTAGCACTTAACCAAGCCAATGACTGTGCTTCTGTGGGAATTGGCATTTTGACTTTTTGACAACGACTGATGATGGTAGGTAAAAGTCGCTGCAATTGATGCGCAATTAAAATAAACACCACGTTAGGCATGGGCTCTTCAAGAACTTTTAGCAGCGCATTGGCTGAAGCCGCATTAAGTGTCTCAGCTGGCTGAATCAGTACGATGCGGACACCATCGTTTTGATGACTGCTCAAACTTAAAAAATCGCTCAACTCGCGAATCTGAGCGATCGAAATCTGTGTCTTTTTCTTCTGTTTTTTTGTTGTAGACGGCTCATCTTCAGCCACTTCGTTTTGCTCAGGACTAATTAATCTGAAATCCGGGTGACTATCATCCTGAAACCAATGGCAACTTGAGCATTGTTGACATGCGCGCCCCGCTGCATCTTTATTTGAGCACAATAAGGATTGACTAAAATTAACTGCAAAATCATATTTGCCGATGCCCGCACGCCCATACATTAAAAAGGCGTGATGACGCCTTGTTTGATTCTGGCTTAAACTCTGCCACAATTCATTCTGCCAAGGGTAAATTGAATTAATTTTATCCATTAGAATTATAGTGTTGCAATCACTTCTTTAACCATTTTAGAGACTTCATCAAGTGACTTGCTGGCGTCAATCACTACAAAACGTTGGAGATTTTGTGCTGCACGCGTTAAATATGCATCACGTATTTTCCTGAAAAAATCCGCTGGTTCACGTTCAAATTTATCCGGGCTGCGCGCTCCTGCCAATCTGGCAATGCTCATCTCAACTGGCACATCAAATAGCAAGGTCAAATCCGGCTGTAAGTCATGATGAACCCATTGCTCCAATTGATTGATTTTGTCAGCAGGCACGCCCTTGGCGCCGCATTGATAAGCGTAGGTAGCGTCAGTAAAACGATCTGACAGTACGTAGGCACCTCGCGCCAATGCAGGTTGAATCACCTGAGCAATATGTTCACGCCTTGCGGCAAACATTAGCAATGTTTCAGTTTCTACATGCATAGATTCATGCAGCAGCAATGCTCGCAAATGTTCGCCTAGTACAGTGCCTCCTGGTTCACGTGTTGATACAACTTCATGCCCGTTCGCTTGCAGCGTTTCAATAATGGTAGATATGTGCGTGCTTTTTCCTGCACCATCCATACCTTCTAGAGTAATAAACTTGGCTTTCATATACTTTATTTTTTCAGCTGATAACGCACAACAGCGCGATTATGCTCAGTTAAATTATTGGAGAACTCATGACTACCATCTCCCTTGCCTACAAAATATAGTGCTTTTGTATTCGCTGGGTGCAATGCCGCTTCAATTGAAGCCAAACCAGGCATAGCAATCGGTGTGGGCGGCAAACCGGCTCGGGTATAAGTGTTGTAAGGCGTATCGACACTTAAATCTTTTTTACGAATATTGCCATCAAACCTTAAACCCATGCCATAGATCACCGTAGGGTCGGTTTGCAATCGCATGCCTATGCGCAACCGATTGACAAAAACACCAGCAATCATCGGTCTTTCACTGGCCTTTCCAGTCTCTTTTTCAATGATGGATGCCATAATTAATGCTTCATAGGATGTTTTGTAAGGCAAGCCTTGCGCCCTACCCTGCCAAGCTTTTTCAAGCTTGGCCTGCATGGCTGAATAGCTGATTTTAAGCAATGCTAAATCTGTAGAGTTTCTATCAAAATAAAAAGTATCAGGAAAGAATAAACCTTCGGGAACGGTATAAGGCGAATCGATTGCTCGCATGATTTCCGCGTCTGACATATTGCTTATGGTTTGTTTTACCGCATCATTAATCGCCAGCTTTTCACGCATTTGCGCAAAGGTGCGACCCTCAATAAAAGTAATACTGCCTTGGGTAGTCTTGCCATGATTTAAAGACAGCAATAATTGATATGGCGATATATTCTTGTTGAGTGTATAACTGCCTGCCTGCAAATATTGCTCTTTGTGCAGAAGTTTTGCCAGCAATATAAAGCGCCAAGGCTCCTTTAATACGCCTTGCGCAACCAGTTGCTGGGCAATGCTGCGTAAACCACTTTTCGCCTGTATCGTAATTTCCTGACTTTTCGGCTGCAGTTTTAGAGGTGCAATTGCGTAATATGTGAGCCATGTGCCTGACGCTATCAACACCAACACAATTAACAATATGCTTTTCTTGATGTGTCTAATCATTCGTCACAATATTTCTAATTTTTTCCGCCAAACTCAGCTTAGGCCACACCATGTCATGAATTCGATTTACTTGAAAAGCGCCATATAAACTGTTGCAGATGATAATTTCATCAGCTTTTAACAACTGCGGTAGTTTGAACGTACCAGTTACAATATTTAAGCCTAGCATCTTACTTAAACCCATAATCCTTTGTCTGGTAATTCCAGCAACGCCACACAGCGACAAATCAGGCGTTATCAGCGTGTTAGCGCTACGCATAAAAATGTTACTCATCGTGCATTCAATTACGTTACCACTTTCATCCATCAACAAACCATCAAAGATTGCTTCATCTCGCCACTCCATACGAGCCAGTACGTTTTCCAAGCGGTTAAGATGCTTGATACCTGCCAGTTTCGGCTGTGCAGAGAGCCGAATGTCGCACACGTGTAGTTGTACACCATGCTCAGCGTTTGCTGCTGCATAATGTGGCATGCTAGATTTAATTAATACCCTGCTAGGCACTGTAATTACAGGTGGCGCATAACCGCGTTCACCATCTCCCCGGGTAATAATGATTTTAGCTACGTGACTGCTATTTTCCTGAAACAGCTCGGCTTCAAACAGCTTTTGAAAATCTGACATTAGCAACTCGGCACTCGGACACACGATACCGATTGCCGCACAATCTGCCACCAGCTTTTGATAATGAAACGGCCAGCTAACAGGCAGACCGTTATGAACACGCATGGTGCGGAACACCCCATCTCCATAAGAAAAACCCCGATCCAAAGCGGATATGGCTTGCTCAAAACTGCCATTCACCAGAGATGTCTGTTTATGTACCATAGCCGTAATTAAACCATAGCATGGTCTAATTCTCCATCCTCGCTTGAATAATCCTAAAATGGCAATAAAAAAGCCCGCTTTATCCACAAAGCGGGCTTGATATCAGATAAAAGCACTAAGCTTTTTTGAACACCAAACTACCGTTGGTACCACCAAAACCAAAGTTGTTTTTCAAGGCATATTCAATCTTCATATCCCGTGCAACGTTGGCACAAAAATCTAGATCACATTCAGGATCCTGGTTGAAAATGTTGATAGTCGGCGGTGAAACCTGATGATGCACTGATAATACGGTAAATACCGACTCCAATCCGCCAGCGCCACCTAATAAATGCCCGGTCATTGATTTTGTTGAGTTAACGACCAGTTTATAGGCATGCTCACCGAAAGCAGCCTTGATAGCATTCGTCTCGTTAGCATCACCCAGTGGTGTTGAAGTGCCGTGTGCGTTCACGAACTGCACTTGATCCGGATTGATGCCCGCATTTTGCATTGCGTTACGCATTGATCGACGCGGGCCATCCATATTAGGCGCTGTCATGTGATAAGCATCAGCACTCATGCCATAACCACTCAGCTCAGCGTAAATTTTCGCGCCACGCTTCTTGGCATGCTCGTATTCTTCCAATACCAGCACACCAGCACCTTCACCGATGACAAAACCGTCACGGTCTTTATCCCATGGGCGGCTTGCTGTTGCAGGGTCATCATTGCGGGTAGATAATGCACGTGCTGCAGCGAAACCACCCACGCTTAAGCGCGTAATCGCTGCCTCAGCGCCCCCAGCCACCATGACATCCGCATCGCCGTATTCAATCATACGTGCGGCATCGCCAATGGAGTGAGTGCCTGTAGTACAGGCGGTAACGATAGCGACATTTGGGCCTTTGAAACCAAACATGATAGACAGGTTGCCTGAAATCATATTGATAATGGTACCCGGAATGAAAAATGGTGAAATTTTACGTGGGCCTGACTCTTGATACAGTGCGTCAGTATCTTCGATAAACTGCATGCCACCAATACCTGAGCCGATTGAAACACCGATACGCTCGGCATTTTCTTCAGTAGCCTCAATACCGGAGTCTTTCACTGCTTCAATGGCTGCCACTAGTCCGTACTGAATAAAAGTATCCATACGTCTTGCTTCTTTAGCGCTCAAGTAGTCTTCAACGTTAAAGCTTTTAACTTCCCCGGCAATGGTAGAAGCAAATGCACTTGCATCAAATTTGGTAATCTGTGTAATACCAGATTTACCCGCCAAAAGGTTATCCCAAGCAGTACTTACACCTATACCAACCGGTGAAACAACGCCAAGACCCGTAACAACCACTCTACGTTTAGTCATGTGTATAGTCTCAAAGACAAGATTGTTGAAACAAAAAGATAAAAAGCAGCAAGCCCTTGATGAGCCTGCTGCTTTCGTGAGGAATTATTTGAGGTTAGTATTGATGTAATCAATCGCTAATTGAACTGTAGTGATTTTTTCTGCTTCTTCATCTGGAATTTCGCAGTCAAATTCTTCTTCCAGCGCCATTACCAACTCTACTGTGTCCAATGAGTCAGCACCCAAATCATCTACAAATGATGATGAATTTTTAACATCAGACTCATTTGCACCCAGTTGCTCAGCAACAATTTTCTTAACGCGTTGTTCGATGTCAGACATCTAATTACCCCTTTTATAAAAAATAGCCTATATATAAAAATAAATCAGCTAAGTCGCATTCTACCAAAACTAATTAATAATACAAAAAATTCGTTAACACTTCTGCAACAATATTTGGCTGTTAAACCATCAGCATGCCGCCATTTACATGGATAGTTTCACCAGTAATGTAAGCTGCATTTGGCGAGGCCAAAAATGCTACTGTGGCTGCAATTTCCTTTACTGAGCCTAGTCGCCCAACCGGAATTCTTGCCAGCATTTTGCTAGTGATATCTTCTGGCAACTCAGCGGTCATGTCAGTTTCAATAAATCCTGGTGCAACACAATTCACGGTAATGCCACGGCTGCCAACCTCTGCCGCAAGTGACTTGGTAAAACCAGTCATGCCCGCCTTGGCTGCCGCGTAATTGGTTTGACCGGCATTACCCATGTGGCCTACCACGGATGAAATGCTGATAATACGTCCGCTGCGCGCCTTCATCATTGGACGCAGCACCGCTTGGCTCATGCGGAAAACAGATGTTAGATTAGTGCTAATCACTGCATCCCAATCCTCATCTTTCATTCGCATTAATAATGTATCTTTAGTGATGCCTGCATTATTCACCAGCACAGTCACGTCACCATATTTGTCTGCAATAGTTTTTAATGTGGCCTCAATCTGAGCGGCATCATTCACATCGAGTGCCAGACCTTCGCCTTTAATGTCGGCAGCTGATAATGTCGATGTAATAGCCGCTGCGCCATTGGCTGAAGTCGCGGTACCGATGACAACAGCACCTTGCGCGCCCAGTTCTTGTGCAATTGCAGCCCCAATGCCTCTGCTGGCTCCTGTGACCAGAGCAATTTGTCCAGTTAACATGATGATTCCCTGTATAAATGAATGGTGTTTAAAATAATTAAATCGTATTTTTGAATTCGATTAACGCTTCGTTACCAATAAGTGCAGCGCAAGGCAATTCAGCAACAATACGTTTGGTTAAACCTGCAAGCACTTTACCAGGCCCACATTCGGCAGTTTGTGTAATGCCTTGAGCCGCAATGGCCTGTACCGTCTCAACCCAGCGCACCGGGCTATAGAGCTGGCGCACTAAGGCATCTTTGATTTTCTCTGCATCGCTGTATGATGCCACGTCAGCGTTATGCAACACTGCAATCTGTGGAGCTGCAAAAGTCACATTTTTCAGGTATTCCTGCAGTTTAGCTGCCGCAGGCTGCATCAATGCACAATGTGAAGGTACACTGACCGGCAAAGGCAGTGCACGTTTAGCACCTTTCGCTTTGGCCAATTCCATACCGCGCTCTACAGCAGCCTTATTGCCGGCAATTACAACCTGACCAGGTGAATTCAAATTAACCGCCTCAACCACTTCACCTTGTGCCGCCTCTGTACAGATTGACCTCACAGTGTCATCATCCAGGCCGAGAATTGCGGCCATCGCGCCTACACCTGCAGGAACTGCGCTTTGCATCACTTCAGCACGATAACGTACTAACGGTAGCGCATCTTTGAATTGAAGGGCGCCAGAAGCGACTAATGCTGTGTACTCTCCCAAACTATGCCCTGCCAACGCCTTAGGCAAATCTTTAGATACCGCTTGCCAGGCACGCCAAGTGGCAACCCCAGCCGTCAGCATAATAGGCTGAGTATTGCTAGTTTCGTTAATTGCCTCATTCGCTTCAGTTGCCATGTTCCATAAGTCAATACCAAGAATTTCTGACGCTTCGACAAATGTATTTTTAATAATCGCATTATCAGCGAAACCGTTCATCATACCGACTGACTGTGAACCTTGACCGGGAAAAAAGAATGCAAAATTTTTCATAATTTACTTTAATTTAATGATTTAATTATATGAATTAAATTAGTATTTAATAAGAGCCGATCCCCATGTAAAGCCACCGCCAAATGCTTCCATTAAAATGACATCTCCACGTTTGATACGACCGTCACGAACCGCAGTATCCAACGCCAAGGGAATAGAAGCTGCTGAGGTGTTACCATGTTTATCAACTGTAACCACTACCCGATCCATGGGCATATCTAGTTTCTTGGCTGTTGCCTGCAAGATACGAATATTTGCCTGATGTGGCACCAGCCAATCGATATCAGATTTTTGCATGTTATTGACAGCCAAAGTTTCATCGACTATCTGATCCAATGTATTAACTGCCATCTTAAAAACAGGGTTGCCTTCCATCACCACTGTGTCAGGCCCCTGGGTTCTGCGCGGTACATGTAGCATGGTTTCATAGTTACCATCTGCGTGCAGGTGAGTGGATATAACACCTTGTTCTTGAGATGCCTGCAGTATAACCGCGCCTGCACCATCGCCCCATAAAATACAGTTACCACGATCAGTGTAATCCGTGATGCGTGAAAATGTATCAGCGCCTATCACCAATGCACATTTTGCGCTGCTGGCCTTGATAAAATTATTTGCAGTGGCAAGTGCATAAACAAAACCGCTGCAAACTGCCTGCATATCAAAAGCTGGACAGCCAGAAATCCCTAATTTTCGCTGAACCATAGTGGCAACACTAGGAAAAATTTTATCCGGAGTGGTGGTCGCCACAATAATCAAATCAATATCAGCAGGGCTAATGCCGGCACTTGCAATCGCATTACTAGCTGCGTGATAGGCTAAGTCGCTAGTAAATTCATCAGCAGCGGCGATGTGACGCTCCTTGATACCGGTTCTGGCAACAATCCACTCGTCCGTAGTATCAACCATGCGCTCGAGGTCTGCGTTGGTAAGCACTTTACTTGGCAGGTAGCTTCCGGTGCCAGAAATTCTGGAAAATATCATTGTTGGTCCTGAGAAATGACTGCAGCATTGGAGGGCTGCAAATGTTCAATTTGTAATTGTTCGGATATTCTGCGCAATACCCCGCTGCGAGCCTCTTCAATCGCCACATGAATCGCAGAATAAAAAGCTACACTATCCGCACCGCCGTGGCTTTTAACCACAATTCCACGCAAACCCAAAAAGCTCGCACCATTGTAGCGTCGAGGGTCCAGACGTTTTTTAAATGATTTAAGCACGGGCATGGCACACATTGCCATCATTTTGGTTAACCAACTGCGTTTAAATTCCTGCGTCAGAAACTTACCCATCATGTGCGCCAAGCCTTCTGTCGTCTTGAGAGAAACATTACCGACAAAACCATCACAAACAACCAAGTCTGTTGTTCCCTTGAAAATATCATCGCCTTCTACGTTGCCATAAAAATTGAGATGACTCGCTTTCAAAAGCTCGCCAGCTTGTTTGGCAACCTCATTCCCTTTGATATCTTCGGAACCGATGTTCAAAAGACCCACTGTAGGCCGCTCTTTATGCTCAACACAGCTAACCAACATCGCGCCCATAATCGCAAACTGATACAAATGTTCTGGTGTACAGTCTGCATTGGCACCTAAGTCGAGCATGTAAGTATTACCTTTTTCACTGGGCAATGCAGAGGCAATTGCTGGCCGGTCAATACCGGGAAGGGTTTTTAGTACAAATCTAGCGGTCGCCATCAATGCGCCGGTATTGCCAGCACTTACGCAAGCATTTGCCTCACCGCTCTTGACGAGATTGATGGCAACACGCATAGAGGAATCTTTTTTATTTTTAAGTGCGCTTTGCGGCGACTCATCCATCGTTACCACCTCACTCGCATGATGAATGCGTAAACGCGGGCTTGCTGTCGCTTTAAGCGCCTTTAATTCAGCCTCAATGGCATCACGCAGCCCAACCAGCACGATGTTCAATTGCTGATCTGAATCCAATGCTTGCAGTGCGGCAGGCACGGTAACATGAGGGCCATGATCACCACCCATTGCATCAATTGCGATTGTAATATCCATGTCGCTTACCTAAAATTCGCCTAGTAACAAATTCACCTAACAATTCAACAGCGAAAACCGTTGCAGAATGAATAGTTAAGCGTGGTTAATCCAACTTTGATAGTCTAAAGTCTTAATATCAATCTGAAATGATTGTGTCATTGTGACATTGAATTGTGCCATTAAAACACTAACGCCGCTCCAAATTACTGGAGCGGCGCTAAATGTTTTATTAACAACTGAATAAATTCAATTTAAATCGTTGTTAATATTGAATTTATTTAAGCTGAATTATTCGCCTTTAGACGGCAAAACTTTACGGCCACGGTAGTAGCCATTTGGGCTAACGTGATGACGCAAGTGTGTCTCGCCTGTAGTAGGCTCAACCGCTAACGGTGGGTTAGTCAAAAAGTCATGTGAACGGTGCATACCACGTTTTGACGGTGTCTTTTTGTTTTGCTGAACTGCCATAATAAAACTCCAATAAAATGATTAAAACATCATCTCAATTACTTACAAACCGATGCAGTTATAAATGAATAGCGCATCACTAATTTAAGATTACAAAAATAACTAACCCAAGATGATAATACAAAACCATGATTTTGTCAGCCTTATTGCGCTTTTTTTATGACTTAATCAAACCCTTCAACACCGCGAATGGATTTGGTTTTTCACCAGACTGCGCAATCAAATTCACACAATCGTCATCATGCGTAGGTGCAATCGGCAACGCCATAATAAGCTCGTCTTCGATTAATGCTTCCACATCCATTGCCTTATCAGGCTCTTGCACATCGTATTCATCAGCCTCATCAAATGACACCCCTCCATCAGCCTGCTCATCCGCTTCCGCAATCAAATAACTAAAACTCAATTTCAAAGGCAGCAGCAAAGGCTCTAGGCAGCGCTGGCAGTAAGAATGCAAGTTAGCCTCAACAGTCACATGAATAAAGCATCGACCTTGCACATCAACCTCTCCCTGCAATTTAAAATTGATGACAGTCGTTGCCCAATCCTGAAGCCTGCCATCCGCTTGCTCGGGCTTTTGAGATTGCAGAATTTCCGCCAAGCGCTGACAGTTAGCAAGAGTTATCTGTCCGGTGACCCGCTCGCCTTTTTTTGCAAAATTTATATTGTCAATATGCAGTGGTGATGTATTCATTTTTGTTAAGTAAATTTAAGGTTTAACAGAACGATATGCTTGAGCTTTTTTCAATCAAAAAATCGAGCCATTTTTTTGCTCAGGGGATTTGGCTATCGCCATGCCCATGCTACAATTACGCGGTTTTGTATTAAATTTTTGATAAGGTTTACTACGTGTTCAAAAAAATTCTAGTTGCTAATCGCGGTGAAATTGCAGTGCGTATTGTACGCGCTTGCTCTGAAATGGGCATCAAGTCTGTTGCAATTTACTCTGATGCAGACCGTCAGGCTTTGCATGTCAAAAAAGCGGATGAAGCCTATCATATTGGTACTGATCCGGTTTCCGGCTATCTTAATGCACACAATATTGTAAACCTGGCAGTAGCGACGGGCTGTGATGCATTGCACCCCGGCTACGGTTTTTTGTCTGAAAACCCTGAATTGGCAGAAATCTGCGAACGACGCGGCGTGAAATTTATCGGGCCTAACGCAGATGTCATTCGTCAAATGGGTGACAAGATTCAAGCGCGAAATGCCATGACCAGCGCGGGTATTCCATGTACTCCGGGCAGTGATGGCAATCTTGAAAATGTTGAAGAAGCATTTGCTCTGGCAGCTAAAATCGGCTACCCAGTGATGCTTAAAGCCACAAACGGTGGCGGTGGTCGCGGTATTCGCCGTTGCGACAATGAAAAAGAGCTCATCAGCAATTATGATCGCGTTATCAGTGAAGCCAGCAAAGCTTTTGGCAAACCAGAAGTATTCCTTGAAAAATGCGTAGTGTCTCCGCGCCACATTGAAGTACAGGTGCTCGCAGACTCTCACGGCAATGTAATTCATTTATTTGAGCGTGACTGCTCCATTCAGCGCCGCAATCAAAAACTGATTGAAATCGCGCCTTCACCACAATTAAGCCAAGCACAGCGAGAATATATCGGTGGTTTGGCAGTGAAAGCTGCAAAAGCCGTTGGCTATGAAAACGCTGGAACAGTGGAGTTTTTGCTTGATTCAGACAATACCTTCTATTTCATGGAGATGAACACGCGTCTGCAAGTTGAGCATACCGTGACAGAAACCATTACCGGTATTGATATTGTGCAGGAACAGATTCGTGTTGCTTATGGCATGCCGCTGCAATACAAACAGAAAGATGTGCAATTCCGTGGTTACGCCATGGAGTTTCGTATTAACGCGGAAGACCCTAAAAATGGCTTTTTACCTAGCTTTGGTAAAATCACGCGTTACTACGCACCTGGTGGTCCAGGTATTCGCATGGATGCTGCCATCTATAGCGGATACGTTATTCCGCCCTACTACGATTCGATGTGTGCAAAACTTACAGTGTGGGCATTGAACTGGGAAGGCGTGATTGAACGTGGTCGCCGCGCGCTTGACGATATGCTGATTTATGGCGTTAAAACAACCATTCCTTATTATCAGCAAATTCTGAAACATGAAGATTTCAGAAACGCTGAGTTTAACACCAGCTTTGTTGAGTCGCATCCAGAGCTTACGAATTACGCTAATGAACTGCCGCCAGAACTCATAGCTGCGGCCATTTCAGCAGCAATTGCTGCGCATGAAGGCATTTAGTGCAAGCATTGAATACAATTAACTTAAACCTTAAAGCGATAGATAAAAAATGGCAAAAGTACACATAACTGAACTGGTTTTACGAGATGGACACCAATCACTGATTGCAACGCGTATGCGTACCGATGATATGCTGCCAATCTGTGCAAAGCTTGATTCTATTGGCTTTTGGTCACTCGAAGCATGGGGTGGCGCTACATTCGATGCCTGCGTACGTTTTCTTAAAGAAGATCCTTGGGAGCGTCTGAGAAAACTGCGCGCAGCCCTGCCTAACAGCCGCATCCAAATGCTGCTGCGTGGTCAAAACTTATTGGGCTATCGCCACTACTCTGATGATGTGGTGCGCGCATTCGTGCAAAAATCCGCCGATAACGGTGTGGATGTATTCCGCATTTTTGATGCCATGAACGATGTACGCAACTTAAAAACCTCGATTGAGGCCGTGAAAAAAGTTGGCAAACACGCAGAAGGTACCCTCAGTTACACCACAAGCCCGGTGCATGATGTCGCTTATTTCGTCAATCTGGCTAAAGAACTTGAGGCGATGGGTTCAGACACCATTGCCATTAAGGATATGGCCGGTTTGCTGACCCCACAGGCCACTCATGACTTGGTTAAAGCATTACGTGCAGCTGTAAGCCTGCCGATTCACTTGCATAGCCATGCCACATCTGGCTTATCAGCCATGTGTCTGATGAAGGGTGTAGAGCAAGGCGCAGCTATTATCGACACTTGCAACTCCTCATTTGGTGAAGGCGCCAGTCATACTTCTACTGAAAGTATGGTGGCCGCGCTTAAAGGTACAGAGTATGACACTGGCCTCGATTTAGGCGCATTGCAGGAAATCACCGCGTATTTCCGTGAAGTGCGTAAAAAATACTGGCAGTTTGAAAGTGACTTTACAGGCGTGGACACACGCGTGCTGGTGAACCAGGTTCCTGGCGGCATGATTTCGAATTTGTCGAATCAACTGAAAGAACAAGGCGCACTGAACCGCATGGATGAAGTGCTAGCTGAGATTCCACGTGTACGTGAAGACTTAGGCTTTCCTCCGCTGGTAACACCAACTTCACAGATTGTAGGTACACAAGCCGTGTTGAATGTCATGACCGGTGACCGCTATAAATCAATCACCAATGAAGTTAAAAATTATCTTCTTGGCCAATACGGTAAAGCGCCAGCTGCTGTGAATGAAGCCATCAAGCAAAAAGCCGTTGGTGACAGCAAAGTAATTACCTGCCGCCCTGCAGATTTATTAGCACCAGAAATGGCAAAATTGGCAAGTGAAGCTGAACTGTTTGCAAAATCTGAAGAAGATGTGCTGACTTACGCCATGTTCCCGGATATTGGCAAAACCTATTTGCAAGAGCGCAACGCTGGTTCAGCCACTCCTGAACCATTACTGGACAAAGCGGCCGTTCAATCTGGCGCGCCAAGATTTGCACCCAATGAATTCAAGGTCACGTTGCACGGAGAAACCTTCCATATCAATCTCACAGGCAGTGGGCACGCTGGTGAAGAGCAACGCCCATATTATGTAACGATTGACGGTATTGCAGAAGAAGTAATTGTTGAAACATTGAGTGAGATTGAAGTTTCCGGTGCTGGCAGCACTGGCGGAAGTAAGAAAAAAGCAGCTAGCAACACTGCCAGTGGTCGCCCTCGCCCAACCCATGCTGGTCACGTGACTACCTCCATGCCTGGCACTATCGTCGCAGTTAAAGTGAATGTTGGCGACAAAGTGAACGCAGGCGATGGCGTACTGGTTATTGAAGCCATGAAAATGGAAAATGAAATCCAGGCTGCTAAGTCAGGCATCGTGGTGGCAGTGAATGTAGCCAAAGGCGATGCCGTAACACCAGACGAAGCACTTTTGGAAATTCAACCGGAATAAATACTTTCAAAACTACTTTTTTTGAGTAGTTTATTTTTGTTACTATAAAGCCGACCTATTACGTGTCGGCTTTTTTCTTTATCTGAGAAATCATCACTTGAAACTGATACTTGCATCCTCCTCTATTTATCGGCGTGAACTGCTTACGCGTCTACAACTGCCTTTCACCTGTATTTCACCAGAAGTTGACGAAACACCTTTGGCTAATGAATTACCACAAGAAACCGCGCTAAGACTTGCGCAGGAAAAAGCCAGAAAAATTGGCGCACAGCATCGCGATGCGCTCATTATCGGCTGCGATCAGGTGGCTACGCTTGACAACCAACAACTCGGAAAGCCGTTGAACCATGATAATGCAACTAAACAGCTGCGTTTAATGCGCGGCAGACAAGTCACTTTTCACAGCGCATTGTGTTTGTATAACCCTCAAACACAAGTGATGCAAGCTGAAGTAGTGCCGTATGACGTGCTATTTAGAAATTTAACCGATGCACAGATTGAGAATTATCTACTCAAAGAGCAGCCATACCACTGTGCAGGCAGCGCAAAATCTGAAGGATTGGGAATTGCCATCATTGAAAAAATGACCGGTGACGACCCGAATGCGTTGATAGGTCTGCCGCTGATTGCGTTAATCAATATGCTGAATCAGGAAGGCTGCACAGTGATATAAGTATTTTGCTAGCTTGAATTTGTCTCTTACAACAGGAGTTAGTCATGCCAAACCAGTATTCGCTTATTACGATTGCCATCATTTCACTATTTAGCGCCAGCATGCTTAACGCACAAGCAGATGAAATTCGCAGTACACTTTCTGAACAAAGAAATGTTGCCGTCACTATTTATAACAATAATCTCGCATTAATTAAAGATCAGCGGGCAGTCAATTTGCCAAGTGGCGTCAACACCCTAGCACTGCGTGATGTTAGCGCTCAAATTAGACCAGAGACAGCCTTGCTGCGCAGTTTGAACCATGCTGCCGGATTTCATACCATTGAACAGAATTTTGATTTTGACGTGCTGACACCACAAAAGCTGTTAGAAAAATATGTAGGAAAACATGTCAGTGTTGTTCGAACGAATCCAAGCAGCGGCATAGAAACTACAGAGTCGGCACAGGTACTTTCAGCGAACAATGGCATTGTATTAAAAATTGGTAACCGCATTGAAACCGGCATTCCTGGCCGTATCGTCTATGAAGATGTGCCGTCAAACCTACGCGATCGCCCTACTTTAGTCACTACAATCAACAGCAAAGCTGCCGCCGAGCATTTACTGGAATTAAGCTACCTCACAAGTGGGTTAAGTTGGAAAGCAGATTACGTAGCGGCGCTCAATCCAAAAGAAGACAAACTTGATTTATCAGCTTGGGTGACACTGACGAACACCAGTGGAACAAGTTACCAGAATGCAAAGCTGCAATTGGTTGCAGGCGATGTGAACCGCATACCAGAACGTAACCCACGTACACTGATGATGCACAAAGCAACTGAAGATATTGCTGCAGCCCCCAGCATGACTGAAGAATCACTGCTGGAATATCACTTGTACACACTGGAGCAGAATACTAGCATTGCGGAAAACCAGACCAAACAAGTAGCACTATTGTCGGCAAACAGTATTCCTGTTCGCAAATCACTGCTGCTGCAAGGTGCAGACTATTATTACGGAGCCAGTTACGGCGATCTGGGTCAAAAACTTAAAGTCTCGGTATTTGTAGAGTTTGATAATAAAGAAGCAGCGAATTTAGGTATGCCTTTACCCAAGGGAATTATGCGAGTCTATAAGCAGGATACTCAGGGAAATAGCCAATTCGTAGGTGAAGATCAAATCGATCACACCCCTAAAAATGAAACCGTCAAACTCAAACTGGGCGATGCATTCGATGTGACCGCAGACAAAAAACAAGTGGATTTCAAAACACTGCCACGGCCGGCAAAAGGTAATAGCCAGTTTGAAAGCGCCTATGAAATCGTACTTAAAAATGCGAAAAATGAAGCTGTGATGGTCACTGTTCAGGAGCCTATACCGGGTGATTGGAAACTACTGAAAGAAAGCCACCCCAGTCAAAAATCCTCCAGCAACACTGCAACATGGAATATCAAAGTTCCGGCACAAGGCAAGGTAACGCTGAGCTACAGAGCGCAGGTGAAATATTAATCATGCAGAATAAATACGGTACACTTTATTTTATTCCGGTTACTTTGGGGAATGACAAAATTAGTGCAGTTTTGCCAGCGGATGTGCTGGATATTGCCCGTCAACTGGAAGAGTTTGTTGTCGAAAATGAAAAAACAGCACGGCACTTTTTAAGCGTCATCAAGCATCCTAAACCTATACGTGAAATCAGCTTAAAGCCCCTGAACGAACATACGCCAGACAAGAATTTGCCTGCGCTATTAACCACTTTATTAGCAGGAAAAAATGTTGGACTGATGAGCGAGGCAGGCTGCCCGGGGATTGCCGACCCAGGTGCAAAATTGGCTGCGCTAGCCCATCAAAAAGGCATACGCGTTGCGCCGCTGGTAGGCCCCTCTTCCATACTATTAAGTCTGATAGCTTCAGGCCTGGATGGGCAGCGATTTACTTTTTTGGGTTATCTTGCGGCTGACAAACAATCGAGGATTAATCAGATTAAAGAGATAGAGAAAAAGTCTACATCTCAGGAAACACAGATCTTTATCGAAACACCTTACCGCAATCAACATATGCTTGAAGATATTTTAGCGAGTTGCAATGACGAAACCAGACTATGTATCGCCTGCAACATCAGCCTAGCGGATGAATATATTGTGACTAGGCGCGTCAAGGATTGGAAAAAACATACATTGCCTGATCTGCACAAAAAGCCTACGGTGTTTCTGTTGCTGGCTTAGCGGATGCTTAATACCAGCCTCACTGGTGCATAACTCTTTCTGTGCACTTCAGACACGCCATGTTTATTCAGCATTTCAAGATGATATTCAGTAGGATAGCCTTTATGTTTCGCAAATCCATACTGCGGGAACGCTTTATCCAACAGGTATAAATCTGCATCGCGTGCTGTTTTTGCCAAAATTGAAGCGGCTGAAATCGCTGGCACTTTACTGTCACCTTTGACAATAGCCTCGCAAGGCAAATCAATTTGGGGCGTCTTATTACCATCCACTTGTACCAAGTGCGGCTTAACGCCAAATTGCTGCTGGAGTATTTCTACTGCGCGCTGCATCGCCAGCAAGCTGGCTTGCAGAATATTGATGCTATCTATTTCCTCAACACTGCTGCTGGCAATTGCCCATGCCAAAGCATCTTGTTTAATTTGAATGGCCAGCGCATCACGCTTTTTCTCAGAAAGCTTTTTAGAATCAGCCAAACCAAGAATGGGGCGCCGAGGGTCAAGAATAACCGCTGCAGCAAATACGGCCCCAGCGAGTGGTCCTCTTCCAGCTTCATCAACCCCACAGATTAATTGCATAAGAAGATCTATTTCAAGTATGCCAGCACTGCAGCTGCGGCTTTTTCTGCTGTGTCTTGTTTCAAACTATGATGTATCGCCGTAAACTCTTTTTTAATTTCTGCAACATACTCTTTATCAGCCATCAACTTAAGCGTTGTGGCTGCCAAGTTTTCAGGATTGGCATCATGTTGCAGCAATTCAGGCACTACGAATTTTCCAGCTAGAATATTGGGCAACCCCACATAAGGTTGCAAGCGCATACGTTTAAGCAACTGCCAGCTCAGATTAGGCATACGATAAGTAATGACCATAGGTTTCTTGAGCAATGCTGCCTCCAGAGTAGCTGTGCCTGAGGCTACAATCACCACATCCGCAGCTTCCATTGCATCATGTGCGTGACCAAACAGCAAATCAATTGGCAGCTGATCTGGTTCATGGAATATAGCCAGCTCAAAAATTTCGCGAGTTTGTCGCGTAATCAACGGAACTAAAAATTTGGCATTAGGATGTTCGGCATAAATTCGTTTTGCTGTTTGCACAAATAACTCAGCATGCTGCTGCACTTCACTCTGGCGGCTTCCCGGCAGCATCGCAACAACAAAATCCTTGTTATCCAATTTTAAAGTCTCACGCGCGCCTGCAGTATCTGGAACCAAGGGCAGCATATCTGCGAGCGGATGCCCAACATAACTGACTTTCACTCCTGCTGCCTGGTAAAGCTTAGGCTCGAAAGGAAATAGAGCCAGAATTTCGGTGACGGCACGTTTAATTTTCTTGATACGATTTTTACGCCAAGCCCAGACAGAAGGGCTGACATAGTGAATGGTATTGATACCTTTATTTTTTAATTTTCTCTCAAGCCAAAAATTAAAATCTGGAGCATCAATCCCTATAAATAAATCAGGTGGGTTATCAAGATAGTGCTGCAGAAGTGTCCTCCTGAGTTTCAGCAATCCCCAAAGATGCTTGAGCACCTCTACGTATCCACGTACAGATAATCGCTCAATAGGAAACAAAGACTTCGCTCCCAAACGCATCATTTTGGGGCCAGCAATACCTACAAACTCTACATCTGGCCGCTTCTGTTTAATCGCCTCAATGAGATGACTTCCGAGCAGGTCACCAGAAGCCTCACCGGCCACGATTCCAATTTTAATCATAGAGAATTACAAGAGAAATATTAGCGAACAATGCCACGAGTAGACTGTGTCAGAAAGTCACTCAACAAAGCTATTTCAGGATGCTGCTCCAGCATAAGCTGCAGCTCAGCTTTAGCTTCATCCAAAGTATGGCCTTGGCGATAAAGTGTCTTATAGGCACGTTTGATTTGCAGGATTGCCTCGGGAGAAAACCCTCTGCGCTTTAAACCTTCAGCATTGATGCCATGTGGCTTAGCATCGTAACCGGCCGCAGTGACATACGGAGGAATGTCCTTAAATACAACAGAACCCACTGCAGTAATCACGTGAGAGCCAACTTTGCAGAACTGATGGATGAGTGTAAAACCACCCAAAATTGCGTAATCGTGGATATCCACATGACCTGCAAGCGACGCATTGTTGGCTAGAATGGTATGACTGCCAATCTCACAATCATGGGCGATATGCACGTAGGCCATAATCCAGTTGTCATTGCCGATTTTAGTCGTACCTTTGTCTTGCACCGTACCTCGATTAAACGTACAAAACTCACGTATGGTGTTGTTGTCACCAATTTCCAACAGAGTAGGTTCGTTTTTATACTTTTTGTCCTGTGGTATTTCACCTAGGGAAGAGAATTGAAATATCTGATTACCCTTGCCTATGATGGTTGGCCCATTGATAGTCACGTGATTTGCGACTCGGGTATTGGCATCAATCTTGACATAAGGGCCAATGACAGAATAGGCACCAACTTCGACTGTTGAGTCCAACTCGGCCTTTGGGTCGATAATGGCCGTTGGATGAATTTTATTTGTGGACATTTCAGATAACTTCTAGAGTTTTAGTGTGTATGCTGGCTTATTTTTCAATCGCCTTCAAAATACACATCATTTGCGCTTCAGCGACAACAACGCCATCAACACTGGCTACACCGGTATATTTCCAAATACCTTTTAAAATGCGATCAATTTTTACATTCAACACGATTTGGTCGCCCGGTGACACGGGTTTCTTGAATCTAGCACTATCAATACCAGCGAAATAATACACGGAGTCATCGCTAGGCTTGGTATCCATGGTCTTAAACGAAAGAATCGCTGCAGCCTGCGCCATCGCTTCAACAATTAATACCCCAGGCATCACCGGGTGATACGGAAAATGGCCGGGAAAGTAAGGCTCATTCACACTCACGTTTTTAATGGCGACAATTTCCTTGCCCAACTCTAACGAGACAACACGGTCAATTAACACAAATGGATAACGATGCGGCAAGTGCTCGAGTATTGCGTGAATATCCATGCTAGTGCTGTCTACTTTTTCGGTCATAATCATCTCTGCTTATATTTCTATATTGATATTTTGCTTACTTACCAGAAACATTGCCAGATTTGAGCATGGCAAGTTCTTTTTCCAGTTGCTTAATTTTATCTGCAAACGCATCCAAATGGCGTATTTTTGCAGCTGTTGTTAACCAAGCTTTGTGTGTTTGAAATGGCATTAATGCAGTGTAAGTATCAGCGCTGGTAAGTGAGCGTGTGATCATACTGCCAGGTGAAATCGTAACATGGTCAGCAATTTCTAAATGCCCCAATACCATGGCTGCACCACCAATTTTACAATGCCTGCCGATGCGAGCACTGCCTGCAATACCGACGCACCCAGCGATTACGGTATGAGCACCAATGACACAGTTATGACCAATTTGGATCAGGTTATCCAGTTTGACGCCGTCCTCAATGATAGTATCATCAAGCGCCCCTCTGTCTACAGTAGTGTTGGCGCCAATGTCCACATCATCGCCAATCATGACACGCCCTACTTGCGGAATCTTAATCCAACGCCCAGCCTCTTCTGCATAACCAAAGCCATCTGAACCAATCACGGCACCAGAAAAAATATGGCAGCGTTTGCCAATTACGCAGCCATGCTTGATCGTAACGTTCGATTCTAGTTTGCTGCCTTCAGCAATCACCACATGACTTTCAATGACGCAGCCGCTACCTATCACCACATTTTCACCCAAAGTAACATGGTCACCAATCACTACTTGATGACCAATGCTACAGCTTTTAGGGATAACCGCAGTATTCGCCACTGTCGCACTGGGGGCTATCCCAATATCAATGATATTTCCGGGATTTAGCAATGCAGAGAGTTTTGCAAAGTAGACATAGGGTTGATCTACCAATATGCGTGGCATTTGAGTGAGCTCAGCGTTGTCATGACTCAGAACATAAGCGCTGGCTTGACTTGCATTCAGCAGCTTCTGATATTTGCTGTCACTTAAGAAACTAATATCACCGGCATTGGCATTCGCTAGTGATGCAACACGCCTGATGGTGGTACTGCCATCCCCTACAACAACCCCACCCAGTACGTTAGCAATCTCATCAAGTGAGTATACTCTGCTCATTAATGCAAATAATTTTCTGTATATAAAGGCTTATCAGCTGCTTAGGCTTATTTTTTGCCTAATGCCTTTAATACTTTATCAGTGATATCAATTTTTTTGCTTGCATAAGCTACGCCGCTATAAACCACCAAATCGTAGCCTTCTGCTTCAGATACCGTTTGCACTGCCTTGTTGACACGATCTTGCAAAGCGCCTAACTCTTCATTTTTGCGTAAATTGATATCCTCACGCAGCTCGCGCTGTTTGCGTTGAAACTCAATTTTGAGATTTTGCACATCACGCTCTTTATTACGTCTGTCAGCTTCAGAAATAGTTAAGGCATCTTTATCAAGAACCGCTTCAAGATCCTTAATTTGCTTGGCCATACGATCCAGCTCTTGTGATCTCGGACTGAACTCACGCTCAAGCTTTTTTCCACTTTCAGAGGTTTGTGGGGCTTCCTGCAGGATTTTATCGACTTGCACATAACCAACCTTAAGCTCTGCAGCGTTGACTTGAAATGCTGCTGCTGCAACAGCAACCGCTAAAAATTTTTGAACATATCGCATTAATTAAACCCTCCTAAACCTACTTCTCATTTTTACTTATTATGCCACATTCTATGCGTACTTTAATGACCGCTTGCAGGCAAACTATTGTGCTAATTAGAATTGCTGACCGAACTGGAATTGCAGTACTTGCGTGTCATCAACCGGCTTTTCATTTAGTGGCTGCGCAAATACAACTTTCAACGGACCAAATGGAGAAATCCAGCTAACACCTAAGCCTGCTGAATATCTCAATTCGTCAACACTGTAAGACTGATTCGCATCGAAAACATTACCTGCGTCCAAGAAGGCGCTTAACTTAAACTGACTCGAGTCTTTGATACCTGGAACCGGGAAAAACAACTCAATATTACCCAGCAATCGTTTAGTGCCGCCAAGCGCAAAGTTAAAACCTGTAGTTGGATCAGCTCCCCTAGGACCCAAAGTACCGTTCCTAAAACCTCGAACTGAGTTTACACCACCCATATAGTAGTTTTTAAAGAATGGAAAATTGGCGTTGCCATATGTATCGGCATAGCCAATTTCACCGTTCACCATAACAGTGACGTCTTTGAATATTTCCTTAAACCAAGCATGTTTGTAATCAATTTTGTAATATTCCAAATCCAGCACCGGCAAGCTGACTTCACCTGTTAGCCTTTGCAATACGCCATTATTGGGGAAAAAGATACTATCTCGAGAGTCATGCGTCCAACCTGCACTTAAAGCAATTGAGTCACTGCTGCAACCACTGCCATTATTACAAAACCTTCTGAATTGCAGCGGGCTGTCTGCCTGCAAATCTACAGTTGTAAAGTCAGCCGCAATACCGAAGTTTAACGCATCACGCTCGTTCAGAGGCACGCCAAAACGAACACCACCCCCATAGGAGCTGGACTGATAGGCACCAACGGATCTTAATCGACTTGTATCAATATCACGACGATAGATATCAATACCACGGCTAATGCCATCAGGTGTGAAATAAGGATCAGTCAAGGAAAGTGAATAAACCGTGTTAATACGACCGGTGTTGACTTGGGCACTGACACGATTGCCGGTTCCTAGGAAATTGTTTTGGTTCACTGTAACGCCGAACACGACACCCTGGTTACTGGATAAACCGGCACCAAATTGAACACTACCAGTGGACTTTTCAACCACACTGATGTTGAGGTCAACCTGATCTGCGGTGCCTGGTACAGCAGGTGTTTCCACATTGATGTCAGAGAAAAAGTCGGTACGCCTAATACGCTCTTTTGATCGATTAATTTTGGTCGAGTCATACCATGCCGACTCCATTTGCCTCAGCTCACGCCGAATCACTTCATCACGGGTACGTGTGTTGCCCACGATATTTATTCTACGGATATAGACTCGCTTACCTGGATCTACAAAAAATGTAAACGCGGCAGTATGCTGCTCTTTATTGAGTTCAGGAACGGGATTGACGTTTGCAAAGGCATAGCCATCATTACTCAGCCGGTCACTGATGGCCTTGCTGGTTTCCGTGACCTTGCCACGATTAAAGGTATCTCCAGCCTGAATTTGAATTAATTTACGCAGTTCCTCTTCTGGTACCAGCGTTTCACCAGCGAGCTTGACTTCGGAAATCGTATATTTTTCGCCTTCAGTGATATTTACCGTGATGTAGATGTCGCGCTTGTCGGGGGTAATCGATACTTGGGTAGAATCAATATTAAACTCGAGATAGCCGCGATTCATGTAAAACGATCTCAGCGTTTCCAAGTCTGCGTTTAGCTTTTGCTTGGAATACTGGTCATTTTTAGTCCACCAGCTCATCCAGTTTGGTGTAGTCAGCAAAAACTCTGCACGCAAATCTTCTGTGGTGAAAGCACGATTACCGACAATATTAATCTCACGAATTTTGGAAACAGCACCCTCTTCAATATCAAAACGAACCGCAACGCGATTGCGCTCCAGCGGAGAAGAGATGGCTTTCACAGTAGCAGCATACTTGCCTTGCGCAAGGTATTGACGCTTGATTTCCTGCTCCGCTCGGTCAAGCTGGGACTTGTCGAATATCTGGCCTTCGGTAATGCCGATTTGCTTAAGTCCCTCTTTCATTTTGTCGGTTGGGAATGATTTATTGCCGCTAAAATCAATTTGTGCAATCGCAGCGCGCTCTTGCAGCGTCACTACCAGAACGTCACCATCCGCTTCAATGCGTACATCTTTAAAAAACCCGGTGGCATAAAGTGACTTGATAGCCTGCGATGCCAGGTCATCGGTCATGGTTTCACCAACCTTTACGGGCAAATAAGTAAAAACTGTACCTGCTTCGGTACGTTGAATGCCTTCAACACGAATGTCTCTAATAACGAAGGGCTCAATGGCCAGACTGGCGCTTGCGTATAAACTTGTAAGCAACAGTAAAATTGTTTGAAATTTGTTTTTGTTTTTCAAAAGTGGAATCGCCATCAATTAGCCTGCAATCAATCGATTTAAGTCGTTATAGAGCGCTAATGCCATTGTAAAAATTAAAATAAAGAAACCAATTTTCTGACCCCAGGCAATCGCAAACTCAGACGCTGGCTTACCAGTAAAAAATTCAACCATATAATACATCAAATGCCCGCCATCTAGTATGGGTATTGGCAAGAGATTTAAAACCCCAATACTGATACTGACCAGTGCTAAAAACCCCACAAACACTTTAATTCCCATATTGGCACTTTGGCCTGCATAATTTGCGATGGTTACCGGGCCACTCATACCTTTCCATGAGACATTCCCAAGCACCATATTAACCAACATTTTCAGGCTAAAAACTGCGGTATCCCAGGTTTTTTCGAGACTTTTTGTCAATGCTTCAATTGGCCCATAATGTTGTGTAAGCAGATATTTATCGAGCAGCGCCTGCGGCATATCAAAACCAGCACCGATGCGACCGTAACGCTCGCCATTTTCACTCACTAATTCCGGCGTAATAAACAACTTAACTTCTTGGTCATCACGCAGAATATCCAGCTGCAGTGTTTGTCCGGGCTTGCTTTTAATGGTGGCAACAAACGCTTCCCAATCGGCGATTTTTTCACGATTAACCGCCACTACCAAATCACCTGATTTTAACTTTGCAGCTTGCGCAGGACTATTTTCAATAATTTCACCAATCCGCGCAGGCACTGATGGTTGGTAAACCCTCAAACCTAATTGGCTCACTATATCGACATCTGGACTACTCTGATGAATGCCTGTCAAATCTAACTGATGCGAAAACAGCTCACCGCGCTCATTGCTGGTCTGCATCATCACTTTGCGATTTTTCAGAGATGCGTTCAATAGACTCCAGCGCACATCTTGCCATGTGCTGACATGCTTACCATCGACTTTGGTGATGATAGAGCCTGCATTGACACCGCTTGTTGCTGCAGGGCTATTTGGAATTGGCTTGCCTATGATAGGCTTTAAGCCTACTGTACCCATCATAAACAAACCGAAATAAAGAATAATGGCTAGCATTAAATTGGCGAGTGGGCCTGCCAATACAATCGCCATTCTTTTCTGTACACTTTGACGATTAAAAGCACGAGATGCGTCTTCCTGCGGTGGGTCTCCAGCTGCAGAAAGCCCTTCTCCCAACATTTTGACATACCCACCCAAAGGAATAGCCGCAATCACGAACTCCGTCTGATCTTTACCAATTTTCTTGGACCAAATAGGTTTTCCAAACCCCACGGAAAATTTCAAAACCTTTACACCACACCACCTGGCCACTTGAAAATGGCCATACTCATGCACCGTAACTAAAACGCCGATAGTGATAATGAAGGCTATTGCGGTAAGCATTTAAATCGATTTTCTATTCAATGCACTGAACTAGATGCTGACGGGCGCGAGCTCTAGCCTCACTGTCCACAGCCACTAACTGTGCAATTGATTCCACTTTATCTAGCGCAGTTGACGATAATACTGTTTCAATCATATGTGGAATTTCCATAAACCCGATACGACCCGCCAAAAATGCCTCAACTGCCACTTCATTGGCAGCATTCAATATTGCCGGAGCAGTGCCACCAGCATTCAAGGCATCGTATGCCAGACGCAGGCATGGAAAGCGTTCAACATCAGGCGCAGAAAAATCCAAGCTGCCTATTTTCAGCAAATCCAGACTGCTTACTCCACTTTCCAAACGATTTGGGTATCCTAAACCATAAGCGATTGGCGTTCGCATGTCAGGGTTGCCCAATTGTGCCAGCACGCTGCCGTCGTTATATTCCACCATGGAGTGAATGACACTTTGCGGATGAACTACCACATCAATCTGTTCAGCAGCTGCATTAAATAACCAATGTGCTTCTATAACCTCAAGCCCCTTGTTCATCATGGTGGCTGAATCAATGGTAATTTTAGGCCCCATCACCCAATTTGGATGATTCAGCGCCTGCTCCAGCGTTACCGCCTGCATTTGCGCCAAGCTAAAACTTCGGAATGGCCCACCTGATGCCGTTAATAAAATACGACGAATCCCCATTTCAGAGAGAAATGCTGCGCGCTGTTGCGGCATCACCTGAAAAATCGCATTATGCTCACTATCAATCGGCAGCAATGTGGCACCGCCATCCTGCACCGCTTTCATAAACAGACTGCCTGCCATCACCAATGTTTCTTTATTGGCAAGCAATATTCTTTTGCCAGATTTAGCAGCAGCCATCGCTGGATGCAAACCTGCAGCACCCACAATTGCCGCCATCACCACATCCACTTCAGAATGCGACACGATATCACACAGGGCATCTTCACCACACGACACAACAACGCTACTGCTATGCTGCTTCAAGCGTGCGGCTAGCAAATTGGCAGATTGTGGCTGCAGCATGACTGCATATCTGGGTTGATATTTCAGACACAACTCAAGCATGCGCTCGACGCTATTATTGGCAGTGAGTGCATATACACTGAAACGCTCTGGGTGCTGAGCAATCACATCCAGCGTCTGCAAGCCGATGGTGCCGGTTGCGCCAAGAATCACTACATTCTGAACTTTGGAATCACTTGTATTTAACATGTGTGTTTGGTCTTTAATTTCAGTTAGCGTCCGAGACCAAGCCCGTTAAACAATGCCAGATAAATACAAAACAGTGTCACGGTTAGCGTAGGCAACATACCATCTATACGATCAAGCACACCACCATGACCAGGCAGCAATGTACCACTATCCTTAACGCCTGCCTTACGTTTCATCAATGATTCGATGAGGTCACCAATCACACTTAACGCAACCAGCATCCATAGCGACACAATTAACCAAAAACTGAAATTCTGGGTGTAACAAAGTATCGCGCCATAAATCGTCACCGCTACCAGTGCACCGTAAACCCCTTCCCATGTCTTGCCAGGACTGATTTCAGGAGCAAGCTTATGTTTCCCAAATCGTTTACCAGCAAAATAGGCTGCACTATCTGCAATACTTACCGTCAGAATGGTGCCCAACAGCAACCAAAGACTGATTTCTCGCAAGCCCTGAAGCGCAATGCAAGTCGCCATTAGCAACAGCATGCCCAAAGCGTTCATTATCCATTTGCTATTCAAGGTTGAATTTCTAATTAGCCATATAGGTGCAATCACAACCCAAAAGAAGCTAGCGAAACCTAATATCAGTATACGTACCAAACCTTCATAATCTGACAGCGATGTCTTGGGGAGCATGATAAGACCAGCGCCGATGAGCAGAAACAATGCTGTGTTGAATATTTTGGATGTTTCGCTCAAACGTACAAAACCAGACCATTCACGAGCACCTAGCCAAGTAACAATCAGTGCTGCTATCGACCATACTGGTGTAGACGCTGAAAATACCAGCAGAATCAAGCCTGTCAGCAAAAATATGGCGGTGACAATTCGAGTTTTAAGCATAATTTGGAAGGCGTATGATTAATAAATAGCCGCTTATTTAGGCGTTTGCAGCTGCTCACTGGTGCGACCAAAGCGGCGTTCGCGTTGCTGATAAGAACTGATTGCAAGTTTAAAAGCTGTCTCATCAAAATCCGGCCAGAGTGTATCGGTAAAATAAAGCTCGGTGTATGCCAGCTGCCAAAGCAAAAAATTGCTAATGCGCATCTCACCACCGGTGCGTATAAAAAGGTCAGGCTCAGGCGCATAATGCATTGCAAGATAAGGCTGCAAATGCTCTTCGTTGTAACGTCCGACCAAATCAGGCCTAGCCTGCTGCATCTTATTTACCGCCTGCAGAACATCCCAGCGGCCACCATAATTGGCGGCAATAGTCAGCACTAGACCAGTGTTGTCTGCAGTGAGCTGTTCGGAAGCATCGATTTTAGCAATCAGTTTGTCATCAAAATGACTGCGATCGCCAATCATGACCAATTTAATATTGTTTTGGTGGAGCTTAGACACTTCTCTATCCAAGGCATCCATAAACAAACCCATCAGAAAAGATACTTCATCGGCGGGACGCCGCCAATTTTCGCTGCTGAAAGCAAATAAAGTGAGAAACTTTACATCGAGTTTTACGCAATGTTTTACAACTTCCCGTACCGTTTCGACTCCGCGTTTATGCCCTGCTACTCTGGGTAAAAAACGTTTACGTGCCCAACGTCCGTTACCATCCATAATAACTGCGATGTGATTGGGAATTGAGGCCACCTCGGGGATGCGCTGCGTAGCGCTAGTAAAAAAACCCAATCAGCGCTCCTGTTCTAACACACACAAAACCAAGCCTGTCGGTTTATACAATAAACAATTCAACATGCCATTAAACGGCCATTAAATCCGCTTCTTTTGCCTGCAGCATCTTGTCTACTTCAGCTACGGCTTTATCTGTTGATTTCTGAATTTCATCTTGTGCACGACGCTCTTCATCTTCAGAGATCAATTTATCTTTGATGAGTTTTTTAAGTGCATCATTAGCATCACGACGAATATTACGGATTGAAACTTTCGCCCCTTCACCTTCCTGACGCACGATTTTGGTCAAATCACGGCGGCGCTCTTCAGTCAGCATGGGCATAGGCACACGAATCAAATCGCCATTCGTAGCAGGATTAAGGCCTAAATCACTATCACGGATTGCTTTTTCAACTTTAACAATCATATTTTTCTCATAAGGCTGTACGTTAATCGTGCGAGCATCACCCAAGTTAATATTAGCAACCTGATTAACCGACACCATAGAACCGTAATATTCCACCATTACATGGTCTAGCAAACCTGTGTGCGCGCGACCCGTACGTACTTTGGCCAAGTCATTTTTCAGCGCTTCTAGCGACTTCTGCATTTTTTGCTCAGCAGTTTTCTTCACTTCATCTAACATGTAAATCTCCAACTAAATTCTGTCATAACAACTTTAATACATCTTCAACCTAGGCAAAACTATCACTCAGGTAAAACTTGGGTACCTTCATCCTCACCCATCACAACGCGTTTCAGAGCACCTGGCTTGAAGATACTAAATACGGAAATTGGCAGTTTTTGATCGCGACACAAGGTCAATGCGGTAGCGTCCATCACTTTAAGATTTTTAACAATCGCCTCATCAAAACTGATCGTTTTATAACGCATTGCTTCTGGATTAGTCTTTGGATCATCCGTGTAGATGCCATCGACTTTGGTTGCCTTGATGACAATCTCAGCATTAATTTCCATGCCACGTAAAGCTGCTGCAGTATCTGTCGTAAAGAATGGATTGCCAGTACCCGCACCAAATATCACGACACGCCCTTCTTCCAGATAGCGAATCGCTTTGCCACGAATATAAGGCTCAGCAACCTGTTCAATGCTCAAGGCTGACTGCACGCGCGCATTCAAGCCGATATTCTTCATGGCATCCTGCAGCGCCATCGCATTCATGACTGTAGCAAGCATGCCCATATAATCAGCAGTCGCCCTATCCATGCCCGCTGCGGCGGGTGCAACTCCACGGAATATATTTCCGCCACCAATCACTACGGCTACTTGAACACCTAGATCCACCACCTCTTTAACTTCATTCACAATGCGGGTGATTGTTGAACGGTTGATGCCATAAGCATCGTCTCCCATCAAAGCCTCACCAGAAAGTTTAAGTAAAATACGCTTATAGGCTGGTTGTGACACAGGAGCTCCTCAATTTTCAAGTTTGCTTATTTAAGCATAAAACATCGTGCTTAGGCAGAGATTTAAGCCCAAGCCATCTAAATTCATTGCGAATTTTACTAAAAAAAATGGACTAAGCATGCGCTTAATCCATTTTTTATTTTCCACGGTGATTTGATAACTCAAACACCGCTATTGAAATTACAGCTTAGCTGCTGCGGCAACCTCTGCTGCATAATCTACTACAGCTTTTTCAATACCTTCACCTACTGTATACATAGTAAATGAAGCTACGCTAGCTCCTTTTGATTTCAATAACTGCTCAATAGTCTGCTTGTCGTCTTTCACGAAGGCTTGGCTCAGCAAAGTCACTTCTTTCAAGAATTTCTGTACCGTACCATCCGCAATTTTTTCTAGCATCGCATCAGGTTTACCTGCTTCTTTTGCTTTCTCAATCGCCACACGACGCTCAGCTTCGATCAAGCTGGCATCTACACCAGAGGCATCTAATGATTTTGGTTTGGCAGCAGCAATGTGCATGGCAATATCTTTAGCCAGAACATCGTCACCACCAACCAGATCCAGAATCACACCGATTTTGCTGCCGTGCACATAACTTGCCAGCTTGCCCTGTGCTGCAGGACGAACGAAACGGCGAATTGTAATATTCTCACCAATTTTACCTACCAATTGTGCGCGTGTTTCTTCAACCGTCGCACCACGCATCGGCAGTGCTGAAACTGCTTCAACATCTGCTGCATTGCTAGCAGCAATAACGCCAGCCAACTCGTTTACAAACTTTACAAAGTCTTCATTTTTGGCACAGAAGTCTGTTTCTGAGTTCACTTCAACCAATGCACCAACTTTGCCATCTGCACTGATACTGATACCCACAGTACCTTCAGCAGCAACACGACCGGCAGCCTTGCTTGCTTTATTACCAAAACGCACACGCAGAATCTCTTCAGCGCGCGTCATATCACCTTCAGCTTCAGTTAAAGCCTTTTTACAGTCCATCATAGGCGCATCGGTGCGCTCACGTAATTCTTTTACCATCGAAGCGGTAATTTCAGCCATTTCAAGCTCCTTGTTCAATAAACCACTTTAAATTAGTGATTTAACATATTGATTTAAATATTAAATTAAAATTATTTAAACTGAATTTAAAAATTAAAAAGGGGCGCTAGGCCCCTTATTAGTCGAATAATATTATTCAGCAGCAGCTTCAGCTGTTTCTTCACTAGCCGCTTTAACGATTTCAGTAATCACTGAGCTACGGCCTTCCAGCACAGCATCAGCAATACCACGTGCATACAAACGAATTGCGCGGCTTGAGTCATCGTTACCAGGAATCACGTAAGCAACACCATCAGGTGAATTGTTAGTATCAACCACACCAATCACTGGGATGCCCAATTTGGCTGCTTCAGTGATCGCGCCACTTTCATGACCCACATCAATAATGAAAATAGCGTCTGGCAAGCCACCCATTTCCTTGATGCCGCCGATAGAACGCTCGAGTTTTTCAACTTCACGCTTGTAACCCAAAGCTTCTTTTTTGCCGAACTTTTCCAAGCTGCCATCTTGCATCATGGTTTCAAAGTCGTTCAGGCGTTTGATAGATTGCTTAACGGTTTTAAAGTTTGTAAGCATACCGCCTAACCAGCGATGATTAACATAGGCGCAGCCGGCACGGGTCGCTTCTTCTTTCACAATATCGCGCGCTTGACGCTTGGTACCTACAAACAGGATACGACCTTTGTTAGCGGCCAATGTACGGACATGCTTTAAAGCATCTTCAAACATCGGCAATGTTTTTTCAAGGTTAACAATATGAATTTTGTTACGATCGCCAAAAATATAAGGTGCCATTTTTGGATTCCAGTAACGAGTTTGGTGGCCGAAGTGCACTCCAGCTTCCAACATCTGACGCATAGTCACAGACATAGTAATCTCTTTTCTAAAGGGTTAGTTATGCACACAACACCGGCAACACCTATTTTGCGGCTAGCGCGGACAGGCACCCTAGATTGGGTTGTGTGTAGATTTAAAATTGTGCAGATACAACCTGCAATTTTTGCCAAAATCGACAAAGGCGAAATTCTAACACCATATACTACAGTTTGCCAGCAATTATTAGCACTGACTCCCTAGCCGCAGCTTCACACCCCTGCATCATCTCAGCTGCTGGGCAAGCCTGCTTTTATATAGTCAATATGCTAGAATCCATGAAACATTATTCATTGAAAACAACATGGCAATCTCGATTAAAAATCAGCAAGATATTGAAAAAATGCGCATTGCAGGCCGACTTGCGTCCGAAGTTCTGGACTTCATCACACCTTATGTGGTGCATGGCGTGACCACTAATGAACTGGATAAGTTATGCCACGACTACATCGTCAATGTACAGAAAGCCATTCCAGCGCCCTTAAACTATGCACCAGACGGCCATACACCCTACCCTAAATCTATCTGCACTTCTATCAACCAACAAATCTGCCACGGCGTGCCAAGTGATAAAGCACTGAAAAATGGAGATATCGTCAATATAGATATCACCGTCATTAAAGATGGTTATCATGGGGATACCAGTCGCATGTTTTACGTGGGAGAACCATCTATTCAGGCCAAACGCCTATGCGAGATTACATATCAGGCAATGTGGCTTGGTATTGCCAAGGTTCGTCCTGGAGCAACATTAGGTGATATCGGTTACGCGATTCAAAGTTTTGCAGAAAAAAGCGGTTACAGTGTAGTGCGCGAATTTTGTGGTCACGGTATCGGCAAAGTATTTCATGAAGAGCCGCAAGTGCTGCATTATGGCAAACCTGGCATGGGTCTGAAATTGCAAGCGGGCATGATGTTCACCATAGAACCAATGATTAATGCTGGCAAGCGTGACATTAAACAGATGCCAGATGGGTGGACAATCGTCACTAAGGATCGCAGCCTGTCTGCGCAATGGGAGCATACTATTTTAGTCACCGAAAATGGTTATGAAGTCATGACGCTTTCAGATGGCTCACCGCCCGCGCCCAATTTTATTATCGGCAATGACGCTTGAATGTACTAGCCATAGCCTATCCAATAACTTGTGTTTATTGATTATTAAAGTGAACAGCGATCATGCAGGATCAGCAGCAACATATGGAATACAGCCGGGATAAGGAACAGCTGGCTATTTTACGCCGCTCACTGCAGAACGGATTACTGGCTGTCAAAGATGAGTTCCTGCAAAAACCCAACATTTCCAGACTGTTTCGCCGGCATTGCGCACTGATTGATGGACTGCTGATCGAGCTTTGGTCAAAACTGGAAGCAAATTCCGAGTGCTGTCTGATTGCCGTGGGTGGTTATGGTCGTGGTGAGCTTTATCCTTACTCGGATATTGACCTGCTATTGCTGACACCAGATCAGCCCAAGGTTCACTCGAGCTTAAATCAAGAGATCGAACAACTGATAGGTCTCATGTGGGACATAGGCCTGAATGTCGGGCACAGCGTACGTAGCCTAGAAGAATGCATCTTAGAAGCCGAAAAAGACGTCACTGTTCAAACCAATCTTCTGGAATCCAGACTGCTTGCAGGTGACAGTGATATTTACCAGAGATTTATTGCGCGCACCCAGCAACTATCAGCACCATTGGTATTCTTTGACGCCAAACTAAAAGAGCAGCAAAAAAGACACGCCAAGTTTAACGACACTGCATACAATCTGGAACCCAACATCAAAGAAAGCCCAGGCGGCCTGCGTGATCTTCATATGGTTTCATGGCTTGCGCATTCTTTAAATCTGCATGAACGTGGCAATAAAAATCAGCCCTCCAATATCTGGAAACTACTGACCGAATGCTCGCTAATCTCGGATACTGATGCAAAACAGATTCGACAGCATGAGCGAAAATTACAAAATTTACGCATTCGTCTGCACTATTTAAGTGGTCGCCGTGAAGACCGCCTGCTCTTTGACTTTCAAAATGAGCTTGCCGCCGAACTGGGATATCAAAACACACCACGAAAGCGCGCAAGTGAGCAGTTAATGCAGAGTTATTACCGTAGCGCTAAGTACATTGAGTTGATGAATGAAATTCTGCTGAAGGAAATTAAGCAGAAGCTCAGTTCAGATATGGCAGAAGTGATTACCATTAATGCAGACTTCGAGTCCCGCAGCCAGCTGCTGGAATGCAAAAATGAAACATTGTTGTCACAGCGCCCAGCGGCAATTTTTGAAGCTTTTCTATTATTGCAGCAACATCCCGAATTACAAGGCATGGGACCGGGCCTACTACGCAAACTTCAGCACGCAAAATACTTGGTAAATCACAGCTTCAGACACAGCCGTCACAATAAAAAACGCTTTATCGAAATTCTTTCTCAGCCAATAGGCGTGAATCATACGCTTAGAGCGATGAACCGCTATGGCATTCTTGGCCGCTATATTCCGGCATTTGGCCGAATTATCGGCCAGATGCAGCACGATCTGTTTCATGTATACACGGTTGATGAACATATCTTGAACGTGCTGGCTAATTTGCGCCGCTTCTCGAAACCCGAGCTTAAACATGAGTTTCCGCTATGCAGCCAGCTGTTTGCAGCATTTGACGCTCCACATCTGCTCTATCTTGCAGCGTTGTTTCATGACATTGCCAAGGGTAGAAACGGCGACCACTCAAACTTAGGCAAAGTGGATGCGGCACGCTTCTGCAAGCTGCATGAGTTGCCTAAGGCGGATGGAGAACTGGTTTCTTGGCTGGTTGAAACGCATTTAAAGATGTCGGCAACCGCACAAAAGTCAGACTTATCAGACCCAAATGTCATTGAAACTTTTGCAGACTTAGTGGGCAACGAACGTAGGCTTACTGCACTTTATCTGCTAACAGTTGCTGATATTCGCGGTACTAGCCCTATGGTATGGAATGCCTGGAAAGCACGCCTGCTTGAAAACCTTTATCATGAAACCAAACGCGCGCTAAGCGATCCCGCTTTTCATGCCAAACAAATTGTCACGCGCCGCATTGAAGAGGCTTCTGAAAAACTACAGCGTTTCGGCATCAGCCAAAAAACTTACGAAAACATGTGGCAGGAATTTGGCGAACATTATTTTGTACGTCATGACACTGACGAAATCGCTTGGCAAAGCCGTCTGCTTACGCCACATCTGCATACAGAGGCGCCAATTGTACGCGCTAGATTAAGCTCGTATGGTGATGGTATTCAGGTGATGATTTACACCAAAGACCAAAATGACATATTCGCGCGTATCTGTAACTTTTTTGACCGCATGGGCTACAACATTGTCAGCGCCAAAATATACACTACTCTGCATGAATATGCGCTGGATAGCTTTGTAATTCTTGACCAGGACAATAAGTCAGTAAGTTACAACGGCTTGCTCAAATTTATCGAAACGCAGCTGACAGAAAAACTAAGTGACAAACAAACCCTTGAATCACCTCTCAAAGGTCGGGTAAGCCGCCAGGTGAAACACATGCCCATTCAGGCACAAGTCAACGTAAAAGACGATTTTGAAAACAACCACACCATGCTGGACCTGATTGCCAATGACAGACCGGGTTTACTCGCTACGGTAGCGCAGCTGTTCCTGCAACACAACATTGCGCTTCACAACGCAAAAATCAATACTCTGGGCAACCGAGTTGAGGACAGCTTTCTGATATCTGCGCAAAATGGACAAAAACTGACTGAAGCACAAATTGAAGCTTTGCAGCAATCTGTGCTCAGCCAAATTTAGCCTAAATGGCAACACCATACCTATGAAGGACGGCACCATCGCCGTTGCCAATTAGTCAGCCTAACTGATAGTGCTTGCGTAGTGGCTTTTTTACCTGCCAAGTGCAAGACATACCGGCAGGAAAAGTCACCAAATCACCAGCGCCGAAATTCACTGGTTCACCACCGTCGGGAGTAACGGTTACCTCACCTTCAAGAATGTAAGCAATTTCCTGCGTACCGAAACTCCAAGGAAATTTGGACACCTCTTTTGACCAGGTCGGCCAGCGATTTACACCCAAACTGGCTAATTTTTCTGGGCTTGGTTTCTCAACAATGATTTTGCTCATATTCAACCTCGCTTAACAAACAAAAAAGCCTTGATTACTCAAGGCTTATTGTATGCTTTAACTACTAAATTGCAATTATGAATGCTTGTAGTGTTTTTTCAGTTGTTTAGTCACTTCCCAGTTTGATTTCAAACCTTTTGGGAACACAACAAAATCACCGGCTTTAATTACAACAGTCTCGCCACCTTGTGGTGTTACACGAATTTCACCTTCAAGTACGTAAGCACTTTCTGTCATTGTGAAATCCAGTGGGAATTTAGAAGGTGCACAATCCCAAATAGACCAGCTAGATACGCCTAATTCTTTCAGCTTTTCTTGTGATGGGTTATGGTCGATAATAATTTGGCTCATTGCTTTATCCTTTAAAAAGAAATTACTACAAAAACAAATGCCGCTCATGAAGCGGCATTTAAATTCTGGCGGAAGAGGTGAGATTCGAACTCACGGTGGGCGTGAACCCACGACAGTTTTCAAGACTGTAGCATTAAACCGCTCTGCCACTCTTCCTAATAAAGTTTCACTATAAAACAGCATGTTCAGCGAAGGCCGCATTATAGCAACAAATTAATCATCTTGGAAATCCTGATTTGGAAAAAAAACATCACTAAATCCAAAATGTTTTAAATCAGCAATTCGCATTGGATATAGTATACCGTCTAGGTGATCGCATTCATGCTGCACGACGCGCGCATGAAAACCACTCACCAGCCTATCAATCTTATTACCAAACTGATCATAGCCCGCGTAGTGCAAACGCTGAAACCTCGGAACAATACCGCGCATACCTGGCACAGACAGACAGCCTTCCCATCCCTCTTCCATCGCTGTACCCAGCGGGGTCAACACGGGATTTATCAATACCGTATAGGGCACAGCATCGGCATCTGGATATCGAGGGTTTATGGCAGTGTCTGTTTCTTTCTGTCCAAAGATAACCACACGCTGACTTACACCTATCTGCGGTGCGGCAATTCCGGCACCGTTCATATGCTTCATGGTGTCTTCCAGATCTTGTATCAGTGCGTGCAATTCAGGTGTATTAAAAGCTTCCACAGCTGCAGCTTTTTGCAACAGCACCGGCTCTCCCATGCGCAAAACTTCTCTAACTGCCATTTAGGATAACCCCACTACTTGATTTTGCAGTAATGCTGCGTCATCAGCTGTGCAATAATTTTTCTGACACGCACCATGGTTTGATTAATATTAACAATCACCTGTTCGTAATCAATGGCATGCAAGCTGTCACCGCGTCCTGCCGCATAATTGGCGACGGGACACAAAGCTGCGTAGCTAATGCCTAACTCTCGTGCAAGAGCGGCTTCAGGCATACCGGTCATCCCTACCATTGTAGCTCCATCGCGTTCCAGGCGATCAATTTCAGCAGCAGTTTCTAGGCGTGGCCCTTGTGTTGCCGCATATACACCACTATTCACCAGTTTTTCACCAATCGCTAAGGCTGCCTGTTCAATTTTCTGCCGCAGCTTTGGACAATATGGTTCAGTAAAGTCGATGTGCTTAACTGGATTCATAATGCCATCGTGATAGGTATTCTGACGGCCATGAGTGTAATCAATAATTTGATGCGGAAGCGCAATCACACCAGAGGACAGATCTTTGTGGATGCCACCCACTGTTGCAACTGCAGCAATTTCTGTAACCCCCTGTAAGTGCAAGGCATAAATATTGGCACGATAATTGACTTCATGCGGCGGAATGGTATGACCAATGCCATGACGCGCCAGAAAAATTACCTCGCCACCACATATTTCACCAAAAATAAGTGGCTGAGACGGCTCTCCATATGGCGTGCGCACGATCACGCGCTTCTTAACATGCAGATTTTCAAGCTCGGTGAGGCCGGTACCACCAATAATCGCAAGCATAGTCACTCTCAAATATGATTTGTTTTATTCTAGCAAAAAGCAGTCTGCTGCGTGCAGTTAAAGCGCCTACATGCAGCATAATTTATGGCATACTCACGCCATGATAGAAAACCATATTAAGGCTAAAGTTGCAGATAATGAAATAACGCAGCAGAGTCTAGCGCAGGCTGACGCGCACTATGAAAACTTCCCTGTAGCCTCCGTGCTACTGCCCCAAAAGCTGCGAGAACCAATTGCCTTGATATACAGCTTTGCCAGACAGGCAGATGATTTTGCAGATGAAGGTGATTTAACTATTGAGCAACGTTTGGCATTGCTGGATGGATTCAGAGCAGAACTGGATCTGCTGCAAGCCTATATTAAGCCTAATCAGCCGTTCTTTATCACCCTTGGTAAAATGATAAGGGCTCAAAAATTAACCTTGCCTCCATTCTACGACCTGCTGGATGCATTCTGTCAGGATGTGGTCAAAACGCGCTACCAAAATTTCTCGGAAGTACTAGACTACTGTAGCCGCTCTGCGAATCCAATTGGCCGTTTATTGCTGCAACTATATCAGGCAGCTTCCCCAAAAAACATTCAAATGTCTGACTGCATCTGCAGTGCACTGCAGCTCATCAATTTTCTGCAGGATATCGCGATAGACTTCAAGAAAAATGAAGGCAAGCAGCGCATATATCTCTGCAAGAACGAGTTGAAGCAATACGGTATCAGCGAGCAGCAGATTGCGGACTACGTGTCCGGCAAAGCCAAGCCAGATGCAAAATGGCAGGCTTTCATGCAGTTCAACCTGCAACGTACAGCGCAATTACTGAAAACCGGTAAACCCCTAGGCAAAATACTCAAAGGCAGAATCGGTTTTGAGATGCGCATGATTATCGCTGGGGGTGAACGTATTCTCTCCAAAATAAACCAAGTAAATGGTGATGTATTTAATCAGCGTCCTACACTCAATTATTATGATTGGCTGTTAATATTCATTAAAGCTTTACTTAGAGTTTAACTACCTAAAGAAATTTAACTACCTCGACGAATCTAATTAGCTCGACAAAATTTATGACGCCTCAGCAATACTGCCAGCAAAAAACCGCCAGTAGCGGTTCAAGCTTTTATTACAGCTTTTTGTTTCTGAATAAACAGAAACGTTTAGCCATGACTGCTTTATACGCGTTCTGTCGAGAGGTTGACGATATTGTTGATGAGTATACAGAGCTGAAAGTTGCGCAAGTCAAATTGGCTTGGTGGCGTGATGAAATCAAGAATTTGTATCTGGATAAACCAATACATCCCGTTAGCAAGGCTTTGGCGCCATACATTCATGCGTTCAACTTGAGCGAAAACCATTTTCTGGAAATCATAGACGGAATGGAAATGGACTTGAATTTCAACCGTTATCAGGATTTCAAGCAGCTGCAGCTATATTGTTATCGGGTAGCCAGTGTTGTAGGTATTTTGTCTGCGCAGATTTTTGGATTCGAGAACCGAAAAACACTCAAATTCGCACACGATTTGGGCATGGCCTTTCAACTGACCAATATCATCCGCGATGTAGGTGAAGATGCGCGCAGAAACCGTATTTACATTCCCCTGGATGATCTTGCCAAATTCAATGTCAGCGAAGAGGATATTTTACGTAGCCGTGAATCAACCGCAGTAAGGGCGCTGCTTGAACATGAAATTGAATTGGCTGAAACCTATTATGACCGTGCTTTTCAAGAGCTGCCCAACGAGGATAAAAAGTCACAGCGCGTAGGGCTGATGATGGCAGCAATCTACCGCTCTCTATTGCGAGAAATCAAAGCTGACGGTGCAGAAAAAACCCTGAATGCACGCACTTCTCTGGGGCAGCTGCGCAAATTCTGGCTGGCCTTCAGCACTTGGTTAAGGTTCCTATAAAGCGAACGCCATGTATAAATCCCATATCGCGATTATCGGTGGCGGCTGTGCTGGTCTGAGTGCTGCTGCCGCATTAGTTGAACGAGGTTACCAAGTTACCATTTTTGAATCCGCCATGCAGCTAGGTGGCCGCGCACGCTCTGTTGCTGTAGAAACCAATGGTCTGCTTCAAATTTTGGACAATGGCCAGCACATCCTTCTTGGTGCTTATCATGAAACCCTGAGCTTGTTAAAAAAAACAGGCGTCAACGAAAATCAGGTGTTTCTGAGATTGCCACTGCAAATCAAAATGCAATCAGTCTCTGGCAATACTGCTTTTAAACTCAAATCCTGCAGCTGGTTACCGGCACCGTTTAACCTGCTGGTTGGCTTGATTTTTTGCAAAGGCATCAGCTTTTCAGAACGCATAAACGCCATCAAATTCATGCGTTATCTGCAAAGTAATGACTATCAGATAGCCATAGATAAACCTCTGGTACTTTTTTTAATCAATCATCTGCAATCAAAAAAATTAATCCAGTATCTGTGGGAGCCTCTCTGCCTTGCCGCGCTCAACACGCCACTGGAAAAAGCCAGTACACGTGTGTTTTTGAATGTGCTCAGAGATACGTTTTCAGGCAGCAAACACGATAGCGACTTTTTACTGCCTCGTCTGGATTTATCGCAAATACTTGCTGAGCCGGTAGCAAACTATGTTCAATCCAAGGGCGGCACCATCAAATTTAATCAACGTGTGCGTCACATTAGCCAGCATGAACAAGGCTTCACCCTGGAAACGCGTAATGGAAAATTCGATTTCAGTCATGTCATTATCGCCACGTCACCGGCTCGTGTCGCTAAACTCATAGGCAAACTTCCCAAACTCAATCACGTGATTACACAAACTGAAAGTTATGAGTTTCAACCGATTTATACGATTTATCTGCAATACCCTACCCATACCAAACTCCCTACGGCCATTCATGGTTTAAGCAATTGCACTGGTCAATGGGTTTTTGACCGCGGTATTTTATGTGGGCAGCACAATCTAGTGGCAGTCATCGTGAGTGCAGAAGGTAAACACCAGAAGCTCACACAGGACCAGCTTGCGTTTGAAGTGGCAAAAGAACTGAATCGAGCATTCCCAAACCTGCGCAAACCGCTATGGCACAAAGTCATTGCCGAAAAACGCGCTACATTTTCATGTGTACCCAAACTGGAACGCCCGACTAATCGAAGTCTGGTACCCAATTTATATTTTGCAGGCGACTATACTTACGCGGATTATCCAGCAACGATCGAAGGTGCTGTGCGTAGCGGTCTTTACTGCGCAAGCTTGATAGATCAAATATAGAGGGTGACTAAAATTAATTAAGGGGCTGTAGTAGATAAGCACTAAATATCAGCCCACTCCTTTAATGTTTTCAGTT
>VFQO010000473.1_pt1 | contig 43035 bp, 49 predicted proteins | sample 3512331 | NCBI WGS metagenome assembly VFQO01 (sample SAMN10412371, study PRJNA504923) | tailings metagenome | isolation source: Replicate 3 from Balatoc abandoned mine | place: Philippines: Itogon, Benguet | collected 2017-08-28 | reverse complement strand
CATACGACGTTGATCCAGTCTAGATCATGGGAGTGTTTTCACACAGCCTCGCCGATAAGCAGACATCGTCATGCCCTATCGAACTTCCACCATTGGCTGTGCCAAGGCGTCGCCATCATTCCAACGGCTGCCAAGCCGAAATTCGTCATCGGCTATTCGTCGATTTTCCCCCGCCCCGCTTTTATCGTCGCGCGCCGCGCCTTGTTTTCCAGACGCTTCGCGACGGCGGTTCTGGTCGGCCTGGTCGGGCGGCGTTTCTTCGGCGTCACGGCGACGCTGGTGATCAGTTCTTGAAGACGGCGCAGGGCCTCGGTGCGGTTTTTCTCCAGGCTGCGGAATTCCTGCGCCTTGATGATGACCACGCCTTCCTTGCTGATGCGCTGGTCGCCGAGCTTCAGTAGTCGTTCGCGGATCGCTTCCGGCAGTTTCGAGGCGGCGATGTCGAAGCGCAGGTGCACGGCGTTGGCGACCTTGTTGACGTTCTGCCCGCCGGCGCCTTGCGCGCGGATCGCGGTGATTTCGACTTCTTCGGGCGAGATGACGTAGCAGGGGCGCATGCGGGCAGTTGGCGGCAAATTGAAATGGTATTGTAGAGCCCCGCCAGAAAAGGCTCCGTTATGAAGATATGGGTCGACGCCGACGCCTGCCCGGCAGTCATCAAGGACATTCTCTACCGCGCCGCGAACCGCGCGCAGCTGCCGCTGACGCTGATTGCCAACAAGATGCTGCGCGTGCCGCCTTCGCCGTGGATACGCGCGCTGCAGGTGCCGTCGGGTTTCGACGTCGCAGACCAGCGCATCGCGCTCGAGGCGGAAGAGGGCGATCTGGTGATTACCGCCGATGTGCCGCTTGCCGCATTGGTCATTGCCAAGGGCGCCCGGGTGCTCGATCCGCGCGGTGAATTGCTCGACGCAGGCAACATTCAGGAGCGGCTGACGATGCGCAATTTCATGGACGGCCTGCGCGGCAGTGGCGTCGAGACTGGCGGGCCGGCGGCGTTTTCGGCCGCAGACCGGCAGGCGTTCGCGAACCGGCTCGACGGGCTGCTGGCCCGGCGGGCTCGACGCTAGCCCGAGCGCTTACTTGCAGTCTGCGCAGCCCTCTCGTTTCGGGCAGTCAGACGGGCGCTCTGAAGGGAGCAGGGGACAGCGGTTGATTTCGTCCGCGCTGCGCTGGAAGTAGCAGGTGAGCGCGGACGAACCGATGCCCATCAGCCAGAACAGGAAGAAGCCGACGGTGTAGGCGGCGAGCCGGCTGGCGAACACGGGTTCCTGCTGGTAGAGAAATTGCGAGGGATCGAACAGCGCGAAGAACATCACGTCGGCGATGCCCGCAATCAGAAATGACGGCCAGAGTATGGTGATCAGGCGTTTCAGCATCTTTCCCTCCTCGTCCAGGTGGGTGTGTGGGCGCTGCTTATTCGTCGCGGTCCATCTTGCGCTTGAACCAGACCGAGAACCAGATCGCCATGCCGATGATGAACAGGATGGTGAACAGGCTCAGCAGGCCGATGTCGGTGCTGAACAGCTCTTTCAGGACGATATCCATGTTGGGGTTCCCTCCGTTGTAAAAAATCTGCTTGTCTATAGTTGTGGGTTCAATGTCACGGCGCTGCCGGTTGGCCAGGTGCCGGTCAGCCGCCAGTCGCCGAATTCCGGCGTCAGCTGGACCTTGTAGTGGGCGCCGGAGAGTTGCGGTAGTTTCCCGGAATAGGACGAGCCGTCCCAGTTCAGCTGTACGTCATGGTCGTCGCCGGTGCGTGTCGGATGCATGATCTGCAGGGTGAGCTGGCCGGGCGGCATCGGCATCCGCCCTTCCAGGTGCATCTGCAGGTCCGCTCCGCTGGGCAGGAGCTGCGCACGGATGCCGAGCAGCTGGGCCTGGCGGTCGCGTTCCTTGGTCTGGTTGATGGCCTTGCCCTGCTTGTAATAGTCGTCGACCACGAGGCCGTCGTTGGAGGTGATGGCGAACCAGACCGTGAAACCGCTCGCGATGACAGCGGTCAGCGGCATGATCGCGAGCAGCCAGGGCCAGGGTTCCTTGAACCAGGGTTTGGAAGCTTGTAAACGCGTGCCCATGCCTATCTCCTGAGGAAGCTGGACTTGACCTCGCGCACCAGTTCGGGATTGTCTTCCGACTGCACGCGGATGATCACGGTGGTGGAGGGGCCCTTGATGCTGGCGGGATCTATCTGCAGGCGGATCGGCACCTGCGCGGTGTCCTGCGCGCCCACCTGCAAAAGCTTCTCATCCACCGCGATCTGGATGTTGTCGGCGCCACTGGCGCTGAGCGTGTACCGATGCGGGCGGTTTTCCATGTTGAGTATCTGCAGGGTGTAGAGGTTTTCCAGGTAGCCGGCATCGGTCGTGCGCGACAGGGTCAGGCGGTCACGGATGACTTCCACGCGCAATGGCACGCGATTGGCCAGGGTCACCAGGAAGGCGCTGACGATGAGCAGCAGGATGGCGCTGTAGACCAGCACGCGCGGGCGGAGCACGTGCGAGAGGATGCCGCTGTCGTCGTACTTGCCCTTGAGCGCGTTTTCCGTGGTGTAGCGGATCAGGCCCTTGGGGTAGCCCATTTTTTCCATGACCTGGTCGCAGCCGTCGATGCAGGCGGCACAGCCGATGCACTCGTACTGCAGGCCCTTGCGGATGTCGATGCCGGTGGGGCAGACCTGCACGCAGATGTTGCAGTCGACGCAGGTGCCGAGGCCCTGCGACTTGTAATCGGCTTTCTTGCTGCGCGGACCGCGCGGCTCGCCACGGCTGGTGTCATAGCTGATGATCAGCGTGTCGGGGTCGAACATCACGCTCTGGAAACGCGCGTAGGGGCACATGTACTTGCATACCTGTTCGCGCATGAAGCCGGCGTTGCCCCAGGTGGCAAAGGCGTAGAAGATGATCCAGAAGGTTTCCCAGGGGCCGGTGTTGAGGGCGAGCAGCTCGTGCCACAGCGTGGTGATGGGGGTGAAGTAGCCGACGAAGGTGAAGCCGGTCCAGAACGCCACCACGAACCACAGCACGTGCTTCAGGCCGCGCTTGCGCAGCTTTACGGCGTTCCACGGCGTGCTGTCGAGCTTCTTGCGCGCGAGATGGTTGCCTTCGGCCCATTCCTCCAGCCACATGAAGATTTCCGTGTACACGGTCTGCGGGCAGGCGAAGCCGCACCACAGCCTGCCGGCCACGGCGGTGAACAGGAACAGCGCCAGGGCGGAGATGACCAGCAGGCCGGTGAGCCAGATGAAATCCTGCGGCCACAGGGTGAGGCCGAAGATGTAGAACTTGCGCGCGGCGAGGTCGAACAGCACGGCCTGGTGGCCGTCCCACTTCAGCCAGGGCAGCCCGTAGTAAACCAGCTGCGTGATCAGTACCAGCGACACGCGCCAGTTGGCGAACCAGCCGTGCACGGCGCGCGGCTGGATTTTCTGCCTTACCGCATAGAGCGATTCTTCGAGTTCGGCTTCGGGCTGTCTGGGATTGGGATTGCTGGATTCCATGAGGCTCGTATTGGAGGGAGACTTTCGTATCGTATAGCAGGGCGATACGGAAGTCCCCGCTGCCCGCCCCGTACGGGGCGGGCCGGGGGAACCGGTTACTGCGCGGCCGGCGCTTCTTCAGCCGCCGGGGCGGCGGCTTCGGCCGCGGGAGCGGGCTGCGGGGCAGCCATGGCAACGCCGCCGCCAAGCCCCCAGACATAGGCGGCCAGCAGGTGCACCTTGGCTTCGCCAAGCGCCTGCAGTTGCGCAGGCATGTTGCCGGCACGGCCTTTTTCGATGGCCTCGATGATGGCCGCCTCGGTGCCGCCATAGAGCCAGACCTTGTCGGTCAGGTTGGGGGCGCCCATGGCGGCCATGCCGGTGCCGTCGGGCATGTGGCAGGCGGCACAGTTGGCCTCGAACAGCGGTTTGCCGGCTGCGGCGAGGCCGGCGTCATGGTTGCTGCCGGAGAGCGAGAGCACGTAATGGGCGACCTGCTTCGTGCCATCCGTTCCCAGCGCCGCCCCCAGGGCGGGCATCACCCCCATGCGGCCGTTGGCGATGCTGGCCTTGATGGCTTCGGCATCCCCGCCGTACAGCCAGTCCTTGTCCGTCAGGTTGGGGAAGCCGGTGGCGCCGGCGGCATCCGAACCATGGCACTGGGCGCAATAGGTCAGGAACAGTCGCTGGCCCATGTCGCGCGCTTCTGCGCTGGCAGCCACCTGCTCGACGGGCTGGCCGAGGAACTGGTTGAAGATGGGATCGTACTTTTCCTTGGCCTTGGCCATCTCGCTGTCGTACTGGCCGAACGAGGTCCAGCCCAGCACGCCCTTGAAGCTGCCGAGACCGGGGTAGAGCACCAGATAGCCCGCGCTGAAGATCAGCGTGATCCAGAACAGGTTGACCCACCAGCTGGGCAGCGGGTTGTTCAGCTCGACCAGGTCCCCGTCCCACTTGTGCGCCATTTCCTCGGCCTTCTCGCCGGGGGCGAGGCGCCGGGTTCGCTGCGAAGCAAGGAAAATCGCCACCCCGACCAGGCTGACCACGGTCAGGACGATGATGTACCAGCTCCAGAAACTGCTCGTGAATTCATTCATTTTTGTTCTCCTGCGGGAAGGTCATCGGCTTCCTCGAAGGGAATCCGCGCGTCTTCTTCAAACCGTGCCTTGCGGCTGCCGCCGTAGGCCCACCATACGATACCGAGGAAGGTGATGAAGAACACCACCGTCACCGCGCTGCCGATGAAATTGCTTGCATCCATTGCGGTCTCCTCACTTCATCGCGCGGCCGAGGCTTTGCAGATAGGCGATCATGGCGTCCATCTCGGTCTTGCCTTCCAGCTCGGCGGGAGCGTTGTTGATTTCCTCGTCGCTGTAGGGGTGGCCGAGGGCCTTCAGCGCGCGCATCTTGGGCTGGATGTCGGAGACGGCGAGCGGGGTTTCCTGCAGCCAGGGATAAGCCGGCATGTTGGACTCGGGCACCACGTCGCGCGGATTCAGCAGGTGCACGCGGTGCCAGTCGTCCGAGTAGCGTCCGGACAGTCGGATGAGGTCTGGTCCGGTGCGCTTGGAGCCCCACAGGAAGGGACGGTCGTACACGTACTCGCCGGCGACCGAGTAGTGGCCGTAGCGCTCGGTCTCGGCGCGGAACGGACGCACCATCTGCGAATGGCAGCCGACGCAGCCTTCGCGGATGTAGAGATCGCGTCCCGAAAGTTCCAGCGCGCTGTAGGGTTTCAGGCCCTCGACCGGTTCGGTGACGTAGCGCTGGAAGTACAGCGGCACGATCTGGACCAGGCCGCCGATGCTCACGATGAGGATGGTGAGGATGATGAGCCAGCCGGTGTTCTTTTCGATGGTTTGGTGTGAGAAAGCCATTTCTTGTTCTCCTTTCTCTCAAGCGTGGGCCGGGGCAGGGATGGGCGCGTCGTTGACGGCCTTGCCTACGCTGATGGTTTTCCACACGTTCCAGGCCATGAGCAGCATGCCGCCGAAGAACAGCAGGCCGCCGAGCAGGCGAATGGTGTAGAACGGATACATCTGGTTCAGTACCTGGGCGAAGCCGTAGGTGAGGGTGCCGTCCGGGTTGGAGGCGCGCCACATCAGGCCCTGCGCCACGCCGGCGATCCACATGGCGGCGATGTACAGCACCACGCCGATGGTGGCGACCCAGAAGTGGGTGGTGACCAGTTTCATCGAGTACATTTCCTGGCGGCCCCACAGGCGCGGCACCAGGTAGTACAGCGAGCCGATGGAGATCATCGCCACCCAGCCCAGCGCGCCGGAGTGCACGTGGCCGATGGTCCAGTCGGTGTAGTGCGACAGCGCGTTCACCGTCTTCACCGACATCATCGGGCCTTCGAAGGTGGACATGCCGTAGAACGACAGCGACGTGACCAGGAACTTCAGGATCGGGTCGGTGCGCAGCTTGTGCCAGGCACCCGACAGGGTCATGATGCCGTTCATCATGCCGCCCCAGGACGGCGCCAGCAGGATCAGCGAGAACACCATGCCCAGCGACTGCGCCCAGTCGGGCAGCGCCGAATACTGCAGGTGGTGCGGACCCGCCCACATGTAGGTGAAGTTCAGCGCCCAGAAGTGGACGATGGACAGGCGGTAGGAGTAGATCGGACGGCCGGCCTGCTTGGGAATGAAGTAGTACATCATGCCGAGGAAGGCGGTGGTGAGGAAGAAGCCCACGGCGTTGTGGCCGTACCACCACTGCACCATGGCGTCCTGCACGCCCGGATAGACCGAGTAGGATTTCCACATCGAGCCGCCGAAGAAGGCGATCGGCAGGGCCGCGCTATTGACGATGTGCAGGATGGCGATGGTCAGGATGTAGGCGCCGAAGAACCAGTTCGCTACGTAGATGTGCGGGGTCTTGCGCTTGATCACGGTGCCGAAGAAGACCACGGCGAAGGACACCCAGACCACGGCGATCAAGACGTCGATCGGCCATTCGAGTTCGGCATATTCCTTGGAAGTGCTGATGCCGAGGACGAAGGTGATGGCGGCCAGCACGATGATGGCCTGCCAACCCCAGAAGGTGAATGACGCCAGTTTCTCGGCGAACAGCCGGACATGGCAGGTGCGCTGCACGACGTAGTAGATCACGGTGAACATGGCGGTGCCGCCAAAGCCGAAAATGACGGCGTTGGTGTGCAGCGGCCTAAGTCGCCCGTAACTCAGCCAGGGTATGCCGAAGTTCAGCTCCGGCCAGATGAGTTGTGAGGCGATGATCACGCCCACCAGCATGCCCACGATCCCCCAGACCACGGTCATGATGGCGAACTGCCGCACGATCTTGTAGTTGTACGTCGTCGCTTCCATAGGGACTCCCTTCCACAGAAAACTTAAAAGTCTTGTTTGCTTAATTTGGGATAAATATATCTTGTTAGATTTTGTGGCGCAAATGTTTTTCCCAAATTCGTCCGTCTCGGCGGAACCTGGAATCTGAATAGTTCAGTTTTTTCAGAAAGATAGACTGTCTTATTTCTGCACAGTCGAGTCTGGATCGGGCTTGGCGGGCCTGTCGTCGTCCATCAGGATTTCGTGCGCCGGGCCTTCCATGTCCTCGAACTGGCGGTGGTTGACCGACCAGATGAAGAACCAGGCGATGAGGCCGACGAGGACCAGGCCGAGGGGGATGAGCAGGAAAAGAATGTCCATTAACGAGACTGGGGCTGGGGCGCGAGGCGCGAGGCGGAAGCGTCCACGCCATCGGCGGCGCTCTGGAAATCGGTCAGGCGCAGCGCATTCAGCACCACCAGCAGCGAGCTCGCCGACATGCCGATGCCGGCAATCCAGGGAGTGACGTGCCCCAGGGCCGCCAGCGGGATGGCAATGAGGTTGTAGCCCAGCGCCCAGCCCAGGTTTTCGTAGATGATGCGGCGGGTCTTGCGCGCGATGGCGACGCCGTCGGCCAGCGCGGCCAGGCGCCCGCCCAGCATCACCATGTCGGCCGCGGCCTGGGCGACGTCGGTGCCTTCGCCCATGGCGATGGACACCTGGGCCTGCGCCAGCACGGGGGCATCGTTGATGCCGTCGCCGACCATGGCGACGACGCGGCCCTCGGCCTGCAGCGATTTGACATAAGCCAGCTTGTCGTCGGGCATGGCTTCGGCGCGCACCTGTTCGATGCCGAGCTTGCCGGCGACCGCGCTGGCCGCGGCCTGGTTGTCGCCGGAGAGGAGGTGCACGCGCACGCCCTGCGACTTCAGCATGGCGATCGCCCGTGCGGCATCGGCACGCACCTCGTCACCCAGGTAGAGCCAGCCCAGCAGTCCGGACGGGCCGGCCAGGGCGAGGCGGGTGGCGGTCGGGTGCGGGGAGGCATCGGGCAGCGCGGCGCCGGCGAAGGCGGGCTTGCCGAGGCGATAGCGCTCGCCGTCGAGGCTGCCTTCCACGCCCTCGCCCGGGTGGTTTGCCGGCGACTCGGCACCTTGCACGGGGCCGGCCGCCTGCCTGATCGCCAGTGCGATGGGATGCTCGGACGCCGATTCCAGTGCGGCGGCGATCCGCAGGACCTCATCCTTGCTGCGGCCCGCGACGGGTTCGACATCGAGCAGGCTCAGCTTGCCCAGGGTAAGGGTGCCGGTCTTGTCGAACACGATGTCGGTGGCCTGGGCCAGGGTTTCCAGCGCGTGGCCGCGCGTGGTCAGCAGGCCCAGTCGCGTCAGCCGTCCGGTGCCGGCGGTGAGCGCCGCCGGCGTGGCGAGGCCGAGGGCGCAGGGACAGGTGATGACCAGCAGCGAGACCGTGATCCACAGCACCCTGTCCGGATCGATTTGATACCACACGGCGGCGATGAGGACGGTGAACAGCAGCAGCAGGCCGACGAACCAGGAGGCGGCGCGGTCGGCCATGCGCCCGATGCGCGGCTTTTCGCTCTGCGCACGGTCCAGCAGGCGCACGATGGCCGAGAGGCGGGTTTCCTCGCCGGTTTTTTCCACGCGCATGACGAGCGGGCTCTGCTGGTTGAGGGTGCCGCCGGTGAGCGTCGCGCCCGGCTGCTTGCCGCGCGGTTCCGGCTCCCCGGTCAGCATGGCCTCGACCACGCTGCTTTCGCCTTCGACCAGCACGCCATCGGCAGGGATGGTCTCGCCCGGCCTCACCAGCACATGGTCGCCGGGCGCCAGCTGTGCGGCAGGCACGGTTTCTTCATTGCGCGCGGGCCAGCCCGGCAGGCGGGTCGCCACCGCGGGAATCAGCTTGACCAGTTCTTCCGCCGCCTGCGCGCTGCGGCGACGGGCGTTGAGTTCGAGGAAGCGCCCGGTCAGCAGCAGGAAGATGAACATGTTGACCGAGTCGTAATACACCTCGCCCTGCTGCGTGACCGTGGCCCACACGCTGGCGGCGAAAGCCGAGCCCACGCCGAGCGACACCGGCACGTCCATGCCCAGCGTCCTGCGCCTGAAATCCTTCCAGGCGCCCTGGAAGAAGGGCCAGGAGGAATAGAAGATCACCGGGATGGTGAGGATCAGGCTGGCCCAGCGCATCAAGGCCACGATGTCCGGCGTCATCTCGGACGGGTCGGCGGTGTAGGTGGGGATGGCGTACATCATCACCTGCATCATGCCAAGGCCGGCGATGGCGAGGCGCTTGATCGCGGTGTTGCGCTCCTTGCGGAAGATCTCGTCCTGCTTGCTGGCGTCGAAGGGGTGGGCGACGTAGCCGATTTCCTGGATCGCGCGCAGGATGTCGGAAAGCTTGAGGCGGGTCGAATCCCAGCGCACGCGTGCGCGGCGGGTGGCGTAGTTGATGTCGACCGAGATCACCCCGGGCAGCTGCGCAAGGTGGCGCTCGTTCAGCCACACGCAGGCGGCGCAGACGATGTTCTCCAGGATCAGCGCCGCCTCGCGCACGTTCTCCGGCTCGGTGCGCACGAAGCTCTGCTGGATCTCGGGCAGGTCGTAGAGGCCGAGCTTTTCCAGTTCGGCCACCGCGTCCTGCGGCGTGGGCGGCAGCGCGGTGCGGTGCTCGTAATAGGCTTCCTGGCCCGAGTCGATGATGGTCTGCGCCACCGCCTGGCAGCCGCGGCAGCAGGCCGGCTCGATATGCTGGCGATAGCTGATCGGGTAGTTCGCGCCCTCGGGTACCGGCAGTCCGCAGTGGAAGCAGCCCTGCGAGTCAAGGTCGGTTGGGGAGGATGTCGGGCCAGCCATTGCGCAAACAGGATGAGAAAGTCCTGATGTTAACAGTTGTCGCCGGATAAAATCGCCCCATGCTGCATTGGCTGCAACCAGACGAACCCTTTCCGCCGGTCGAATCGGCGCTCACCGAGCCCAACGGCCTGTTGTGCGCGGGCCTCGAGCTTTCGCCCGCGCGCGTCATCGAGGCGTATCGCCATGGCATCTTCCCCTGGTTCAATCCCGGCGAACCGGTGCTGTGGTGGAGCCCGGATCCGCGCATGGTCCTGGTGCCGGGCGAAGTGAAGGTCACGCGCTCGCTCAGGCAGCGCATCAGGCGCGGTGGCTATGAGATTCGCGTCGATACCCATTTCAGGGAAGTCATGCTGGCCTGCGCGGCGCCGCGCCAGGGCCAGTCAGGCACCTGGATCAGCCGGCCGATGCTGGAGGCCTACACGCGCCTGCACGAGCTGGGCCATGCGCACTCGGTGGAAACCTGGATGGACGGCGAGCTCGTCGGCGGCCTTTACGGCATGGCCATCGGCCGCATGTTCTACGGCGAATCCATGTTCTCGCGCCGCACCGATGCCTCCAAGCTGGCACTGGTGCATTTGTGCCGCCAACTCGAGGCCTGGGGCTTCGGCCTCATCGACTGCCAGATGGAAACCGCCCACCTTGCCTCGATGGGGGCGAGGCCGGTCCCGCGCCAGGACTTTCTCGGCGAGATGAAACGCTTGATAGAATTGGAAGCGGTACCGGCTCCCTGGCGCTTTGACATTCGCGATGTACCCTTCTGAACCGCCGTTCCTGCGCATCCAGTTCTATCTGACCGCGCCTTATCCTTGCAGCTACCTGGAGGGCCGGGAGGCGCGCTCGCAGGTCGCCGCGCCCGCGCATCTCATCGGGCAGGCGGCCTACAGCCAGCTGATCCGGGAGGGCTTCCGCCGCAGCGGGCACTACACCTATCGTCCGCATTGCTATGGCTGCAAACTGTGCGTGCCGGTCAGGATCGAAGTCGGCGGCTTCCGGCCCAACCGCTCGCAGCGGCGCAATTTTCGTCACAACCAGTCGCTTGCCGCCAGCATCCTGCCGCTGGAATTCCGCGACGAACACTACGAGCTGTACCGGCGCTACCAGCGCGCACGCCATACCGGCGGCGGCATGGACCTCGACGACAGCGAGCAATACATGCAATTCCTGCTCTCCAGTCAGGTCGATACCTCGCTGGTGGAGTTCCGCGATGCCGGCAGGCTGGTGATGGTCGCGGTTGTCGATCGCGTCGAGGACGGCCTGTCCGCGGTCTACACCTTCTTCGACCCCGAACTGGAGCGGCGCGGGTTCGGCACCTATGCCGTGCTCTGGCAGATCGAACTCGCGCGCAGGCTGGAATTGCCCTATCTCTACCTGGGCTACTGGATCAAGGAGTCGGGCAAGATGGCTTACAAATCCAATTTCAAGCCGCTGCAGGGACTGGTCGATGGCCGGTGGACGGAAATCGAATGAGGGGACGGGCTTGCCGGCTGTGGCTGATGTGCCTGCTGGGGCCCTTGCTGCTGGCCGGCTGCGCATCCACGGCCAGCGATCCGCGCGCACGCCAGCCCATGCAGGGGTTCGTGCCCTTGCCGGAGGACAGCCGGGTGTGGGTCGAGCAGGGGGCCGAGGAATACGGTCGCCGGGTGTCGGCAAGGCTCGACGCTGCGATTGCCAAGGTCGAGGCCGCGCATTTCCTGCCCTTTGCCAGGTCCCCCAGAGTGTACGTATGCCTCAGCGAAAGCTGTTTCAGGCGCCATGTCCTGACGCCGCGGCTGTCCGCTGCCGTGATACCGGACAACCGGCTGATTCTTTCGCCCAAGCTCGACGGCAGGGAAAGCTGGCGGCTGCAAAACCTGCTGGTGCATGAATTGGCCCACCTGCACCTGGGCCAGCGCGTCGGCCATTACCACTACAACATTCCGGTCTGGTTCCATGAAGGCTGGGCCTCGCTCACGGCAGATGGCGGCGGCGCCGAGTTCGCCACCGACGAACAGGCGCTGGCGGCCGCACGTGCGGGCAAGCGCATCGACCTCACTGCGCGCGACGTGCCGGACAGGCGGCACCGGGCCAGCGCATTCGATCTCGACATCCATGTGTTCTACCGCCAGGCCATGCTGATGGTGACGCACCTCAAGACAACGGACCCTGCCGGTTTTCGCCGGCTGGCGCTGGCGCTGCAGGACAACCAGGATTTCGAAATCGCCTTCTGGAACATCTTTGGCGCAGGGCCGGACCGCATTCTGGCCGACGCGCTGCAAACTTTTCCGCAATCCGGCGATAATAGGGCGGCTGCCCCTTCGCAACCCTGAGCATGAAAAACTACCTTGATCTCCTGCGCCACGTGCGCGACAACGGCGTGAGGAAATCCGACCGAACCGGCACCGGCACCCTCTCCGTGTTCGGCTACCAGATGCGCTTCGATCTTGCGCAGGGCTTTCCGCTGGTGACCACCAAGAAGTGCCACCTGCGCTCCATCATCCACGAGCTGCTGTGGTTCCTGCAGGGCGACACCAACATCAGGTACCTGAAGGAGAACGGCGTGTCCATCTGGGACGAGTGGGCCGACGAAGAGGGCAACCTCGGCCCGGTGTACGGCTACCAGTGGCGCTCCTGGCCGGCGCCCGACGGTCGCCACATTGATCAAATTCAGCGCGTGCTCGACGATCTTATAAGCAATCCGGATTCGCGACGCATCATCGTCTCGGCCTGGAACGTGGCTGACCTCGACAAGATGGCGCTGGCGCCTTGCCATGCCTTCTTCCAGTTCTACGTCGCCGACGGCAAACTGTCCTGCCAGCTCTACCAGCGCAGCGCCGATTTGTTTTTGGGCGTGCCCTTCAACATCGCGAGCTACGCGCTGCTGACCATGATGGTGGCGCAGGTGACGGGTCTCAAGCCCGGCGATTTCGTGCACACCCTGGGCGATGCGCACATCTACTCGAATCACTTCGATCAGGTCAACGAGCAGCTCTCGCGCGAGCCGCGCCCGCTGCCGACCATGAATATCAACCCCGAGGTGAAGGACTTGTTTGCCTTCAGGTTCGAGGACTTCGCGCTGGCGGGCTACGACCCGCATCCGGCAATTAAAGCCCCCGTCGCGGTTTGATGCCTGGAGTACGTCATTGCGAGGAGGCGTAGCCGACGCGGCAATCCAGGAAGTGAAGATCAATAACGAGAAAACATGAGTCCAAGCAAACCTCGCATCAGCATCATTTCCGCCCTGGCCAGAAACCGCACCATCGGCATCGACAACACCCTGCCGTGGCGGCTGCCGGAGGACCTCAAGTACTTCAAGGCGCTGACCCTGGGCCATCACATCCTCATGGGACGCAAGACCTACGAGTCCATCGGCAAGCCCCTGCCGGGCCGTACCACGGTAATCATCACGCGCGGCAACTTCCCCGCGCCCGAGGGCGTGAAAATCGCGCACTCGCTGCAGGAAGCCATCGACATTTGCGGCGCGGACGAGGAAATATTCTTCGTCGGCGGCGCCGATCTCTACGGCCAGGCGCTGCCGCTGGCCGACCGCCTCTATCTCACCGAAATCCAGGCCGATGTCGAAGGCGACGCCTGGTTTCCCGACTACGACCGCGCAGACTGGCGCGAAGTCAGCCGCGACAGGCGCAGCGACGAAGCGAACCGGCTCGAATACCATTTCGTCGTTTACGATCGCGCATAAAAAAAGCGGGGCTTGCGCCCCGCCAGTTTTGTCAGCCAGCCAAAATCAACTGAGCATTTCCGCCCAGATGTTCTGCGCCCAGGACTCGGCATAGGCATGGTTGGCCGCGTCGCCCTGCGGGGTGGCACCGCCGCCGCCCGGATCGACGTACGACTTCTTCTCGGCGTCGTAGCGGTAGACGTTGGCGACATGGCCGCCGGTAGTGTCCGAAGTGTCGGAATAGCAGGTATTCGCCATCACCGGCACGGCTTCGGGCTGGCGGCCGGCCAGCAGTTCGACGATGGCTGCCGCACAGACCTTGGCGTGGTTGGTCGCCATGTGGCCTGACTTGGGCAGGGCCGCGGATACGGAATCGCCGATGATATGCACGTTGGGCACGGCAGCCGACTCGAAGGTGGTGAAGTTGACCGTGCACCAGTTGCCGCTGGCGTCATTGCGCGCGCCGGCCATGGCGCACAATTCGCCTGCACGCTGGCGCGGCACCACGTTCATGACGTCGGCCTTGATGTCGTCGAACTCGGTCGACACGATCATGCGGCTGCCGTCCACGCCTGTCACGGCATTGGTGCCGCGGTAATCGATCATGCCCGGGTAGAAGGTGTTCCAGGCCCAGGTGAACAGCGGCTTTTTCGACACGATGTCCGGGTTGCTGTCGAGCACGATGATCTTGGACTTGGGCTTGTGCTTCTTCAGGTAGTTGGCCACCAGCGAGATGCGCTCGTAGGGTCCGGGCGGGCAGCGATAGGGCGTGCCGGGGATGCCCATGACGAACACGCCGCCGTCGGCCATGGACTCGAGCTGCTTTCTCAGCAGCGCAGTCTGCGGGCCAGCCTTCCATGCGTGCACCACCTTGCCTGCGGCCTCGGCTTCCTGGAAGCCCTTGACGGTGTCGGTGCGGACGTCGATGCCGGGGGCCAGCACCAGGCGGTCGTAGCCGAACGTCTTGCCTCCCTTGGTGGTGACGGTACGCTTGGCGGGGTCGATGGCGACGACCATGTCCTTCACCATCTTGATGCCGTGCTTGGACAGGTTGTCGTAGCTGTGGGTCAGGTAATCCATGTTGCGCAGGCCGCCGATCACCAGGTTGGAGCGGGGGCAGGACACGAACTTGTCGTTGGGCTCGATCAGGGTGACCTCGATGTTGGGGCCCCATTTGCGCAGATACTTGGCGCAGGTGGCGCCGCCAAAGCCTGCGCCGACCACGACGACCTTGGGGGCAGCACCGGAAGCGGTGGTGGCGCAGCCTGCGATGAGGGCGCTCGCTGCGCCCGCGCCGGACACTTTCAGAAAATCACGACGGGTAATGCTCATAATTCAGCTCTCCTTGTGTGTCCGGTTTATTTGAGTTTGGAGAAGTATTCGCCCATCAGCGCATACTCGGCATCGGTATAGCCTTTGGCATGGCGATGCATGACGGAAGCTGGGCGGGCGCCGGATTTGAAATTCTGCATGGATGTGACGAAATAGCCCTTTTCGAGACCAGCGAGGCTTGGGATCGCACCCTTGCTCTTGCCGCCCGGCCCGTGGCACGACATGCAGGAAGAGGCCAGCAGTTCGCCGCGGTCCACGGCAAACGCGTTTGCGCTGAGCAGCGCAGCGCTGGCGGCAAGCAGGATGAGTATCTTGTGCATAAGACTTCTCCGATTCTGAGTGTTTGAAGTTGGTCGGCTCAGGCTTCTCCCGGTGTCCTCGGGGGGTAAAGCCAAACAGGATCACCCCATCCGGAATGGTCCATGAAGACTATTTTTAATGGCTATTCATTCGAATGTCCAACAGCAAAGGCTTATATGCTTCGGTCATTCGGATAATTAAATCCGGTTGTTTCCTCTTTCTATCAGGCCTTTGCGCCCATTCGCAGGGCGCGTCGTGCTGTTTCTTCGAGAGCGTTTTTCTGTTCCGGAGCATCAGGGTTCGACGGGAGCCAGCCGCCGAGATTGGCCAGCGCAATGCCGCCCAGCGCGTCGATCCAGAGCGGGGACTCGTTGAGGGCGGGGATGTAGCTGTAACTTTTCCCGCCGGCATTGAGGAAAGTCTCCTTGCCCTCAATGGCGATTTCCTCCAGGGTTTCCAGGCAGTCGGCGGTGAAGCCGGGGCAAATCGACTGAACGTGCTGAACGCCCTGTTGCGGCAGTTCGCGCAAGGTCTTGTCGGTATAGGGCTGCAGCCACTCGGCGCGGCCGAAGCGAGACTGGAAGGTGAGGCGGTACTGGTTCTCGGCAAGTCCCAGCGCCTCGGCCAGCAGGCGCCCGGTCTTTTGGCATTCGCAGTGGTAAGGGTCGCCCTTTTCCAGGGTGTAGCGCGGCAGGCCGTGGAAACTCATGAGCAATACGTCGGGGCGCCCGTTCTGCTGCCAGTAGGCGCGCACGTTGGCGGCCAGGGCGCGGATGTAGTCGGGGTCGTCATGGTAGTGGCGCACGCTGCGGATCGCCGGTGCGTTGCGCATTTTTTGCAAACGGGCAAAGGCGACATCGTTGGCGGTGGCGGTGGTGGAGGCTGCGTATTGCGGGTACATGGGCAGGAGCAGGATGCGGTCGCAGCCCGCGGCCTTCAGTTTGTCGATCCCCTCGGCGATCGAAGGCGTGCCGTAGCGCATGGCGTATTCGACCGGCAGGTTCTGCCCGGTATTTTCGCCCAGCCAGCCTTTCAGTAGCTTCGCCTGCCGTTCCGTATGGACCCTCAGCGGCGAGCCTTCCTTCATCCAGATGGCGGCGTACTTGGCGGCGGATTTCTTCGGCCGCGTGTTGAGGATGATGCCGTTGAGAATCAGCCACCAGAGCGGGCGCGGGATTTCCACCACGCGAGGATCGGAAAGAAATTCCTTCAGGTAGCGCCTGAGTGCGGGCGCAGTGGGCTCGTCCGGCGTGCCCAGGTTGACCATCAGGACCCCGGGCCGGGTGGCCGTGCCATGCCGGTAATCCGGCTCTTTGAGATATTTCATCTAGTGGTAGGAGAGGGCGTTGGACAGCAGCCGCGCGGTGACATCGACGATCGGGATCACGCGCTCGTAGGCCATGCGCGTGGGGCCGACCACGCCGAGCGTGCCGACTACCTGGCCGTCGACCTCGTAGGGCGCGGTAACCAGGCTGCATTCGTCCAGCGGCAGCGTGTCGGATTCGCCGCCGATGAAGATCTGCACGCCCTGCGCCGCGCGCGATTGCTCCAGCAGTTGCAGCAGTGCGGTTTTCTGCTCGAAAGCGTCGAACAGCCGGCGCAGGTTCTGCATGTTGGCGGAAAGGTCCTGCACGTCGAGCAGTTTGCGGCTGCCGGAAACCATTACTGCCTCGCGCTGGCCGTCCAGGGCTTCGGAGCCGGCGTTGACCGCAGCCGTCATCAGCGCCTGCATGTCGTCGCGCATGCGGCCGAGCTCGGCCTTGAGGCTGGCACGCATCTCGTCGAAAGTGCGGCCGGCAAAATGCCGGTTGAAGTAGTTGGCCGACTCGGTGAGCTGCGACGGGCTGAATGCATGATCCGTCAGGATGACGCGGTTTTCCACCTCGCCTTCCTGGGTGACGATGATCAGCAGCACGCGCTTTTCCGACAGGCTCAGGAACTCGATCTGGCGGCAGGCGGGATTGCGCCGCGGCGTCATCACCAGGCCGGCGAAATGGGTCAGTTCGGACAGAAGGTTGGACGCGGTGGACAGCAGTTTCTGCGGGTCGTCGGGCGCGAGCTGGCGTTGCATTTCGCCGAGCGCATTCTGTTCCAGCGGCCGTACCGTGAGCAGGGTGTCGACGAAGAAGCGGTAGCCGCGCGGCGTGGGCACGCGCCCGGCTGAAGTGTGCGGGCTGGTGACGAAGCCCATCTCCTCGAGATCGGCCATGATGTTGCGGATGCTGGCCGGCGAAAGGTCGAGGCCGGCGTGGCGGGCGAGCGTGCGCGAACCCACCGGTTCGCCCTCGGCGATGTGGCGTTCGATCAGGGTTTTCAGCAGGATGCGTGCGCGCTCGGTCAGCATGTCGTTGCTCGGGTCTTTGCCATACTCAAGTACGGGTTCCAAACGATTTTACAACCGTATAATGGGGGGCATGCCGCAATCTTTCAAAAAAGTCGCCCTCGTTGGCAAATACGACAATCTCGCCCTGGCGGAATCGGTCGAGCGTCTGGCCGACTTTCTTGCGGGGCATGGCTACGAGGTCATTTTGGCGCGCCAGACGGCCAAGACCCTCGACCAGCCGCGCTACCGGCAGGCGAACCTGACTGAACTGCCGGGCATGGCCGAAGTGGTGATCGTGCTCGGCGGCGACGGCACCATGCTGTCCATCGCCCGCGCCCTGGCGCCGTATCCGGTGCCGCTGATCGGCGTCAACCAGGGCCGCCTGGGTTTCCTTACCGACATCACCGTGGGCAACATGGAGGCCGAACTGGCACGCATGCTGGCCGGCGAGTATGACGCCGAGGAGCGCGTGCTGCTCACCGCCTCGCTCGAGCGCGAGGACGGCACCCACAACGAGGGTTCGGCCTTCAACGACGTGGTGGTGAGCAAGGCCGGCACCGGGCGCCTGATCGAGTTCGAAGTCATCATCGACAACGAGTACGTCTACACCCAGCGTTCGGACGGCCTGGTCGTCGCCACGCCCACGGGCTCCACTGCCTACGCCATGTCCGCGGGCGGCCCCATTCTCTACCCCACGCTGGAAGCCATCGCGCTGGTACCGATCTGCCCGCATACCCTGTCGGCGCGGCCGATCGTGGTGAGCAGCCAGTCGCGCGTGGACATCATCATCCACCACGCCGACGATGCGCGCGTGCATTTCGACGGCCAGAACTATTTCGACCTGCAAAAGGGCGACAAGGTCAGCATCTGCCGCGTGCCCTACAACGTCACGTTGCTGCATCCCAAGCACTACAGCTATTACGACACCCTGCGCCAGAAGCTGCACTGGGGCAAGCAAATCTGATGCTGCGATCCTTGTCCATCCGCGATTTTGTGCTGGTCGAATCGCTGGACCTGGATTTCGCGCCGGGCATGACCGTGCTCACCGGCGAGACCGGCGCCGGAAAATCCATACTCGTCGGCGCGCTTTCGCTGGTGCTGGGTGATCGCGCCGAGTCGGGCGTGGTGCGCCATGGCGCCAGGCGCGCGGAAATCAGTGCCGAATTCGCGCTGGAGAACCTGCCTTCCGTGCAGGCCTGGTTGAGCCAGAACGGCCTCGATGCGGAACAAGACTGCCTGCTGCGCAGGACCGTCGAAGCGGAAGGCCGCAGCCGTGCCTTCATCAACGGTTCATCGGTGACCCTGGCGCAACTGAAGGAACTGGGCGAGCAACTGGTCGATATCCATGGCCAGCATGCCCACCACGCACTGCTCAAGGCCGGGGTGCAGCGCGGACTGCTGGATGAGTTCGCCGGCGCGCATACGGAAGCCGCCGTGACCGCGCAAGCATGGCAGGCCTGGCAGGCGGCGAAGAAAACGCTGCAGGCAGCCCGTGAAGAAGCCGGCGTGCGCCTGCTGGAAAGGGAAGGACTGGAAGCCGCGCTGGCCGAAGTCGGTCCCGCGCTCGACGACCTGCGCGCCTGGGACGAGATGCAGTCCGAACATGGGCGCCAGGCCCACATGTCGAGCCTGATCGAAACCAGCGCACAGTTGCTGGCCGGCCTGGAAGACGAGGAAGATGGCGTGTTGCGCCGTCTTGGGCGCCTGCATGGCCTGATGCAGGACATGCTGGAAAAGGACGCCAGCCTTGCCGAGGAACGTGCATTGCTGGAAGCCGCGCTCAGCGATCTGGAAGAAACGCGCCACGGCCTCAGGCGCTATGCCGACCGCCTGAGCCTCGATCCGGAAAGGCTGGCGGAACTCGACCGGCGCATGGCCGAGGTCCATCGCCTGTCGCGCAAGCACAGGCTGAGCCCTGCCGAACTGCTTGAGCGTCATGCCGAATGGCTCCGCCGGCTCGAACAGCTTGCCGCAGAAGACGACATCGAAGCCCTGCAGGCCGAAGTCGTGCGCGCGGAAAAGACCTGCCTTGCCAGTGCCGGGAAGTTGTCCGAGAAGCGCCGGCGGGCGGCACAGGCCCTGTCGAAAACGGTCAGCCTGGCCATGGCTGACCTGTCCCTGGCCGATGGCCGTTTCGAGGTCAGGCTCGTCGCCTGCGAGCCCCACGCGCACGGTCAGGAGGAAATCTTTTTCCTGGTGGCTAGCCATGCCACGCTGGCGCCCGGTCCGCTCGACAAGGTGGCTTCGGGCGGAGAACTCTCGCGCATCAGCCTGGCCATCCAGACGGCCTTGTCAGGGCAGGCCGGGGTGCCCTCGCTGATTTTCGACGAGGTCGATGTCGGCATCGGCGGCGCCGTGGCCGAGGCCGTGGGGAGGAGGCTGGCGCAGCTTGCCCGGAGCCGGCAGGTACTGGTCGTCACCCATCTGCCCCAGGTCGCCGCCTGCGGCAGTCAGCATTTGCGGGTCAGCAAGCTTGCCGGCGACGACAAGGTCGTCAGTCAGGTGATGCCGCTGGGCGGCGAGGAGCGGGTGATGGAAATCGCCCGCATGCTGGGCGGCCAGGAAATCACCGAGACCACGCTCAAGCACGCCCGCGAGATGCTGGAAACGGTCGGCTCTGCCAAAAATACCGGCAGCCGCAAAAAAACCGCGTAAGCCGTTTACACGGAGGTATCTGGGGGAAACAGAGGAATTGGAAGCGGCAAGCCTTCCTCTGCGCCCTCTGTTTTCCCTGTGTCGATCAGTATTCCAGTTAACCAGCGTTATTTCTTGGTGCGGTGGGGGCAGGGGTTTTTGCTGCAGTCCACGTAGATTTGCAGGGAATGGTCGTGGATGGTGAAGCCTCGCGACTCGGCGATTCTTTTCTGGCGCTTTTCGATTTCTTCGTCATAGAACTCTTCCACCCGACCGCACTGCATGCAGACCAGGTGGTCGTGGTGCTCGCCTTCGTTGAGTTCGAACACCGCCTTGTCGCTGTCGAAATGGTGGCGCATCAGCAATCCCGCCTGCTCGAACTGGGTCAGCACGCGGTAGACCGTGGCGAGGCCGATGTCCTGGCCTTCGTCCTTGAGCAGGGAGTAGACCTCTTCCGCCGTCATGTGGCGCTTGCTGCTGTGCTCGAACAGGTCAAGAATCTTCAGTCGGGGCAAGGTGGCTTTGAGCCCGATGCTCTTGAGGTCGTCGGGATGACTCATGCGTGACTCCGGAATCATGTGTGAAACTCAGTTATGATAACGCTTTTGCGACTTCTGCCTGGAGTAGATAGTTGAAAGTCCTGCTTCTCGTCCCGCTTGCCCTTGCCGTGGCGGCGTGCTCTTCGGTCAATGTGCCGCTCTCGCCCTATCGCATCGACGTGCAGCAGGGTAATGCCCTGGAACAGGAGTCGGTCGCAAAACTCAAGCCAGGACTCACCCGTTCGCAAGTGCGCTTTCTGCTCGGCACGCCGCTTCTGGTCGATCCCTTTCACGGCAACCGCTGGGACTATGTCTACAACTTCCGCAAGGCCGGCAAGCTGGCCGAGGAGCGGCGCCTGGCCCTGTTCTTCGACGGCGACGTGCTGGCGCGCATCGAGGCGGAAGGCCTGACGCTCAGGAACGAGCAGCCTGAGGTCCGGCCTGCTCCGCCTGAACAATCTGCGCAAACGGCAATCGAGCAACCCAGGCCTGAGGCGGCGCCCGTCGCCGTGGCGCTGCCGCTCGAGAATGCGGGGCCGCTGCAGCCGGTGGCCGTGCCACCCTCCGAACCGCCGGCAGGCACGGCCGCACCGGCGTCGGCACAGCCATCGGCAGCGACCACCGAAAGTGTGCAGCCTGCCCAGAGCGCGCCTGTTGCCGCTGCGGCGGCGACCGATATCAAACCGGCCGAAGTCAAGCCGGCCGAGCTTGCGCGGGCGACAGACCGGAGCGATGCCGGGGGTGTGCGCAGCCTCGAACAGACTTCCATCGTGCCTCCGCTTGGCCCGGAAGGCACGCAGAGCGCGCAGGCGCAGCCGAAACCCGCCGCGACGGCCAGCACGCCGCCCCCTCCCGAGCCGGTGGCCCTGCAGGCCGAAGCCAACGTGGAGGCGATCAAGCCGGATGTCATGCCGGAATTCCCCGGCATCGCCTCGCCGGATGCCGAGATCATGGCCGCGCTCAATGCCTGGGCCGATGCCTGGCGCTCCCGCGATGAGGAATCCTATCTTGCCGCCTACGCACCCAGTTTCCGTCCGGAAGGCGGGCAGACCCGCGAGCAATGGGAGAAACGCCGCCGTCTGTTGCTGGGCATTTCACGCAATATCGACCTGCAGATCGATGGCGTCGCTGCCGGGGTCGTGGGCGTGGACCGGGCAGAAGTCAGCTTCAGGCAGTATTACCGCTCCGATACCTACCGTGATGCCGTCGTCAAGCTGCTGAAGTTCGTGCGCGTGGACAATCGCTGGCTGATCGAGGAAGAAAAGGTCCTCGCACCGATCAGGGGTAACCCGTGAGCGCGCTCAGGACCGTCATCGCCGGGGTCTCCGGCCGCATGGGCCGCGCCCTGCTGGAAGCGGTCGCGGCTGATTCGGGCTGCGTGCTGCACGGCGCCCTCGACCGCAGTGGCAGTACGGCGGTGGGTCAGGATGCGGGCATCTACACGGGCGGCCATGCCGGCGTCGCGATTTCCGACCAGACCGCGCCGGCGCTTGCGGACGCCGATGTGCTGGTGGACTTCACCCGCCCTGAAGCCACGCTTGCCTATCTTGACGCCTGCCGCAAGGCCGGTGTGAATCTGGTTATCGGCACCACCGGCTTCGATCCCGCCGGCAAGGCCGCCATCGAAGCTGCAGCGCAGCACATCGGCATCGTCCTTGCCCCCAATTTCAGCGTGGGCGTGAACCTGCTCATGCAGCTTGCCGAAACGGCGGCACGGGTGTTGAACGAAGGTTACGACATCGAGATCGTCGAAGCCCATCACCGCCACAAGGTCGATGCACCGTCCGGCACTGCGCTGGGCATCGGCCAATCGGTGGCCGGCGCGCTCGGGCGCGATCTCAAGACCTGCGCGGTGTATGGCCGCGAGGGCGTGACCGGCGAGCGTCAGCCGGACACCATCGGCTTTGCCACCGTGCGCGGCGGCGACATCGTCGGCGACCACACTTTGCTGTTTGCCGGCATTGGCGAGCGTGTCGAACTCACCCACAAGGCCAGCAGTCGCGCCACCTTCGCCCAAGGTGCGCTCAGGGCGGCAAAATGGCTGCAGGGCAGGGGACCTGGCCTGTACGACATGCGCGACGTCCTGGGCCTGAAATGATTTCTGTGTAACAAGGTTTTGCAATGAACAAAGTCAAGGTTTACAGCACCGGCACCTGTCCCATCTGCGTCAAGGCCAAGGCCTTCCTCGACAAGCGCGGCATCGGCTACGACGAGGTGCGCATTGATCTCGACCGCGAGGCGATGCGGGAGTTTTCCGTGGTGACCAATGGCGCGCGCACCGTGCCGCAGATCGTGGTCGACGGAAAGTGCATCGGCGGCTTCACCGAACTTACCGAACTGCACATGGATGGCGGGCTCGACCATCTAATTCCCTGATTTTCGCCAAGAAAACGGCGCGCCTGCGTTGCCCTAACACGGCGCGCACGCTATAATTCTCACTCAATTCGGGCAGGCCGCTTAAAACCGCTCCCGCCCCGCCTCACACACCCTGCAAAATTTTTGGAGTTCCCTGTGCCCAAGGCCCAGCCCGCCCTTCTTGCGCTTGCCGACGGCTCGGTGTTTCGCGGACTTTCCATCGGCGCCGACGGCATCACGACCGGCGAGGTGGTGTTCAATACCGCGCTCACCGGGTATCAGGAAATACTGACCGACCCCTCCTATACCCGCCAGATCGTCACCCTGACTTATCCGCACATCGGCAGCTACGGGGTGAACCCCGAAGATGTCGAGGCCGACCGCCCCTATGCCGCCGGCCTGGTGGTGCGCGACGTGCCGAGGTTGCATTCCAACTTCCGCGCCAATCAGTCGCTGGGTGAATATCTGGCCGCCAACAACATCGTCGCCATCGCCGACATCGATACCCGCCGCCTTACCCGCATCCTGCGCGAAAAGGGTGCGCAGAACGGCTGCATCATGGCCGGTCGCATCGACGAGGCGGAAGCCTTGGCCGGCGCTCGCGCCTTCCCTGGCCTGGCCGGCATGGATCTCGCGCAGGTGGTGACCACGCCGCAGAAATACGAATGGAACGAAGGCGAGTGGAAGCTCGGCGAGGGCTACGTGACGCCCGCGCAAGGGAAATTCCATGTCGTCGCCTACGACTATGGCGTCAAGCGCAACATCCTGCGCATGCTCGCCTCGCGCGGCTGCCGTCTCACCGTGGTGCCGGCCAAGACCCCGGCATCCGAGGTGCTGGCGATGAGCCCGGACGGCGTGTTCTTTTCCAACGGTCCTGGCGACCCGGAACCCTGCGACTACGCCATCCAGGCCATCCGCGACATCATCGACAGCAAGACGCCGATGTTCGGCATCTGCCTCGGCCACCAGCTGCTGGGCCTGGCTTCCGGCGCCAGAACCGTGAAGATGAAATTCGGCCACCATGGCGCCAACCATCCGGTGAAAGACCTGGAAAGCGGGCGCGTGGCGATCACCAGCCAGAACCACGGCTTCGCGGTCGATGCCTCGACCCTGCCGTCCAACCTCAAGCCCACTCATGTCTCGCTGTTCGACAACAGCCTGCAGGGCATCGCCCGCACCGATGCGCCGGCCTTTTCCTTCCAGGGTCACCCGGAAGCGAGCCCGGGTCCGCACGACGTCGGTTACTTGTTCGACCGCTTCGTGTCGATGATGGAAGAGAAGTCCCGCTGATATGCCGAAAAGAACAGACATCCACAGCATCCTCATCATCGGCGCCGGCCCCATCATCATCGGCCAGGCGTGCGAGTTCGACTATTCCGGCGCGCAGGCCTGCAAGGCGCTGAAGGAAGAGGGCTACAAGGTCATCCTGGTCAACTCCAACCCGGCGACCATCATGACCGACCCCGACATGGCGGACGTGACCTACATCGAGCCCATCACCTGGCAGGTGGTGGCGAAGATCATCGAGAAGGAGCGCCCCGACGCGCTGTTGCCGACCATGGGCGGCCAGACCGCGCTCAACTGCGCGCTCGACCTCGCCAAGCACGGCGTGCTCGACAAGTTCAACGTCGAGATGATCGGCGCCAAGAAGGAAGCCATCGACAAGGCCGAGGACCGCGAGAAGTTCAAGCAGGCCATGACCAGGATCGGCCTCGGCTCGGCGCGCTCCGGCATCGCCCACAGCATGGAAGAGGCCAAGCAGGTGCAGGCCGGCCTCGGTTTCCCGGTCATCATCCGGCCGTCCTTCACCATGGGCGGCACCGGCGGCGGCATCGCCTACCACATGGAGGAGTTCGTCGAGATCTGCACCCGCGGCCTGGAAGCGTCGCCGACGAACGAACTGCTGATCGAGGAGTCCCTGATCGGCTGGAAAGAATACGAGATGGAGGTGGTGCGCGACTGCAAGGACAACTGCATCATCATCTGCTCGATCGAAAACTTCGACCCCATGGGCGTGCATACCGGCGACTCCATCACCGTTGCGCCGGCGCAGACGCTGACCGACAAGGAATACCAGATCATGCGCGACGCCTCGCTGGCGGTTTTGCGCGAGATCGGCGTCGATACCGGCGGCTCCAACGTGCAGTTTTCCGTCAATCCGGCCGACGGCCGCATGGTGGTGATCGAGATGAACCCGCGCGTGTCGCGTTCATCGGCGCTGGCGTCGAAGGCCACCGGTTTTCCCATCGCCAAGGTGGCGGCCAAGCTGGCGGTCGGCTACACGCTTGACGAGCTGGCCAACGACATCACCGGCGGCGCCACGCCGGCCTCGTTCGAGCCCTCGATCGACTACGTGGTGACCAAGATTCCGCGCTTCGCCTTCGAGAAATTCCCGCATGCCAACAGCCGTCTCACCACGCAGATGAAGTCGGTGGGCGAGGTCATGGCGATCGGCCGCACCTTCCAGGAATCGCTGCAGAAGGCGCTGCGCGGACTCGAAGTCGGCGCCGACGGACTGGACGAGAAGACCGCCGACAAGGACAGCATCGAGGCCGAACTCGGCGATCCGGGCGCCGAACGCATCTGGTACGTGGCCGACGCCTTCCGCATCGGCATGAGCCTGGAAGAGATTCATCAGCTCACGCACATCGATCCCTGGTTCCTGCACATGATCCAGGAAATCGTCCAGACCGAAAACGACCTCAAGTCGAAAAAGCTGGCCGAACTGGACAAGGACACGCTGTGGCGCCTGAAGCGCATGGGCTTCTCCGATCGACGCCTCGCGAAGCTGCTCGATACCGACCAGCACACTGTGCGCGCCCGCCGCCATGAACTGGGCGTGCATCCGGTGTACAAGCGTGTCGATACCTGCGCCGCCGAGTTCGCCACGCCCACGGCCTACATGTACTCGACCTACGAGGAAGAGTGCGAAGCCAATCCCACCGACCGCAAGAAGATCATGGTGCTGGGCGGCGGACCGAACCGCATCGGTCAGGGCATCGAATTCGACTATTGCTGCGTGCATGCCGCCTTCGCCATGAAGGAAGACGGTTATGAAACCATCATGGTCAACTGCAACCCGGAGACCGTGTCTACCGACTACGATACTTCCGACCGTCTGTACTTCGAGCCGCTGACCCTGGAAGACGTGCTGGAAGTGGTGCGCATCGAAAAGCCGGTCGGCGTGATCGTGCAGTATGGCGGCCAGACGCCGCTCAAGCTGGCACGCGACCTGGAGAAGAACGGCGTGCCCATCATCGGCACCACGCCGGACATGATCGACGCCGCCGAGGACCGCGAGCGCTTCCAGCAGATGCTCCACAAGCTGGGACTCAAGCAGCCGCCCAACCGCACCGCGCGCACCGAAGAGGACGCCATACGTCTGGCCGAGGAGATCGGCTATCCGCTGGTGGTGCGGCCGTCCTACGTGCTGGGCGGGCGCGCCATGGAAATCGTGCGCGAAGAGGCAGACCTCAAGCGCTACATGACCGAAGCGGTCAAGGTGTCCAACGATTCGCCCGTGCTGCTCGACCGCTTCCTCGACGATGCGATTGAAGTGGATGTGGATGCGCTGTCCGACGGCAAGGATGTGCTGATCGGCGGCATCATGCAGCACATCGAGCAGGCCGGCGTGCACTCGGGCGATTCCGCCTGTTCGCTGCCGCCCTACAGCCTGAGCAAGGGGACCCAGGACCAGTTGCGCGCCCAGACCGTGGCCATGGCCAGGGCCTTGAACGTGGTGGGCCTGATGAACGTGCAGTTCGCCATCCAGGGCGACACCATTTACGTGCTGGAAGTAAACCCGCGCGCCTCGCGCACCGTGCCTTTCGTTTCCAAGGCCATCGGCGCGCCGCTGGCCAAGGTCGCCGCACGCTGCATGGCAGGCCAGTCGCTGGCCAGCCAGAACATGCTGCACGAGCGCATCCCGCCGTACTACTCGGTGAAGGAGGCAGTGTTTCCGTTCCGCAAGTTCCCCGGCGTCGACCCCATGCTGGGGCCGGAGATGAAATCCACCGGCGAGGTCATGGGCGTGGGCGCGAGCTTCGCCGAGGCCTTCGTCAAGTCGCAGATCGGCACGGGCGAAACCCTGCCGTCCAAGGGCAAGGTGTTCATCAGCGTGCGTACCCAGGACAGGCCGCAGGCGGCGGAACTGGCGCGCGGTTTCCATGAGCTGGGTTTTGCCGTGCTGGCCACACGCGGCACCGGCCAGGCCATTGCCGATTCCGGCACTCCGGTGACCATCGTCAACAAGGTGACGGAAGGCCGCCCCAATATCGTCGACATGATCAAAAACAACGAAGTCAGCCTGATCATCAACGTGGTGGACGACAAGCGCGCGGTGAAGGATTCCTACTCCATCCGTGCCGAGGCCTTGTCGCGCCGCGTGGCCTATTTCACCACCCTGGCCGGCGCCCGCGCCGCCTGCGTGGGCATGGGCCACTCGCAGGAATTGCAGGTTTATCCCCTGCAGGCGCTCCACCAGAACATGCAGTAGTAAGGAACAGACCAGTGAGCAAGATACCTTTGACCGTGACCGGTGCAGAAATGCTCAAGGCCGAGTTGCACAACCTCAAGACCGTGCAGCGGCCTGCGGTGATCCAGGCGATCGCCGAGGCGCGCGCGCAAGGTGATCTGTCCGAGAACGCCGAGTACGATGCCGCCAAGGAACGCCAGGGCTTCATCGAGGGGCGCATCAAGGAAATCGAGAGCAAGCTGTCGCATGCCCAGATCATCGACCCCAGGACGGTCGACGCTGATGGCCGCGTCGTGTTCGGCGCCACTGTGGAACTGGAGGATGTCGAGACCGGCGATACCGTGACCTACCAGATCGTGGGTGAGGACGAGGCCGACATCAAGGTGAATAAGATCTCCGTGTCGTCACCGATGGCGCGCGCGCTGATCGGCAAGAACGCCGGCGACATGGCGAACGTGCAGGCACCCGGCGGCGTGCGCCAGTACGAAATCCTCGACGTCGAATATCGATGAAAAGCCTTGCCGACGGTCTGGCAGCCGTGCTGCTGGTCGCCTGGGTGGGTGGACTGTGGGCGATTGGCTATATCGCCGCCCCCACGCTGTTCGCCGAACTTGCCGATCGCCAGCTGGCCGGTAACCTGGCTGGTGAACTGTTCAAATGGATTGCCTGGGTCGGCATCGTCGCCGGCAGTTACCTGCTGGTTTACCGCCTCGGGAAACATGGCTTTCCCGCCTTGAAGCAGGCTTATTTCTGGGTCGTGCTGGCCATGCTGCTGCTGGTCCTGGGGCAGCATTTCGGCATTCAGCCGGTCATGCAGGCGCTGAAGGATCAGGCCATGCCGCAAGCAGTGATGGAAAGCGCCTTCCGCAGCCGTTTTGCCGCCTGGCACGGCATTTCCAGCGTGGTTTACCTGATTGTCAGCCTGCTCGGCCTGCTGCTCGTCTGGCGTCACCGCGGCAATTGAATGCCCGGCTTCTCCGCTGCGCGATAGATCACGAGGATTTTCCCGATCTGCTGTACCGGTGCGGCGCCCAGCGTCTGGCAAATCTGTTCCAGCCACTGGCTGCGGGTTTCCTTCTCGTCAGAGCCGGCCTTGATCTTGATCAGTTCATGCGCGGCCAGCGCCCGTTCGGCTTCCTTGAGCACGGCCTCGGTCAGCCCTTTTTCGCCGATGAGAACGACCGGCGACAGCGTGTGGGCGAGACCTTTGAGGTATTGGCGCTGGGTGGAGGTAAGCTTGATCATGTTGCAACCTTGGTAAAGTGAAGCCGGATTTTACGCCCTTTAAGCGATGAAAAGACCCAAAACCAGCCGCGCCTGGTGGCTGGACCGCCATGTGCATGATCCCTACGTCAAGCTGGCCCAGAAGGAGGGCTACCGTTCGCGCGCGGCCTACAAACTGCTCTGGCTCGACGAGAAGGATCATTTGCTGAAGCCTGGCATGACCGTGGTCGACCTCGGCGCGGCCCCGGGTGGCTGGTGCCAGGTGGCGATCAAGAAAGTGGGCGAGAGGGGGCGGGTGATCGGCATAGATCTGCTGCCCGTGCAGGCCATCCCGGGCGTGACGCTGTTCGAGGCGGATTTCACCAGCGACGAGGGCCTGGCGCTGGTGGAAGAGGCGCTCGAAGGCCGCAAGATCGACCTTGTTTTGTCGGATATGGCCCCCAACTTGTCTGGGGTAAAGGATGCCGACCAGGCGAAGCATTACGGCCTGGCTGAACTGGCGCTCGATTTTGCCGTCCAATGGCTGAAGCCGGACGGCGCATTCGTCGTCAAGGTGTTTCAGGGCGCGGGTTTCGAGGAATTCGTGCGCCAGGCCAGACAGGCTTTCCGCCAGGTCCATGTGCGCAAGCCGGAGGCCTCGCGTGACGAGAGTCGGGAGAATTTTCTCGTCGGCAAGGGCCTGAAGGTCTAGCCACCGTGACTGGACCGGCCTAGAATGAGTCTAAATGCGCACGGAATGCGCACAGGAGCAGCAGTAAGTGAACAATCTCGCAAAGAACATCGCCATCTGGGTCGTCATCGCGGTGATCCTGATGACCGTCTTCCAGCAGTTTGGCGCACGCCAGACCAGCCAGACCTCGATCGCCTATTCGGATTTCATCCAGCAGGTGAAGGAAGGCCAGATCAAGCAGGCCGTGATCGAAGGCAACGTGATCCGCGGCATGAGCGAGGGCGGCCGCCCCTACGTGACTTACGCGCCGCCGGGTGACATCTGGCTTACTTCCGACCTGCTGAAGAACAACGTCAAGATCGAGGTCAAGCCGGAACAGCAGCAGTCCGTGCTGATGAGCATCTTCATTTCCTGGTTCCCGATGCTGCTGCTGATCGGCGTGTGGATCTTCTTCATGCGCCAGATGCAGGGCGGCGGCCGCGGCGGCGCCTTCTCCTTCGGCAAGAGCCGTGCGCGCATGCTGGATGAAAGCAACAACCAGGTCACTTTTGCCGACGTCGCCGGCTGCGACGAGGCCAAGGAGGAAGTGTCCGAACTGGTCGACTTCCTCAAGGATCCCTCCAAGTTCCAGAAGCTGGGCGGGCGCATCCCGCGCGGCGTGCTGATGGTGGGCAGCCCCGGCACCGGCAAGACCTTGCTCGCCAAGGCCATCGCCGGTGAGGCCAAGGTGCCGTTCTTCAGCATTTCCGGCTCCGACTTCGTCGAGATGTTCGTCGGCGTGGGCGCGGCGCGCGTGCGTGACATGTTCGAACAGGCCAAGAAGTCGGCGCCTTGCATCATCTTCATCGATGAAATCGACGCGGTCGGCCGCCAGCGCGGTGCCGGCCTCGGCGGCGGCAACGACGAACGCGAGCAGACCCTGAACCAGCTGCTGGTGGAAATGGACGGTTTCGAAGGCTCTTCCGGCGTCATCGTCATCGCCGCGACCAACCGCCCCGACGTGCTCGACCCCGCGCTGATGCGCCCGGGCCGCTTCGACCGCCAGGTGGTGGTGCCGTTGCCGGACATCCGCGGCCGCGAGCAGATCCTGCTGGTGCACATGCGCAAGGTGCCGATCGCCACCGACGTGCAGGCCGACATCATCGCGCGCGGCACGCCAGGCTTCTCCGGTGCCGATCTTGCCAACCTCGTCAACGAGGCTGCCCTGTTCGCCGCACGCGGCAACAAGCGCCTGGTCGACATGGACGACTTCGAGCGCGCCAAGGACAAGATCATCATGGGCGCCGAGCGTCGCTCCATCGTCATGCCCGAGGAAGAGCGCAAGAACACCGCCTACCATGAGTCCGGCCATGCAGTGGTGGCGAAGCTGCTGCCCAAGACCGACCCGGTGCACAAGGTCACCATCATCCCGCGCGGCCGCGCGCTGGGCGTGACCATGCAACTGCCGACCGAGGATCGCTACAGCATGGACAAGGACCGCATCCTCTCGACCATCGCCGTGCTGTTCGGCGGGCGTATCGCGGAAGAAGTGTTCATGCACCAGATGACGACCGGCGCCAGCAACGATTTCGAGCGTGCCACCGAAATGGCGCGGCGCATGGTCACCCAGTGGGGCATGAGCGATGCGCTGGGCCCCATGGTGTATGGCGAGAACGAAGGCGAGGTGTTTCTCGGCCGTTCCATCACCACGCACAAGAACGTATCCGAAGCCACCATGCAGAAGGTCGACCAGGAAATCCGCCGCATCATCGACGAGCAGTATGCGCGTGCGCGCAAGCTCATCGAGGACAACCGCGACAAGATCGAGGCCATGACCAAGGCGCTGCTGGAATGGGAAACCATCGATGCCGAGCAGATCGACGACATCATGGCCGGTCGCAGTCCGCGTCCGCCGCATCCGCCCGCCGGGGCGCAGCCGAAGCCGCCCAGCGATAACAAGCCCAGCGCGCCTGCGCCCACCACCGAACCTGCGCAGGAAGCCTGATCCAGACAGAAGGGCCCTCTGGGGCCCTTCGCTTTTGTCAACCATGGCCCAGCTCGCTGCAGGCAAATTCCAGTTCGATCTGACACGCCCGCTGGTCATGGGTGTGGTCAACGTCACCCCGGATTCCTTCTCCGATGGCGGGCGCCTGCAGAATGCGCGCCAGGCCATCGACCACGCGCTGATGCTGGCCGAGCAGGGCGCCGACATCCTTGACGTCGGTGGAGAGTCCACCCGCCCGGGCGCTGCGTCCGTTTCCATTGAAGAAGAGCTGCAACGCGTGCTTCCGGTCATCGAAGCCCTGGCCGCGCGCGGCCTCGCGGTTTCGGCCGACACCCGCAAGCCACGGGTCATGAAGGCGGCGATCGAGGCAGGTGCGGCCATGGTCAACGATGTCATGGCGCTGCGCGAGCCCGGTGCGATCGAGGCCGTGGCTCAATCCGATGCCGCGGCATGCCTCATGCACATGCAAGGGGAGCCGCAGACCATGCAGGCGGCACCGCATTATGCGAATGTGCTGGCCGAGGTGAGCGGGTTTCTGGCGCAGCGCATTGCCGCCTGCGAGGCCGCAGGGATAAGGCATAACCGCCTGGTGATCGATCCGGGGTTTGGTTTTGGCAAGACCCTGGCGCACAATCTCGTTTTGTTGAAAAACCTGGATCGGCTGATCGAGCTGGGCGTGCCGGTTCTGGCCGGCATGTCGCGCAAATCCATGCTGGGTGCGCTGACAGGAAAGCCCGTCGACCAGCGCGAATATGCCGGAATCGCCGCGCATCTCGCGGCAGTGGCGCGCGGCGCCAGGATCGTGCGGGTGCACGACGTGGCGGCGATGAAGGACGCACTGCAGGTCTGGGAAGCAGTCGAGGGAGCACAAGAAGAATGAGTCGCAAATATTTCGGCACGGACGGCGTGCGCGGACGGGTGGGCAAGTCGCCCATCACCCCGGATTTCGTCATGCGCCTGGGTTATGCCGCCGGCAAGGTGCTGGCATCCGACCGCAGCCTGCTGCCGGTCGATCGCCATCCCACCGTGCTGATCGGCAAGGACACGCGCATTTCCGGCTACATGCTGGAATCGGCCATGACCGCCGGCTTCACCGCGGCCGGCGTGCATGTCAACCTGACCGGCCCCCTGCCCACACCGGGCATTGCCTATCTCACCCGCGCCCTGCGCCTGCAGGCCGGGGTGGTGATCTCGGCTTCGCACAATCCCTTCGAGGACAACGGCATCAAGTTTTTTTCCGGCGCCGGCCAGAAGCTGCCCGACGCCATTGAGCAGCAGATCGAGACCATGCTCGACAAGGACATCGAGACTGCGCCCTCCAGCGAGCTGGGACGCGCGCGTCGCATCGATGGCGCGGCCGCGCGCTACATCGAATTCTGCAAGAGCAGCTTTCCTTTTGACAAGGATCTGCGCGGGCTGCGCCTGGTGGTCGATTGCGCGAACGGCGCCACCTATCACGTCGCACCGCACGTGTTCCATGAACTGGGCGCGGAAGTCATCGCCATCGGCGCCGAGCCCAACGGCTTCAACATCAATACCGAATGTGGCGCCACCCACACTGCCAGCCTGTCGGCCGCCGTGAAGCAGCACCAGGCCGACTTCGGCATCGCGCTCGACGGCGACGGCGACCGCCTGATGATGGCCGACCGCGACGGACGCATTTTCGACGGCGACCAGCTGGTCTACATCATTGCCCGCCATCGCATGGCAAGCGGAGCCATGAAAGGCGGCGTGGCCGGCACGCTGATGACCAACCTGGGGATGGAGCATGCGCTGGGCCGGCTCAGCCTGGCGTTCGGGCGTGCCAAGGTGGGCGATCGTTATGTCCTTGAATTGCTGCAGGAAAACGGCTGGCAGCTGGGAGGCGAAACTTCGGGACACATCCTCTGCCTGGACAAGCACACGACGGGAGACGGCATCATTTCGGCGCTACAAGTGCTGCATGCGCTGAAGGACAGCGGTGCCAGCCTGGCCGAGTATTCGGCCGACCTCAGGCTGTATCCGCAGGTGCTGATCAACGTGCCAGTGGCCAGGCGCATCGACCTGGCCAGCGCGCAGCCCGTGATCGAGGCCGAAGCCGAGGCCAGGGCTGACATGGGCGCAGGCGGCCGCATCGTTCTGCGCCCTTCCGGTACCGAGCCGCTGATTCGCGTCATGGTCGAGTCTTCGTCCGAGGCACAGGCCCGCAAATGGGCCGAACGCATTGCCGAATCGGTCAGGGCGGCCGCTTCCGACTGACCGGTCGGACCATCCCACGGGCAGTATGTCTTTCCATCGATACGCAAGCCGCAGTTCAGGGAAATGACATAAAAATGTAATATTGCCGGCTTAGTATGGCGACGTCGCCCATGCGGCAACGTCAACCACTACTGGAGATAATTACATGCGCACCATCAACAAACTGGCTCAAGGCGCACTGGCTGCCACGCTCGGCCTGGCCTTCTCGATCAGCGCGCTGGCTGCAGACATTACCGGCGCAGGCGCAACCTTCCCCTATGCCGTCTATACCAAATGGGCGGAAGCTTACCAGCAGACCACCGGCAACAAGGTCAACTACCAGGGCATCGGCTCTTCCGGCGGCGTCAAGCAGATCAAGGCCAAGACGGTCGATTTTGGCGGTACCGACGCACCGGTCAGCGAAGCCGACCTCAGTGCCGCCGGCCTGGTGCAGGTTCCGACCGTGATGGGAGCCGTGACCATCGTTTACAATCTGCCCGGCTTCAAGTCCGGCGACATCAAGCTGGATGGCCTGACCGCCGCCAACATTTTCAGCGGCAAGATCACCAAGTGGAACGACCCGGCCATCGCCAGGCTGAACCCCGGCAAGAGCCTGCCTGGCACCGCGATTACCATTTCCCACCGTTCCGACGGTTCGGGCACGACGTATGCCTTCACCAACTATCTGGCCAAGCAGTCCATGCCTTTCAAAAGTGATGTCGGCGCCGGCAACAACGTGAACTGGCCCGTCAATGCCGTGGGCGGCAAGGGCAATCCCGGGGTCGCTGCCAATGTCATGAAGATCGCCGGGTCGATCGGCTACGTCGACATTGCCGATGCCATGAAGAACAACATGAGCTTCGTCGCCCTGAAGAACAAGGCCGGCAACTACATCGTGCCGAACCAGCAGGCAGTGGCGGATGCCGCCAGTGGTGCGAATTTCAAGGTCAAGGGCATGGCACCGGATCTGCTCGACCAGGTTCACAAGAACGCCTGGCCCATCACGACCGCCACGTACATCCTGGCCTATGAAAAGGGCGGCGACGCATCCAGGCAGAAGGGCGTCGTCGATTTCTTCACCTGGTCCCTGAACAATGGCCAGAAAATGTCGGAAGAACTGGGTTTCGTGCCTTTGCCGCCGAATGTGGTCAAAATGGTCGAAGCTGAAATGAAGAACATCAAGTAATACAATTAGGTCCTGATGTGATGTTTGGCCGGGGGCAGCATGCTGCCCCCGGCGCTCTGTGAAAGCGGCTGTTCGTGACGGCCGTTTCCACAGATAGAATCCAACCGATAGGCACCTTAAAATCGTGAGCGAGCCGAGCGCAACTGGCGAAATCGACCTGCATGCAAAGCAGGTCGCGAAGTTCCGCCTGCAAGACAAGCTGTTTCATTTCACCACCCAATTGTTCGCGCTGGTCGTGCTGGCGGCCCTCGTCGGAATACTGGTGTCGCTGGCGATCGAGGCCTGGCCCAGCCTGAAGGCGTTCGGCCCGCAATTTCTGTGGACCAACGTCTGGAGCGTGCCGGACGACGAATACGGGGCGCTGGCCGCCATCTATGGCACGGTAGTGACTTCGGTGCTGGCGTTGCTCATCGCCGTGCCCATCAGCTTCGGCATTGCCTTCTTCCTCACCGAAAGCTGCCCGCTGTGGCTGCGCCGCCCGCTGGGCACTGCGATCGAACTGCTGGCCGGCATCCCCTCCATCGTCTATGGCATCTGGGGCCTGTTCGTGTTCGCCCCCCTGTTCGCCGAATATTTCCAGCCCCCCTTGCAGAATCTGCTGGGCGACGTGCCGGTCATAGGCGGATGGTTCTCCGGCCCGCCGATCGGTATCGGCATTTTGACGGCGAGTCTGGTGCTGTCGATGATGGTGATTCCCTTCATTGCTTCGGTCATGCGCGACGTGTTCGAGACGGTGCCGCACGTGTTGAAGGAATCTGCCTACGGCCTCGGCTGCACGACCTGGGAGGTGATGCGCAATATCGTCCTGCCCTACACCAGGGTCGGCGTCATCGGCGGAATCATGCTGGGCCTGGGACGCGCGCTCGGTGAGACCATGGCGGTCACCTTCGTGATTGGCAACGCCAACCGCATCATTCCCAGCCTGTTCGCCCCCGGCACCTCGATCGCATCCACCCTGGCCAACGAGTTCGGCGAAGCCGACCCCGGGCTGCATATCGCGTCGCTGTTCGCCCTGGGCCTGGTCCTGTTCGTCATCACTTTCATCGTGCTGGCGATATCGCGCTGGCTGATCAGCCGCAGCATGGGATCGGAGGGTTTGTAATTGATGATCCAGCTTTACACTCGCCGCGTGTGGGCCAACCGTATCGGCATGGCCCTGTCCATGGTGGCCATGAGCCTCGGCCTGATCGGACTGATGTGGATCCTGTGGACGCTGTTCTCCAAGGGGTTTGCCGCACTCAGCATCGACCTGTTTACCCAGGATACGCCGGCGCCCGGTTCCGAGGGCGGCGGACTGCGCAATGCCATCGTCGGCAGCGGCCTCATCCTGCTGTTCTCCATGCTTATCGCGACGCCTATTGGCATCCTGGCAGGCATTTATCTGGCCGAGTACGGGCGCGTATCGAAATTCGCCTCGTTCACCCGTTTCATGACGGACATCATGCTGTCGGCGCCGTCCATCGTCATCGGCCTGTTTGTCTATGCGCTCTTTGTCGCGACCACGGGCGGCTTCTCGGGCTGGGCCGGGTCGCTGGCGCTGGCGCTGATCGCAATTCCCGTTGTCGTGCGCACCACCGAGAACATGCTCAAGCTGGTGCCCACGAGCCTGCGCGAGGCGGCTTTTGCGGTAGGCGCGCCACGCTGGCAGGTGTCGCTCAGGGTGACGCTGCGTGCGGTCAAGTCGGGCGTGGTGACCGGCGTGCTGCTGGCCATGGCGCGCATCACCGGCGAGACGGCACCGCTCCTGTTTACTGCGCTCAACAACCAGTTTTTCAGCACCAGCATGGGTGAACCCATGGGCAACCTGCCAGTGGTGATCTACCAGTTCGCGTTGAGCCCCTATGACAACTGGATCAACCTGGCCTGGGGTGGTGCGTTGCTGATTGCCTTCCTTGTGCTGGCGGTCAATATCGGCGTGCGCGTCGCTTTCCGCCAGAAAGACAAACGCTGAGCGTTCACGGAGAAACCATGTCTGACCAAGCAACAACCAACAGCAAGGAAGCCGCGCTGCTGGTCCGCAACCTCAATTTTTTCTACGGCGACTACAAGGGCCTGAAGAACATCAACATGGATGTCGCCCGCAACAAGGTCACCGCCTTCATCGGTCCTTCCGGCTGCGGCAAGTCCACCCTGCTGCGCACGTTCAATCGCATGTACGACCTGTATCCGGGGCAACGCGCGGAGGGCGAAATCCTCTTCAACGGCAAGAACCTGCTGGATCGGAAGCAGGATGTCAATCTGGTGCGCGCCAAGATCGGCATGGTGTTCCAGAAGCCGACGCCGTTTCCCATGACCATTTACGAGAACATCGCCTTCGGCGTGCGGCTGTACGAGCGGCTGTCGAAGTCGGCGATGGACGACCGTGTCGAGTGGGCGCTAAAAAAGGCCGCCTTGTGGGGCGAGGTGAAGGACAAGCTGCAGCAGAACGGCCTCTCGCTGTCGGGCGGCCAGCAGCAGCGCCTGTGCATTGCGCGTGCCGTCGCCGTCAAGCCCGATGTGGTCCTGCTGGACGAGCCGACTTCCGCGCTGGATCCGATTTCCACTGCCAAGATCGAAGAGCTCATCTACGAACTCAAGAACGAGTACACCATCGCCATCGTTACCCACAACATGCAGCAGGCGGCACGCATTTCCGATTTCACCGCGTTCATGTACCTCGGCGAACTGATCGAGATGGGCGACACCGATCAGTTGTTCCTCAAGCCCAAGGTCAAGCAGACCGAGGACTACATCACCGGCCGATTCGGCTGAAGCATGGGGGAGGGCAGCAAGCCGGGCCGACCGTCATGAATTTGTCACTTTCAGGACCGTTTGTGACGGTATCATTCCCATGTTCGTGACGCTTTGCTGCGTCAAGGCGCCCGAAAAACGGAGATTCATACATGGCCAATGCCGTCAGAGACATCGCAAAGTTCATCAAGCGCAACCCGGAAAGCGATGACGCAACAGTACTGTGGGAGTTGTGCAAGGCGCTGGAGAGCGAGTCGTCGTTTGAGCTTCATCGCCTGTTCGGGCTGAAGCTCAAGGCCTTTGAGCTGGCCATGGGTTTGCTCGACGCATGGCGCATCGATCGTCTGATCGCTGAACGGCGTATCCAGAAGTATCTCGATTTGAGCGAAGACTAGCGTATTCTCGTCCGCCATGCCCGCAGTCCGGCATCATCTTCGTTGACCATCCTGCATCCCTGCATTAATATAGCGAGCTTTTTAGTGGGGTAGAGGATGCGTCGCAAACTCGTGGCCGGAAACTGGAAGATGCATGGCAGCCTGGCGGAAAACCAGGCACTGCTGGGGGCATTGAAGGCAGCGCTGAACGGCCTGCAGGGTGCCGGCGTGGCGGTATGCGCACCTTATCCTTACCTGGCCCAGTTGCAATCCGAGCTGTCGGGCACCAGTCTCGCGTGGGGCGCCCAGAACGTGAGCGAACACGCCAAAGGCGCCTTCACGGGTGAAGTGTCCACATCGATGCTCAAGGATTTCGGCTGCACCTATGCCATCGTCGGTCATTCCGAGCGGCGCAGCCTGTACGCCGAGTCCGACGAAACCGTGGCGAAGAAATTCATGGCCGCCCAGGCTGCCGGCCTGACCCCCATCCTGTGTGTGGGCGAGACCCTGGCCGAACGGGAAGGCAACATCACCGAGCAGGTGGTTGGGCGCCAGCTCGATGCCGTGATCAATGCCGCCGGCGTGGAGTCCCTGGCCAAGGCGGTCTTGGCATACGAGCCGGTCTGGGCGATCGGCACCGGCAAGACTGCCTCCCCGGAGCAGGCCCAGGCAGTGCATGCCTTCATTCGCGGCAAAATTGCGGGCCTGAACAAGCAGGTGGCTGACGGACTGGTGATCCAGTACGGCGGCAGTGTGAAAGCCGCGAATGCGGCGGAGCTGTTTGCGCAGCCCGACATCGATGGCGGACTGATTGGCGGCGCTGCGCTGGTTGCCGATGAATTCATCGCCATCTGCAGGGCGGCAGCCTGATTTTTTGGATATCGAATAAATGGAAACGCTAGTCTGGATTGTGCATTTGCTGATATCGGCCGTCCTGATCGGTCTCGTGCTTTTGCAGCACGGCAAGGGGGCCGACATGGGGGCGGCCTTCGGCAGCGGCTCTTCCGGCAGCCTGTTCGGCGCCAGCGGTTCGGCTAATTTCCTGTCCCGGGCGACTGCAATCACCGCAACGCTGTTTTTCCTGACCAGCATGACCTTGACCTATTTCTCCCTCAACCGGGAGGCCCCGGGTGGGGTGCTGGACAAGATCCCGGCGAGCACGCAGCAGGCACCGGCCCCTCAGCCGGCACCGGCGCAAAGCGAGGCAGCACCTCAATCGGGAGAAGTTCCAAAGTAATTTGAGCAGTGTTTCAACGGAATGCGCTGTATCTGGCAGGCGCGTTCTTCACCGGCCGACGTGGTGGAATTGGTAGACACGCTATCTTGAGGGGGTAGTGACGAAAGTCGTGCGAGTTCGAGTCTCGCCGTCGGCACCATTAGTTTTAATAATGTGATCATTAGTCAGCACTATGCTGTATCCCGTTGTTTTTAATGGGGAAACAGGCTTTTTGCGTGCTTGACAGTTTTTGCCTCGCAACACTAAACTGCTTGTCATAACACCGTCCCGATGCAGGACGGTTTTTTATCGTGAGGGCAGGCGAGGATGCTGGAGAATTATCTCCCCATACTGTTGTTCATACTGGTAGGTTTGGCCTTTGGCCTCGTGCCCATCATGGCCGGCCGCCTGATTGCGCCCAACAAGCCGGACAGCCAGAAACTTTCCCCCTACGAATGCGGTTTCGAGGCTTTCGAGGACGCGCGCATGAAGTTCGACGTGCGCTATTACCTCGTCGCCATCCTGTTCATCCTGTTCGATCTGGAAATCGCCTTCCTGTTTCCGTGGGCCGTCGTGCTGGAAGAAATCGGCATGTTCGGTTTCGTCGCCATGCTGATCTTCCTCGGCATCCTCGTCGTCGGCTTCATCTACGAATGGATGAAGGGAGCGCTCGAATGGGAGTAAGGCTTTTGAGCCGTTGGACGAGGGGCCCCATGCAGGGCATGGGGATCGGCCCGGCGAAAAGGCCTGCCCGCGATTCGCAGATGCTTGATGTTGCTCTGTCAGCTACAGAGCGGGCGGAGGAAGCACAATGAGTATTGAAGGCGTCCTCGACAAAGGTTTCGTCACCACCTCTCTCGACACCATCATCAACTACACGCGCACCGGCTCGATGTGGCCGATGACCTTTGGCCTTGCCTGCTGTGCGGTGGAGATGATGCAGGCGGGCGCGTCGCGCTACGACCTCGACCGTTTCGGCATCGTCTTTCGCCCGAGCCCCAGGCAGTCCGACGTGATGATCGTGGCGGGAACCCTGTGCAACAAGATGGCACCGGCGCTGCGCAAGGTGTACGACCAGATGGCCGAGCCGCGCTGGGTGATTTCCATGGGCTCATGCGCCAATGGCGGCGGCTATTACCATTATTCCTATTCGGTCGTGCGCGGCTGCGACCGCATCGTGCCGGTGGACATCTACGTGCCGGGCTGCCCGCCGACGGCGGAAGCCCTGTTGTTCGGCCTGATCCAGTTGCAGAACAAGATCAGGCGCACCAACACCATCGCCAGATAATTCGAAATACAGCCCATGGCCCTTTCCCCGGACACGCTTTCCACTTGCCTGCCGAATGTCCTCGGCGATGCGCTGGTCAAGACCGACAACCGCCTTGGCGAACTGACCGTCGAGATCAAGCCCGATCTGTTCGCACGGGCCATGCAGGCGCTGCGCGATCACCCGGAACTGCGTTTCTCGCAGATGATCGACCTGTGCGGCATGGACTACAGCAGTTACAAGGAAGATGGCCGGGAAGGCCCGCGCTTTGCCGTGGTCTACCATTTGCTGTCCATCGCGCACAACGTGCGCCTGCGCGTGCGCGTGTTCTGCCCTGACGACGACCTGCCGATGGTGGCATCGGTCACCGGCATCTGGCCCTCGGCCAACTGGTTCGAGCGCGAAGCGTTCGACCTCTTCGGCATCGTGTTCGAAGGCCATCCCGACCTGCGCCGCATCCTCACCGATTATGGCTTCGTCGGCCATCCGTTCAGGAAGGATTTCCCGCTCTCCGGCCATGTGGAAATGCGCTACGATCCGGTGCAGCAGCGCGTGATCTACCAGCCGGTATCGATCGAGCCACGCGAAATCACCCCGCGCATCGTGCGCGAAGAGCATTACGGGGAGGGGCGCTGACATGGCCGAGATCAGAAACTACGCTAAATCAACCGGCTTCGTCGCGGAGTTTCAGCATGGCTGAAATCCGCAACTACACGATGAACTTCGGTCCCCAGCATCCGGCTGCGCACGGCGTGCTGCGCCTGGTGCTGGAACTGGACGGCGAGGTGATCTGCCGCGCCGACCCGCACATCGGCCTCTTGCACCGCGCCACCGAGAAGCTGGCTGAGCACAAGACCTTCATCCAGTCAGTGCCCTACATGGATCGCCTGGACTACGTGTCCATGATGTGCAACGAGCACGCCTACGTCATGGCCATCGAGAAGCTGGCCGGCATCGAGGTGCCCATCCGCGCGCAATACATCCGTGTGATGTTCGACGAGATCACCCGCATCCTCAACCACCTGTTGTGGATCGGCGCGCACGCGCTGGACGTCGGCGCGATGACCATGTTCCTTTACGCCTTCCGTGAACGCGAAGACCTGATGGACTGCTATGAAGCGGTGTCGGGCGCGCGTCTGCATGCGGCCTACTACCGCCCGGGCGGGGTCTACCGCGACCTGCCGGACAGCATGCCGCAGTATCAGGCGTCCAGATTCCACAATGCCGAGGCGGTGAAGAAGCTGAATGAAAACAGGCAGGGCTCGATGCTCGATTTCATCGAGGACTTCACCAACCGCTTCCCCGGCTACGTCGACGAATACGAAACCCTGTTGACCGACAACCGCATCTGGAAGCAGCGTACCGTGGGCATCGGCGTGGTGTCGCCCGAACGTGCCCAGGCGCTGGGCTTCACAGGTCCCATGCTGAGGGGCTCCGGCGTGGAGTGGGACCTGCGCAAGAAGCAGCCCTATGAAGTCTACGACCGCATGGAGTTCGACATTCCGGTCGGCGTCAATGGCGACTGCTATGACCGTTACCTCGTGCGCATGGAAGAGTTCAGGCAATCCAACCGCATCATCAAGCAGTGTGTGGACTGGTTGCGCAAGAATCCCGGCCCGGTCATCACCGACAACCACAAGGTGGCGCCGCCATCGCGCGTGGACATGAAGCAGAACATGGAAGAGCTGATCCACCACTTCAAGCTCTTCACCGAGGGTATGCACGTGCCCGAGGGCGAGTGCTATGCAGCGGTGGAGCACCCCAAGGGCGAGTTTGGCATCTACCTGGTGTCCGATGGTGCCAACAAGCCCTACCGTCTGAAAATCCGCGCGCCGGGCTTCGCCCACCTGGCGGCGCTCGACGAAATGAGCCGCGGCCACATGATTGCCGACGTGGTCGCGATCATCGGCACGCAAGATATCGTTTTCGGGGAGATCGATCGCTGATGTTGTCTGCTGAATCCCTCGCCCAGATCGACAAGGAAATCGCCAAGTACCCGGCCGAGCAGCGCCAGTCTGCGGTGATGTCTGCGCTGCGCATCGCCCAGGTGGAAAAGGGCTGGCTGTCCAACGAAGTCATGGACTTCGTCGCGCATTACCTCGGCATGCAGCCGATCGCCGTGTACGAGGTGGCGACCTTCTACAACATGTACAACACCCAGCCGGTGGGCAATCACAAGCTCTGCGTGTGCACCAACCTGCCGTGCAAGCTGATGGGCGCTGACCGCATCGCCGACCGGCTCAAACAGAAACTGGGCATCGAGTTCGGCGAGACCACCGAGGACAAGGCGTTCACACTGGTCGAAGGCGAGTGCATGGGCGCCTGCGGCGACGCACCGCTGCTGCTGGTCAACAACCACCGCATGGAAAGCTTTCTCGATGACGCGAAAGTGGACGCCTTGCTCGAAGAACTGAAGAAGAAATAAGCATGGTTATCCAAGGCGGCCCCGTCATCTTCAACACCCTGCATCTGCCGGAGCCGTGGAAGCTCTCGACGTATGAAAGCGCCGGCGGCTATGCCGCGCTGAAGAAAATCCTGGCGGAAAAAACGCCGGCCGAAGACATCATCAATGAGGTGAAGACCTCGGCCCTGCGCGGCCGCGGCGGCGCCGGCTTTCCGACCGGCTTGAAGTGGAGCTTCATGCCGCGCCAGTTCCCGGGCGACAAGTACGTGGTGTGCAATTCAGACGAGGGCGAGCCCGGCACCTTCAAGGACCGCGACATCATGCGCTACAACCCGCATGCATTGATCGAGGGCATGATCATCGCCGGCTACACCTTGGGCGCGAAGGCGGGCTACAACTACATTCACGGCGAGATATGGGACATCTACGAAGGCATGGAACGCGCCGTCGAGGAAGCGCGTGCTGCAGGGTATCTGGGCGACAACATCCTCGGCTCGGGCTTCAGCT
>VFQO010000472.1_pt1 | contig 43041 bp, 38 predicted proteins | sample 3512331 | NCBI WGS metagenome assembly VFQO01 (sample SAMN10412371, study PRJNA504923) | tailings metagenome | isolation source: Replicate 3 from Balatoc abandoned mine | place: Philippines: Itogon, Benguet | collected 2017-08-28 | reverse complement strand
TGTTCTGGATGTGGTGCCCGTATTCATGGGCGATCACGTAAAGCCGCGCGAAATCTCCGCCCGTTCCCGCCATCTGGGCGAGCTGATCATAGAAGCCGGTGTCGATATAGATGCCCTTGTCGGCCGGGCAGTAGAAAGGCCCTGCCGCCGAGGTCGCGCTGCCGCAGCCTTCGGTCGTCACCTGGCCGCCCTGATAGAGGTCGAGGAACGGCTGTTCGAAAGGCAGGCCGGCGCGCTGGAAGGTGGCGGACCATGTCGCATCGAGGCTGGTGAGCGCACTGCAGGCCTCGGTCGCATAGGCGCTGCTGGTGCACACCTCCTGCTCGCTGAGTTGCTGCCCGCCTGCGCCCTCGGGCGACGCGGTCTGCTGCTGCACGCCTTCGACCATGCCGATTGTCTGCATCGGATCGAGCCCGAACACGACAGCGCCGATCAGCGCGATGATCAGTGTCCCGCAGCCGATCCCCCGTGCGCCCACGCCGCCCCCGCCGCCGTCGCTTGAGCGCACATTGATCTGCGAAGTGTCGAACGGCCCCAACCGCATTGCAAAATCTCCCAAGCGCCCCGTTTACCAATCCAATTTGCTGGACAGCCGCGTTTGCCACGGCAAAAGCGAACGCCTAGAGGCGGTGCGTGCAGGAGATGCGGCGAATGCTCAAGGACAAGCGTGCTCTCGTGACCGGCTCGACCTCGGGGATCGGCCTGGCGATCGCGCGCGCGCTGGCGGCTGAGGGCGCGGAGGTGATTCTCAACGGGCTGGGCGATCCTGAAGCAATTACCGCGCTTTGCGAGGAGCTTGGCGCGGCTTATAACGGCGCCAACCTGATGGACCCCGCGGCCATCGCAAGCATGATGGAGGCGCTCGGCCCGGTCGACATCCTGGTCAACAATGCCGGAATGCAGCACGTCGCCGCCGTCGAAGACTTCCCGCCCGAAAAGTGGGACGCGATCATCGCTCTCAATCTCACCGCCGCCTTTCACACCACGCGCCTTGCGGTGCCGGGGATGAAGGCGCGCGGCTGGGGGCGGATCATCAACACCGCGAGCGCGCATTCGCAGGTCGCCTCGCCGTTCAAGAGCGCCTATGTCGCGGCCAAGCATGGCCTTGCCGGCTTCACCAAGACCATCGCGCTGGAACTCGCCACACATGGGATCACCGCCAATTGCATCTCGCCCGGCTACGTCTGGACGCCGCTGGTGGAGAACCAGATCCCCGACACGATGGCCGCCCGCGGCATGACCCGCGATCAGGTGATGAACGACGTCCTTCTCGCCAAGCAGCCGACCAAAGAGTTCGTCCAGCCCGATGATATCGCGGCGCTCGCGGTGTTCCTGTGCTCTCCTGCCGCGCGCGGGATCACCGGCGCGAACTACGCGATCGACGGGGGCTGGACCGCGGAATGAGCGGCGCGGGCCTGTCCCGGCTGGCGTTGGCGCTGCTGGCGAGCCTCGTGCTCGCGGCCTGCGCGCCGCGCGCCCCGGTGGCGCGCGTTCCGGTGGTCGACCGCGCCGCCATCGCCGCGCAGCTCTCCGCCGATATCGCCGCGCTGTCCGCCGACGAGATGGCCGGGCGCAAGCCCGGCACGGCCGGCGCCCGCGCCGCCTATGGCTTTATCGAAAAGCGCATGGGCGAGATCGGTCTGGTCTCGGGCACCAATGATCCGGGGTCCTACTGGCGCTTGCCGGTCGACCTCCTCGCGACCGAGCCGGAGAGCGGGCAATTGACCCTCGGGCAGGGGCGGCGGCGGGTGGTGGTGCCGGCCGCGGATGCCGCCGTCTACACTCCGCGCCGCCGGGCGCTGGCCTTCGGCGGGCCGGGCACTGGGGTGCCGGTGGTGTTTGTCGGCTACGGCGACGGTTCGGTGCTGGGCGATGCGCTGGCGGGCGCGGTTGCGGTGATGCTTGCCGATCCGGGGCGCGACGCGGAGCGCCGCGAGGCGCTGTTCCGCCAAAGGGCGACGGCGGTGCTGACCGTGCTGCCCGGCGCCGCTGCGCTTGCCGCGGTGCGCCGTGCGGAGGAGCGGCCCCGTCTCCAGCTCGCCGCCGATGAACAGGACACGCTCGCCGCCTACATCACCGACAAGGCTTTTGCCGATGTGATCGGCGCGCGGCGCTGGAAGAGCCTCAAGGCCGAGGCCGAGGACGCTGCCTTTGCCCCGCTCGAACTCAACCTCTCGGTCGCGATCGAGGCAACCGCGGACCGCCGCGAGTTTCCCAGCCAGAACATCATCGGGATGATCCCCGGCAATGCGCCTGGCTCGGGCGCGGTGCTGCTGCTGGCGCATTGGGATCACCTTGGCGAATGCGGCGCGCCCGACGCTGCCGACCGCATCTGCAACGGCGCGGCCGACAATGCGAGCGGGGTTGCCATGATGCTTGAACTGGCGCGGCGGCTGAAGGCCGGGCCGCCGCTGGGGCGCGACATCTATGTGCTGGCCACAACTGCCGAGGAAGCCGGCCTGCTCGGAGCCCGATCGTTCGTGCGCACGCCGCCGCTGCCGCTTGCGAACATCGTTGCTGCCTTCAATTTCGACATGATGGCTGTCGCCCCCGCAGGTGCGCCGCTGGGCTTCATCGGGCGCGGGCAGAACCCGGGTCTCGATGCCGCGATTCTGGCTGCGATCGACCGCAACGGACGCCGGATCGGCGACCAGAGCCTCGCCGACGGCTATCTCCAGCGTCAGGACGGCTGGGTGCTGCTCGAGGCGGGCGTTCCCGCGGTGCTGCTGTCGAGCACCTACGGGAGCCGCATGGTGCTCGATCCCTTCATCGCCTCGCGCTACCACCAGCCGGGCGACGAGGCGGGGCAGATCGACTATGGCGGGGCGATCGACGATCTCATCCTCCACGAAGACCTGATCCGCGAGATTGCCGATCCCGCACGCTATCCGGCATCCACGCCAGACCGGCCCTAGCGCAAGCGCGCATGTGCGGTTACATGGGCCGCCACGAATCTCCCGCCAGAGGAGACCCCCTCCCGTTATCTGCGAAAGTGGCGCTCATGGATATCCCGCTCGGTTTGACCTTCGATGACGTGCTGCTTCGCCCGGCGGAAAGCAGCGTCCTGCCGAGCATGGCCGACACCTCGACCCGCCTGACCCGCGACATCGCGCTCAACATCCCGGTCCTGTCCTCGGCGATGGACACCGTGACCGAGGCTGACATGGCGATCGCGATGGCGCAATTGGGCGGGATCGGCGTGCTCCATCGCAACCTCGACATCGCCGAGCAATGCGCCGCGGTGCGGGCGGTGAAGCGCTACGAAAGCGGCATGGTGGTGAACCCCATCACCATCGGCCCCGACGCGACGCTGGGCGAGGCGCAGGCGCTGATGCAGCAGCACCGCATCAGCGGCATTCCGGTGGTGGATGCGGGCGGCAAGCTGGTCGGCATCCTCACCAACCGCGACGTGCGCTTTGCCGAAAACCCGCTCCAGCCCGTGCGCGAGCTGATGACGACCGAGAACCTCGCTACCGTGCCATTGGGCACCGGGCAGGAAGAGGCGCGCCGCCTGCTCCACGCGCGCCGGATCGAAAAGCTGCTGGTGGTGGACGATGCCTTCCACTGCATCGGGCTCATCACGGTGAAGGACATCGAAAAGGCGGTGAACTACCCCCACGCCACCAAGGACAGCACGGGCCGCCTGCGGGTGGCGGCGGCGACCACGGTGGGCGATGCAGGTTTCGCCCGCACCGAGGCGCTGGTCGATGCCGAGGTCGACGTGATCGTGATCGACACCGCCCATGGCCACAACATCGAGGTCGCCCGCGCGGTCGAGCGGGTGAAGAAACTTTCCAACGCCGTGCAGGTGATCGCCGGTAACGTTGCCACCGCTGAAGCCACGCGCGCGCTGGTCGATGCGGGGGCCGATGCGGTGAAGGTCGGGATCGGCCCGGGCTCGATCTGCACCACCCGCGTGGTTGCAGGCGTCGGCGTGCCGCAATTGACCGCGATCATGGAGAGCGCCGCCGAAGCCGCCAAGTCGGGCGTGCCGGTGATCGCCGATGGCGGCCTGCGCACCTCGGGCGACGCTGCCAAGGCGCTCGCGGCGGGCGCTTCCAGCGTGATGATCGGCTCGATGCTGGCGGGCACCGCCGAGAGCCCGGGCGAGGTGTTCCTCTACCAGGGCCGCAGCTACAAGGCCTATCGCGGCATGGGCAGCGTCGGCGCGATGGCGCGGGGTTCAGCCGACCGCTATTTCCAGCAGGACGTCTCGGCGATGAAGCTGGTGCCCGAAGGGATCGAGGGGCAGGTGCCGTTCAAGGGCCCGGCGGCGGACGTGGTCCACCAGCTGGTCGGCGGGATCAAGGCGGCGATGGGCTACACCGGCTCGCGCACCATTACCGATCTTCAGGAACGCGCGAAGTTCGTGCGGATCACCAATGCGGGGCTTTCGGAAAGCCACGTCCACGATGTCGCGATCACCCGCGAGGCGCCGAACTATCCCACACGCTGAGGCCTCGATATGACCCCCGCCGCTAGAGTCCAGGCGGCGATCGAGCTGCTCGATACCGTCATCGCGTCCGCGCGCTCCAAGGGCGCGCCCGCCGACCGCATCATCGCCGACTATTTCCGCGCCCGCCGTTATGCCGGGTCGAAAGATCGCCGCGCGGTGCGCGATCTCGTTTACCGCGCGATTCGGCTGTGCGGCCCGGTGCCCGCCAGCGGGCGCGCGGCGATACTGGCGGTGGCGGGCCAGGACGCAGGCGTGGCTGCGCTGTTCGACGGTTCCCCCCACGGCCCCACCGCCCGCGGTGATGCCGAGGAGGCAGCCAGCACCGGCCTCGCGCCCAAGTGGCTTGCCGCGGCCTTGCGCGCCTCGGGCCTCGGCGGGCGCGAGATTGCCGCGTTGCTGGACCGTGCGCCGCTTGATGTGCGGGTCAATGCGCTCAAGGCCGACCGCGCCGGGCTGGAGCTTCCCGAACCCGGCGAGCCGCTCGCCTCCGCGCAAGGGCTGCGCTTCCCCACCGGGACCGCTGTCGAGACATGGCCTGCCTACTGCGAAGGCCTCGTCGAGGTACAGGACCTCGGCAGCCAGCTGATCGTCGAATCGCTGCCCGTCAGCCCGGGCGACACGATCATCGACCTGTGCGCAGGCGGCGGGGGCAAGACGCTGGCGCTGGCGGCACGGCTCGGCAATGCGGCGAGCATCGTCGCTGCCGACACCGACAAGCGCCGCCTCGGCAACCTTGCCCCGCGCGCCGCACGGGCAGGGGCGGCGGTCGATCATACCGTGCTGCTCGATCCGGGGCGCGAGATGCAGGCGCTCTTGCCGTGGGCGGGCAAGGCCGATCACGTGCTGGTCGATGCGCCCTGTTCGGGCAGCGGCACCTGGCGCCGCAGCCCAGAGGGGCGCTGGCGACTCGATCCCGCTGAGCTCGCCCGGCTTAACCATCTTCAGGACCATGTGCTCGGGCTGGCCGCCAGGCTGGTACGGCCCGGCGGGACCATCGCCTTCGTCACCTGTTCGGTGCTCGATGCCGAAGGGCCTGACCGGATCGCCGCCTTCCTCGCGGCCCACCCTGCCTGGCGCAGCGAGCCACTGTCGCTTCCCTTCGGAACCCCGCGTGGTGCAGGAATGCGGCTCGATCCGCTTCATCATGGAACGGACGGTTTTTTCGTCGCCTGCCTTCGTTCACCATGATAAGCTCCGGTGTTATGACCCAGCCGTCCGGTTCCCGGTCTCATGCACTGAAGGAGCTCCTGATGCGTTTCGCAGCCCCTGCCGCCGCTCTCTCGCTGTGTTTCGCGATGACGGCCAGCATCACCGTCGCCGGCGGGGTAGGGGCGCCCGATCCGCGGGCCGAGGCGCTGATCGCGCAAGGGCAGACAGCGCTGGCAGGCGGCCAGACGCAGGCGGCGATCGACGCATTCGAAGCGGCCTTGGCGGTCGATCCGGGCCATACGCCGATCTTCATCGATCTCGCCGAAGCCGCTCGCCAGCAGGGGTTGCAGGGCAAGGCGATCCGCTATTACCGCGAGGCGCTGGAGCGCGATCCCGGCAACTTCGCCGCGATCTCGGGCGAGGGCGCGGCGCTGGTCGAAAAGGGCGCTCTGGAAAAGGCCAAGCGCAACCTCGCCAAGCTGCAATCGCTGTGCGGCGATCAGTGCCCCGAGACGGTGGCGCTGCAATCGCGCATCGCGCGCGGCGTCCCCGCGCGGCTAGCGGTGGAGAGCAGCGCCGAAGGCGCGACGGCCAACTGACCCTCAGATCAGGTCGCGGAACTCCGCCAGCACCGCTTCGTAGACCGCGCGCTTGAAGGGGATGATTACCTCGGGCAGCAGGCCCGGGTCGATCCAGCGCCATTCGTTGAACTCGGGCGGATCATGGGCTTCGAGATTGACGTTGCTGTCCTGCCCGAGAAACCGGCCGAGGAACCAGTGCTGTTCCTGCCCGCGATATCGGCCCTTCCACACCTTGCCGACGAGTTCGGGGGGCAGATCATAGCGGATCGGGCGCGAGGCCTGAGCGATGACCTCGACCATGTGGGCCGCGACCCCGATTTCCTCCTCCAACTCGCGCAGGGCCGCCGCGCGCACGTCCTCGCCCTTGTCGATCCCGCCTTGCGGCATCTGCCAATAGCCATGCGCGGTCGGGTCGATCCTCTGGCCGACGAAGACGAGTCCGTCGGAGTTCACCAGCATGAACCCGGCACAGGGGCGATAGGGAAGGTGGTCGTGGCTCATGCGGGGTTGGCCAGCATGAATTGCATCGCCGCGATGACGCGTTCGAGATCGGCCTGCGTGCTCGGCACCATCTGGCGCAGGTTGGTGAAGGAATGGGTAACGCCGCGTATCTCGAGGAACAGACAATCCCTCCCGGCATCGACCAGCGCCTTGGCATAGGCGCGGCCCGAATCGCGGATCGGATCGAGGCTGGCGGTGACGACGATGGTCGGCGGCGCCTGCGAGTGGTCGCCGAGTATGGGGAAGCCGCGCGGGTCGCTGCGCTCGGCGCGGTAGGCGGCATCGAAGAAGCCCATGGTCTCGGCAGTTAGGAGATAGCCGTCGGAAAAGGCCTCCATGCTGCGCGAGCCGATCGCGTCGGCGACGAGCGGGAAGATCGGGACTTGCAATACCACGGGCACGGCGGCGGGGTTGGCCCCGAGGAGCTGGCTGACGACCACCGTGGCATTGCCGCCCGCGCTGTCGCCGATGGTGATGATCCCGCTGGCTGTCAGGCCCAGTTCGGACGGGCTGGACGCCACCCACCGTGTCGCCGCCTCGCAATCGAGGATCGCGGCGGGGAAGGGCGCTTCCGGGGCTAGCGCGTAATGCACGGCGACCAGCGGCAGGTCGGCAAGGGCGGCGATCTCGGTGCACAGCGCGTGGTGGGTGTCGAGATCCCCGATCACGAACCCGCCGCCGTGGTAGAAGACGATCACCGGCGTGGGCCCTTCGCGGCTTTCGCGCGCGTCATAGAGGCGCAAGGGGATCTCGCCCGCAGGGCCGGGGCATGCTACGTCGCGGATCACCGGCAGATCGCGCGCCGGTCGGTCGGCAAGGTTGTGCAATGCCTGATAGGAGGCGCGCGCATCCGCGAGGCTCATCTCGGACATCTTGGGCCCGTTCACCTGCGCCATCATGTCGAGGAAGGCCTGCATGTCGGGGCGGATGAAAGGCGCGTCGGTCATCGTGGTTCTCTCCGGTGTCTTTGCGCGCCAGCGATAGGCGAGGGCGCCCCAAACTTCCAAGCGCGATTTCCAAGCGCATTTGCGGTTCCCTGATCGCGGGCGGCGCGCTAGCCAGCGAAGTCATGGACAATCTGACACATAGCCTAGTGGGCGCGGTGCTTGGGCAGGCGGGGCTGAAGCGCACCACGGGGCTTGCCATGCCGGCGCTGATTATCGGCGCGAACCTGCCCGATGTGGACGCGGCGTGCTTCTTCTGGCTGGAGGGCACCGAGCACCTCGCCTTCCGCCGCGGCATCACCCACGGCCCGCCCGCGCTGGTGCTGCTGCCTTTGGTGCTTGCGGGGCTATTGTGGGGGTGGGACCGCTGGCAGACGCGGCGGGGAACAAGGCCAGAGGGGCGGCTGCCGGTGCGGTTCGGATGGCTTTATGCGATGGCGTTTATCGGCTGCCTCAGTCACCCCTTCTTCGACTGGCTTAACGTCTACGGCATCCGGCTGCTGGAGCCGTTCTCCTCGCAATGGTTCTACGGCGACACGCTGTTCATCATCGATCCGTGGCTGTGGGCGCTGCTGATTGCGAGCCTGTGGTGGTCGCGGCGGCGGGAGAAGTTGGGGGGCGATTGGGCGCGCGCAGGTCGGATCGGCGTCGCAGTAATGCTCGCTTATGTCGGGATGAATGCAGGAATCACCTCGCTTGCCCGGAGCGACATCGCGATGCGAGAGCCTTATCCGCAGGACTTCATCGCGAGTCCCGTTCCGCTCGCCTTTTGGCAGCGCGAAAGTCTTGTCCATTTCAAAGCGCGTTGGATTGGCAGCGACTGGTCTGGTCCTACTTTCTGGTACGGATATGCCCTATCGCCCGACCCGCAGTGCCGCCTTCCTGACTTCACCGAAGCCCGCCGCACCAACCGCCAACTCGACGCTTTCCTGTTCTGGTCGCGCGCGCCCTTCCTCACCCGCGCGGTGGATGGCTCGGTGGTGCTGCGCGATGCGCGCTTCACCGATCCGCGGGTGGGGGACAGGTTTGCGCTCGCGCTACTGGATATGAAGTGTGAGGAACTACCCACACCCTAGCGGCGTTGCGCTCGCATCTCCCCTCCCCTCGGGGAGGGGTTGAGGGTGGGCGCTCGGCGGCTCCGATACGCACCGCCAGAGCGCCCCTCTCCAAGCTGCGCTAGCTCCTTTCAGGAGCAAGCTTCGCTATCCTCTCCCCGCACGGGGAGAGGGCAAGTAAGGAACCCCTGTGCCTGTTACCCAAATCGTATGGCTCCGGCGCGATCTGCGCTTGGCCGATAACCCCGCGCTCTACCACGCCGCCAAGGTTGGCCCCGTCGTCGCGGTCTATGTGCTAGATGACGAAAGCCCCAAGCACCACGCCTATGGCGGCGCCTCGCGCTGGTGGCTGCATCATTCGCTGGCCGGTCTGGCGAAGTCCCTCGAAGCCAGGGGCTCGAAGCTGATCCTCCGGCGCGGGGATGCTGTGGCGGAACTCACCAAACTCGCGGCAGAGACCGGCGCCACCACCATCCACGGCAATTGCCATTACGAACCCTGGTGGCTCAACGCAGAACGCAAGCTGGCCAAGGTGCTCGACCTGCAATTGCACCATGGCAACTACCTGATGGTGCCGGGCAGCATCACCACGGGGACGGGCGGGCAGTACAAGATCTACACCCCCTTCAGCCGTGCCGTCCGCGCCGAATTCCCGCCACGCCCCGAACTCCTCGCGCCCGAGAAGCTGGTAGCCCCCGAGAGCTGGCCCGTCTCCGACGATCTCGCCGCGTGGAACCTCCTGCCAACCAAGCCCGATTGGGCCGGCGGGATGCGCGACTTCTGGGAGGTCGGGGAAGAGGCTGCGCACAAGCGCCTCGCTGCATGGGAAGCCGATGTCGACGACTATGACGACAAGCGCAATTTCCCCTCGGTCGACAAGGTCTCGCGCCTCTCGCCGCATCTGCACTGGGGCGAGATCTCGCCGATCCAGATCTGGCACCGCTTCAGCCACAAGCGCTCGCAAGGATGGCAGACCTTCGAGGGCGAGCTGATCTGGCGCGACTATTCGCAGAACGCGATCCTGCAATTCCCCAGATACGCCACGCAGAACTACCGCGAGGATTTCGACCGCTTCCCTTGGCGCGATCCCGCCACCGATCCCGCCGCCGCCCGCGATCTGAAAGCCTGGCAGCAGGGCCGCACCGGGTACCCCATCGTCGATGCCGGGATGCGCCAGTTGTGGCAGACCGGGTGGATGCACAACCGCGTCCGCATGATCACCGCGAGCTTCCTCATCAAGCACTTGCTGATCGACTGGCGCGAGGGCGAGAAGTGGTTCTGGGACACGCTCTGCGATGCCGACTACGCCTCCAACGCCACCAACTGGCAGTGGACCGCCGGAACGGGGGTCGACAGCAACATGTTCAGCCGGATCATGGCGCCGCTCAGCCAGTCGGAGAAGTTCGATGCGGCGCGCTATATCCGCACCTATGTGCCCGAGCTTAAGGGTCTGGAGGAGCCCTACGTTCACGATCCCGAGGAGTTCGGACGCAGGCCATCGGGCTATCCGCGCAAGATTGTCCCCCACAAGGCCGCGCGCGAGCGGGCGCTGGCGGCATTGAAGACGATCAAGGCGGGCTGACGCGAGGGCTTGCTCAAGCCGCCTTGGCCCGCCTATGCCTCTCTCCAACAAAGGATGAGAGGGTGACATCATGGGCTTGAAACACGGCATGCTGGCGGGCGCGGCACTGGCGCTGGCGCTCGGCGGGGTCGCGCCTCTCCACGCGCAGACAGCAGCGGATGCACCAGCGCTGGCAGTGCCGCCGCAATATCCCGAAAAGCCCGCCGCCCGTCTCACGCAGCCCCCGGCGCGCGACCAGTCCGAGCTTCAGGTGCTGTTCTGGTCCGATGCCCAGCGCAGCGAGCGTTTCCGCGCGATGGAGCAGTGGTTCGCCGGCCATGAAGTCCCGGCCGCCGCCGCCCCGCGCGCGCTTCCCAAGGGCGAGCCGCTCAGCCCCGCCTTGCGTACAGAGATCACTGCCTTGATGAAGGCGACCAACACCGCCGGTGTGATGGTGCTGGTCGATGGCAAGGTGGTGCACGAGGAATATGGCCTGGGCATGCGGCCCGAGGACCGCTGGACCAGCTTCTCGGTCGCCAAGAGCTTCACCTCGACCTTGCTCGGCGCGGCGGTGAAGGACGGGCATATCGCCAGCCTCGATGATCCGGTGACGAAGTATATCCCCGGCCTTGCGGGCAGCGCCTACGAGGGTGTCACCGTGCGGCAGCTCGCGACGATGACGAGCGGAGTGAAGTGGAACGAGGATTACACCAACCCCAAGTCCGACGTCGCGCAGATGAACCGCTTCGTGGTCGAATATGGCCCCGAAGCCATCGTCGCGCAGATGAAGGCGCTCCCGCGTGAGGCGGAGCCGGGGCAGAAGTGGGTCTACAAGACCGGCGAGACCAACCTGATCGGCGTGCTGGTGGAGAATGCGGTGGGCAAGCCGCTCGCCGAATATGCCAAGGCCAGGATCGTCGATCCGGCGGGCTTTGCGGGCGGGCTGTTCTGGATGGTCGACCCGCGCGGCGGCAATATCGGCGGATGCTGCCTCTCGATTACGCTCGGCGACTATGCGCGCATGGGCCAGTTTGTGCTGGAAGGGGGCAAGGGCGCCGTGCCGGAGGGCTGGTTCGCCGAGGCGACCGACAGCGCCGTCGATTTTGGCGACAGCGGCTTTGGCTATGGCTACCAGTGGTGGACCTATCCTGAGGGGACCTACGGTGCGCAGGGCATCTTCGGACAGGCGATCACGCTGTTTCCCGGCGAGCGTCCCGGACAGGGAACAGTGGTTGCCTATATCGGCAACTGGGCCACGGCAAGCGGCGGATCCGAGCGCGGGCGGATGCTGGACCTGAGCCGGAAGATTGCTGCCGAAGCGAAGTGATCGGCGCGTACGGCGGCGTCAGATCACCTGGCGATAGACGCCCACGTTGCTGTAACGCTGCAGGATGTTGTCGTGCACGATCGGGCTGAGCAGCTCCGAGAACGCGCACCCGACGATGCAGTTGTCCCACCACACCACCTCGGCCTGAAGGGATTCAAGGCCCGGAAGGGTCAGCCAGCACATCTGGCCCTCGTGCATCCGGTTGATCGAGGCGGCGGAGAAGCCGGAGATGGAGAGGTCGTGGACCACGCTCTGGAAAGCCCGCCCGCCCGAGGCGCGCAGGGTGGCCGGGATGGTCAGCCGCGTGCGCGGGCTGCAGCGATCTTCCTGCGAGGCGGTGTGATAGGGATCGGAAGTCTGCGGCATTGCCGTCATACCTTGTGTCGTAGCCTGCGGTCTCTCGGGGCGGTGTGGTCCGCTGCGAAAGATGCGCCGGATTTACTTAAGCAAGGCTTGCGAAAGATGGTAAATGCACGACCCGCCGAGCCGGGCCGAGCCTGGGCTCAGCCGATGCGTTCGCGGTGCAGGCTGTCGAACCCTTCTGCCAGAAGCGCGGCCAGCCGGTCAGCGACGACTTCGGGCGCTTTGACGCTCTGCGGGTCTTCGCCCGGATAGGCGCGGGCGCGCATTTCGGTGCGGGTCGCACCGGGATCGACTATGGCGACGCGCAAGGGGGAGAGGCGTTCGACCTCGGCGGCATAGGTCTCAAGCAGGTTCTCGAACGCGGCCTTCGTGGCGCTGTACGCACCCCAATAGGGCCGCGGGCTCGCGCTGACCGAGCTGGTGAGGCCGATGATCCGGCCTGCCTTGGCACGCCGCAGCAGCGGATCGAACCCGGCGATCAGGGCCTGCGTCGCCACGACATTGGTGAGCAGCGCCTGATTGAACTGCTTGGGCTCCATCTGCGAGGCCGGGGTCAGTTCGGGCAGATAGGCTGCGGCGAGCACCATGATGTCGAGCGTCTGCCAGCGCCCGGCAATCGCCGTGGCAAGCCGGCTGACCGCGTCCGGCTCGGTCAGGTCCACCGGCGCGATGGTCGAGGTGCCGCCGGCGGCGTGGATCGCGTCCTCGACCCCCTCCAGCGCCTTGACCTTGCGCGCCACCAGAATGACGTGCGCCCCGGCGGCGGCAAGTGCCATGGCGGTGGCAGCGCCGATTCCGCGGCTGGCACCGGTGACGAGCGCGGTCTGGCCGGCGAGCGGCTTGGCAATATCGTTCATGTTGGTTCAGGCCGCCTTGGGATCAGCAAATGGGAGCTGCGCGCTCTTGGCCTCGGCGATTGCGAGGTCGGTGAGCGAAGTGGGGTATTCGCCGGTGAAACAGGCGTCGCAGAACTGCGGGCAGGCGGCATCGCGCCCCTGCTTGCCGACCGCACGGTAAAGCCCGTCGATCGAGATGAAGGCGAGGCTGTCGGCCTTGATGAATTCGCGCATGGGCTCAAGGTCCATGCGCGCGGCGAGCAGCTTGGAGCGTTCCGGCGTGTCGACCCCGTAGAAGCAGGAATGCGCGGTCGGCGGGCTGGCGACTCGGAAGTGGATTTCCTTGGCGCCTGCCTCGCGCATCATCTCGACGATCTTGAGGCTGGTGGTGCCGCGCACGATCGAATCGTCGATCAGCACGATCCGCTTGCCTTCCACCAGTGCGCGGTTGGCGTTGTGCTTGCGCTTGACCGAGGAATGGCGCTGGCCGTCCCCCGGCTGGATGAAGGTGCGCCCCACATAATGCGAACGGATGATGCCGAGCTCGAACGGCACGCCCGATTGCTGGGCGAAGCCGATCGCCGCAGGCACTCCGCTGTCGGGGACGGGCACGACGAGGTCGGCATCGCAGGGTGCCTCGATGGCAAGCTGGGTGCCGATCGCTTTCCGCGCCTCGTAGACGCTGCGCCCGGCAAAGACGCTGTCGGGACGGCTGAAGTAGACGTGCTCGAAGATGCAGGGCCGCGGCGAGGGATTGCCGAATGGCCGGACCGAGCGGATCTGCCCTGCGAAATCAACCAGCACCAGCTCGCCCGGCTCGACCTCGCGGATGAGTTCGGCACCGACAACGTCGAAGGCGACCGTTTCCGAAGCGAACAGGATCGCATCACCCATCCGGCCCATCACCAGCGGGCGGATGCCGAGCGGGTCGCGGCAGGCGATCATGCCTTCGGGCGTCATGACGATCAGCGCATAGGCGCCCTCGACCAGGCGCAGAGCATCGACCAGACGGTCGGCAATCGTGGGGTATCGCGAGGTGGCGACGAGGTGAATGATCACCTCGGTGTCCGACGTCGACTGGAAGATCGAACCCTTGTTGACCAGGTCCGCGCGCAGCATCATGGCGTTGGAGATGTTGCCATTGTGCGCCACGGCAAAGCCGCCGCTGGCAAGATCGGCGAACAGCGGCTGGACGTTCCTGAGGCCCGAGCCGCCGGTGGTCGAATAACGCACGTGGCCTGCCGCCATGTGGCCGGGCAAGGCGGCAATTGCATCGGAAGACGAGAAGTTCTCGGCGACATGGCCAAGGCCGCGGCTGGCGTAGAATTCCGTCCCGTCGAAGCTGACGATCCCGGCTGCTTCCTGTCCGCGGTGCTGAAGCGCGTGGAGGCCTAGCGCAGTCATCGCCGTGGCATCATTGGCGCGGATCGCACCGAAGATGCCGCATTCCTCACGCAGCTTGTCGCCGTCGGCATCGAGGAACGGGTGGGTCACATTGAGCGGTGTCGTCGGCATCACCAGACCTGTCCGTTTAATTTGCCCCTGTGCGCCCCGCTCCAATGGCGATGTGACGGATCAATTACAAGGGAAAGGAGCCCCGCGTGCCCGCCTTTTTCCCGATAGGCGTGTGATTGGTACCCGTCCGTCCTCAAGCAGCCATGCGGTAGGACGACACCAGTCCTCAAGCAGCGAAGCGGTAGGACGACACCAGTCCTCAAGCAGCGAAGCGGTAGGACAACAAGCACTCGGGATTGCGGGGTTGGCCTTGCCGCTCTACAGGCGGCGTTCAGCCAACCAAGGGCACCTCCTCGCACCCATGCTCTCCCCTTTCGAATGGATGATCGCGAAGCGTTACCTCTGGCCGGGCAAGGGGGAGGCGTTCATCGCGCTGGTCGCCGGGATCTCGGTCGGGGTGGTGGCGCTATCCGTCGCGCTGCTGGTGGTGGTAATGAGCGTGATGAACGGCTTTCGCGGCGAACTGCTCGACAAGATCACCGGATTGAACGGTCATGCCGTGGTGCAGGCCTATGGCGGGCGGCTAGAAAACTGGCAGTCCGTTCTCGCCAATCTCGAACAGACGCCGGGCGTGGTCGAAGCCTCGCCGATGATCGAAAAGCCGCTGCTGATCCTGTTCAACGGCAATGCGGAGGCGATCTTCCTGCGCGGTCAGACGGAGAAGGATATCGCAAGGCTGGGCGAGAATGTGCTTCTGGGCGACATTCGCAGCCTCTCCGCCGCGCGGGGCTCCGACGATGTGGGCAAGGTCGCAATCGGCAGCCGGCTGGCGCAGAACCTGGGCATCCGGGTCGGCGACACAATCACGATCCTCAACCCCGCAGGCCGCGCCACGCCCTTCGGCACCACGCCGCGGCAGGTGCCCTACGAGGTGGGCGCAATCTTCGAGGTCGGCATCTACACCTTCGACGAGAAGTTCGTGATGCTCCCCCTCGTCGAAGCGCAGCAACTGCTCTTGATGGGGGATTCGGTCGCGCAAATCGAAGTGAAGGTGACCGATCCCGACCGCGTCGGAGAAATCCTCGCCCCCGTTGCCGATCGGCTGACCGGCCGCGCGGTGATCGCCGACTGGAAGACCATGAACTCCGCCCTGTTCGAAGCCTTGCAGGTCGAGCGGGTGGCGATGTTCTTTGCACTGTCCTTCATGGTGCTGGTCGCGGCCTTCAACATCCTGTCGAGCCTCGTCATGCTGGTGCGCGCCAAGACCCGGGATATCGCGATCATGCGCACCATGGGCGCGACGCGGCGATCCCTGCTCAAGATCTTCGTCACCACCGGCACCACGGTCGGCGCGATCGGCACGATCACGGGATTGCTGCTGGGCGCGATCATCCTGTTTTTCCGTGAACCCATCGTCGGGTTCATCGCCTGGGCGACCGGACAGCAGATCTGGGACCCGGAGGTGCGCTTCCTCTCTACGCTGCCCTCGCGCACCGATCCGTGGGAGGTGCTGGGGATCGTCTGCCTTGCCTTGGGGATGAGCTTCCTTGCCACGCTCTATCCGGCCCTGAAGGCCGCCAATACCGATCCGGTTCAGGTGCTGCGCTATGAATAGCGGGTCCATCGTCACCCTGAGAGGCCTGCGCCGCTCCTTCGAGCAGGGCGGGGAGCGCATCGAGGTCCTGCGCGGGGTGGAGCTTGACGTCACGCCGGGCGAGATCGTGGCCTTGCTGGGACCGTCGGGCTCGGGCAAGTCGACCTTGCTGCAGGCCGTCGGTCTGCTGGAGGGGGGCTTCGAAGGCTCGATCACCATCGCCGGGCAAAAGGCCGAACACCTCGCCGGGGACGAGCGCACGGCGCTGCGCCGCGAGCACCTGGGCTTCGTCTACCAGTTCCACCATCTCCTCCCCGATTTCGACGCGCGCGAGAACGTGGTGATGCCGCAGATGATCCTCGGCCGCGCCCGCGCCGAGGCCGAGGCGCGGGCGGACAGCCTGCTCACCAGCCTCGGCCTTGGTGCGCGCCTTACCCACCGCCCGAGCCAACTTTCGGGCGGCGAGCAGCAGCGCGTCGCAGTCGCCCGCGCGCTCGCCAACCGGCCGACGCTGGTGCTGGCCGACGAGCCGACGGGCAATCTTGACGAACACACCTCCGACGCCGTTCTCGCCCAGTTTCTCGCGCTGGTGCGGGGTGAGGGCAGCGCGGCTCTCGTCGCCACCCACAACGAACGCCTCGCCGCGCGGATGGATCGGGTGGTCCGCCTGAAAGAGGGCGTGCTGACCTAGGATAGGTTGCGCCTTCGCCTCGGTCGCACACTCCCCGGCCAAGGAGAATGCGCGCATGACGGATCATCCCGCCACGTTCAAAGGCAACACGGTTCCCTCCGGCGAGGAGGCATGGGACGACCGCGCCGCGATTGTCGCTGCCGGACACAACGACAGGCTCCCCGGTGTCGGTGTCCCGCTGCTCAGGGGCACCTTTGCCGAAATGATCCGCCGCATCGCCCAGCTTCCCGAGGAGGACCGCGACGGCTACGTGATCGAAAAGGCAGGCGACCGCGCCTACAGTGCCGAGGAAGCGATGGCGCTTGCCAGCCACCCCGGTTTTCCCGCAAAAGACCCCTGACGCAAACCGCGTCATGCAGGGGGCACCGATGACGACCATCGCCGATTTCACCGTCACCACCAACCGGGGCGAGCCGCTCGACCTGTCGGGCAAGCTCGGGCAGGTGCTGCTGGTGGTCAACACCGCCAGCAAGTGCGGTTTCACCCCGCAGTATGACGGGCTGGAGAAGCTCTATCAGCAGTACAAGGACAAGGGCTTCGAGGTGCTGGGGTTCCCCTGCAACCAGTTCGGCGCACAGGAACCCGGCAACGCGGACGAGATCGAGCAGTTCTGCAAGATCAATTTCGGCGTCACCTTCCCGCTGATGGCCAAGATCGACGTCAACGGTGCGAACGCCTCGCCGCTCTATGGCTGGCTGAAGACCGAGGCCAAGGGCCTGATGGGATCGACTTCGATCAAGTGGAATTTCACAAAGTTCCTGATCGGGAGGGATGGCAAGGTGGTGAAGCGTTACGGCCCGACCGACACCCCGGCGGCCATCGCCAAGGACATCGAGAAGCTGCTGTGACGTTTTGCGCCGCCCTGTGCACAGGATAAGTGCACGCACCGCTTTGAGAATCGCCGCGACTTCCTAGATTGCGGGGGATGCCTTTCGCCCCCTTCGTTCCTCTGCGCGTGCTCTCGTCCTATTCGATGCTCGAAGGGGCTATCGATCCCAAGGACATCGCCAAGCTCGCCAAGGAGCGAGGGTTTCCGGCGATTGCGATCTGCGACCGCAACGGGCTTTACGGCATCATGGCCTTCGCTGCTGCCTGCAAGGGCGAAGGCGTGCAGCCGATCATCGGCGCGCTGCTGGGCGTGGCGCGGGACGAGACCCGCAGCACGGTCGATTACCTGCCGCTCTTCGCGCAAGGCGACGCGGGGTATGACAACCTGTGCCACCTCGTTTCCGCCGCGCACCTCGATCGCCCGTTGGAGCGTGATCCGCATGTCACTCTGGCCGACCTCGAAGGCCGCACCGATGGCCTGATTGCTCTGACCGGCGCGGGCGAGGGCGGGCTCACACGGCTCCTCGCCGAAGGTCAGCACGATGCCGCCGCGCGTCTAGCCGACCGGCTGGAGGCGCTGTTCCCCGGGCGGCTTTACATTGAAATCGCCCGAGCGGGCGACCCCGTCTGCGAGCGGGCCGAGGACGCGCTGATCGATCTCGCCTACGCCCGCGATCTGCCGCTGGTCGCCACCAACCCGGCCAACTTTGCCGAACCGCACATGCACAAGGCCCATGACGCCATGCTGTGCATCGCGCACTCGACCCAGATCGAAGCCGATGATCGCCCGCGTTCCAACCCCCAGGCCTTCGTCAAAGGCGCGAACATGATGGAGGAGGCCTTCGCCGACCTCCCCGAGGCGACCGCCAACACCCTCGTCATCGCCCAGCGCTGTGCCTTCGCGCCGCCCTATCGCAAGCCGATCCTCCCCAGCCTTGCAGGCGACCTTGCGGGCGAGGCGCGGATGCTCGCAGAGGACTCGCGTGCCGGTCTTGAAGCGCGACTGGCGGCCTACCCCGATCTCACCGAGGAAGAGCGCAAGGTCTATTTCGACCGCCTCGAATTCGAGATCGACGTGATCGTGAAGATGGGCTTTCCCGGCTACTTCCTGATCGTTGCCGACTTCATCAAATGGGCGAAGGACAACGGCATTCCGGTGGGGCCGGGGCGCGGGTCGGGGGCGGGCTCGGCGGTGGCGTGGGCGCTGACCATCACCGACTTGGACCCGATCAAGCTGGGCCTGCTGTTCGAACGCTTCCTCAACCCCGAACGCGTGTCGATGCCCGACTTCGACATCGACTTCTGCGAAACGCGGCGCGGCGAGGTGATCCGCTATGTGCAGGCGAAATACGGCAGCGATCACGTCGCGCAGATCATCACCTTCGGCAAATTGAAGGCCCGCGCGGTGCTGCGCGATTGCGGGCGCATCCTGCAGATGAGCTACGGGCAGGTGGACCGGCTGTGCAAGATGGTGCCCAACCATCCGACCGATCCCTGGACCCTGCCGCGCTCGCTGAACGGCGCGGCGGATTTCAAGCGCGAGTATGACAACGACAAGGAAGTGAAGCGCCTAGTCGACCTGGCGATGCAGCTTGAAGGCCTGCCGCGCAATTCCTCGACCCACGCGGCGGGCGTGGTGATCGGCGACCGCCCGCTCGCCAAACTGGTGCCGCTCTACCGCGATCCGCGCTCGGACATGCCGGTGACGCAGTTCGACATGAAATATGTCGAAAGTTCAGGGCTGGTGAAGTTCGACTTCCTCGGGTTGAAGACGTTGTCGGTGCTGCGGAAGGCCGTCGACCTGCTGGAGCAACGCGGCATCGCCATCGACCTCGGCGCGCTGCCCTTGGACGATGCGCAGGTCTATACTCTCATGCAGGCGGGCAATACCGTGGGGGTGTTCCAGCTGGAATCCGAAGGGATGCGCCGCACGCTGAAGGCGGTGAAGCCGACCAACTTCGGCGACATCATCGCGCTCGTCTCGCTCTATCGCCCCGGTCCGATGGACAACATCCCGCTGTTCGGCCAGCGCAAGGCGGGGCAGGTGCCGATCGAATATCCGCACCCCAAGCTCGAAGGCATCCTTGCCGAGACCTACGGGATCTTCGTCTATCAGGAACAGGTCATGCAGGCCGCGCAGGTGCTCGCGGGCTATTCGCTGGGCGACGCGGACCTGCTGCGCCGCGCGATGGGCAAGAAGGTGCAGGCCGAGATGGACGCCCAGCGGGGCCGCTTCGTCGAGGGCTGCAAGGTGGTCTCCGACATCGAAGCGAAGCGCGCCAACGAGCTGTTCGATTTGATCGACAAGTTCGCCGGCTACGGCTTCAACAAGTCGCACGCCGCCGCCTATGCTTTGCTCGCCTACCAGACGGCGTGGATGAAGGCGCATTATCCGGAAGAATTCTACGCCGCCTCGATGTGCTTCGACATGCACCAGTCGGAAAAGCTCAACGTCTTCGTCGATGATGCGCGGCGCTATCCGAACGGGCAGGGCGGCGTGGAAGTGCTCGCGCCCTGCATCAACGCCTCCGAGGCCGAGTTCACCGTCGAGCAGACCGACACGGGCTATGCGGTGCGCTATGCCCTCGCCGGGATCCGCAATGTCGGCGAAAAGGCGATGGAGGCGATCGTCGCCGAGCGCGAGGCGAACGGAGCTTACGCCAGCCTGAAAGACCTGTTCGAGCGCCTGCCGCAGGGCACCATGAACCGCCGCCAGCTGGAAGGTCTGATCTGCGCCGGTGCCTTCGACGCGCTGGAGCCGGACCGCGCGCTGCTGTTCGCCAATGCCGAGCTGCTGATGGCTGTCGCCGACGCCGCGATCCGCGAACGTTCGAGCGGGCAGGCGGGGCTGTTCGGCGGCGATGCGGGCGAGCCCGAGGACCTGCGCCTCCAGCCCTGTGCCCCATGGTCGCGGCCCGAGAAGATGGCGAAGGAGCGCGAGAATTTCGGCTTCTACTTCTCCGCGCACCCGGTGGCGCAATATCGCGATGTCGCCTCGGCCAACGGCGCGCGCACCTATCAGAACCTGATGGAAGCGGGCGCGCCTGCGGGCGGGCGCGGCACGGCGGTGATGGCGGCGCTGGTCGAGGGGATCACCAAGGCGCGGACCCGCAAGGGCGGGACCTTCGTACGCGCGGACTTCTCCGATGCTTCGGGCCAGTTCTCCGCCGCCTGCTTCGAGGAGGCGCTGGTGCCCGATTTCGAACGCTGGGCGCAAGGCGGCGAATGCCTGCTGCTGACTGTCGAACTCGACAGCCCCAGCCCCGACGAGCCGCCGCGCCTCACCGTGCGGGGTGCCCGGCCGCTGGCGGCGGTGAGCGGAGCGACGGCGATGGAACTGACCGCCGACATCGCCACTCCTGAAGCCTTGCGCGAATTGCAGATCGAACTCGATGCTGCCCGCGGCGATCGGCCCACCGGTGCCGGCGAGGTGGTGGTGCGACTCGATCTGGCGAACGGCGGTCAGGCAGTGATGCGGCTGGGACGCAATTTCATGCTCACCGGGGAACTCGCCGAGCGTCTTGCCGCGATCGATGGGATCGCCAAGGTCGCGCTCGCTCCGCTGAAACGGCGCGGCAATCTGCGGCTGGTGGCCTGATCTGCACAGCAAAGGGGCCGGATTGCTCCGGCCCCTCGCTTAAGTCCGTCATGCGTGAGCCTTACATTCCCGAACCCGGGCCATAGGTCACTTCGACGCGGCGGTTCTGCGCCTCGCGCACGCCATCGGCGGTCGGCACGCGCGGCTGGCTTTCGCCGAAGGCCTGGGCGCTGATCCGTGCAGCCGGCACGCCGCGCCCGGCGAGATAGCTCTGCACCGATGCATTGCGCCGTTCGGCCAGGCCCTGATTGTAGCGCGCGCTGCCCGCCTTGTCGGTGTGCCCGGCCAGCATGACCCGCGCCGTGCCGCAATTGGCATAGGCGGTTGCCGCATTGTTGAGGATGCTCGCGGCTTCCGGGCTGATCTCCGACCGGTCGAAATCGAAGAACACGATGTACGGCCCGGTGTTGCACTGCACCTGCGGCGGCGGAGGGGGAGGCGGCGGCGGCGGGGGAGGCGGCGGGGGAGCAGGCGGCGGCGGGGGGGGAGCGGCTGCCGGCGCGGGCTGAGCGCGTCCGCCGAAGTTGTAGGTCAGGCTCGCCAGCACCGAGTGGGCCGAATAGTCGGCACGCAGATCGCTGCCGTTGGCGGCCTGAAGATTGAAGTTGTCGAGCACGAAGTAACGATACTTCACCCCCAGATCGAGGTTGTCGGTCACCGCCAGACGCGCGCCGCCGAGGAGCTGCCAGGCGAAATCGGTGGCGCTGTCGTCGATCACCGTGCCCACGCCCGCGACCTCGACCGGAAGCTTGAGGTTGGCGACCCCGACCCCGCCGCCGCCGAAAATCTGGAACCCGTCATCCCTACCGAATTCAACCAGCGCATTGACCATGCCGCTGTAGATTTCGAGCCTGCGCTGGTTGTCGACCACTGTGCCGGGAGGCACCGTGAGGTCACCGGGAAGGATGTCCGAGTTGACGACCGTGAGCCCGTCATAGCGGTTGCGCTTGTAGCCGCCTTCCGCCTCGAGCCGGAACGCGCCGAAATCGTAGCCGACCACGACGTCGGCATCGAGCCCGGTGCGGGTATCGCCGATGGCGGCGCTGGTGAGGGGGCCCTCCTCGGTGTCTGCGATATCGACCGTCACCTGGTCCTCGAAGCTGACGCCGCCATTGATGCCGATATAGGCTTGTCCATCGCGCGCCTGAGCCGGGACCGCGATGATTGCCGCCGCGCCAGCCAGAAGAAGCTTCGTGTTTTTCATTGTGATTATCCCTCGAAGGTGGATGTCCTGACGTCCCCTAGTCATGCTGCGCGTCACTTCTGCGACAGGCGGCATCACCGCGGGCCAAGGGAAAGGTCGGACAAAGCGAAATTGTTTCATTTGCTTACGACAGTCCGTGGCAATGATTGGCTGAAGCGATTGCCAAGCTTGGAGGGCCGAGGCATGAACACCGGCGAAGCGCCGGCCTCGCGCACGGCGCAACCGACCACACGGGCAAGGAGAGAGACAAACCATGGCGACCACGCGCCTCGGGGCAATGCAGGAATGGACGATGCGGGTGACCGCAGTGATCGATCACGCCGCGCGCGAGGCGGGCGGGCGCGAGATCGTCAGCCGCTGGGCGGACGGCAGCGAGACCCGCACGGACTGGGCAGGAATCCGCCGCGATGCGCTGAAGATGGCGCAGGCCCTGCAGCGCCTCGGCCTGAAGCCCGGCGACAAGGTCGCGAGCCTCGCGATGAACCATTCGCGCCACCTCGTCAGCTGGTATGGCGTTGCCGGCATGGGCGGGGTGCTCCACACCGTGAACCCGCGCCTGTTCGACGACCAGCTCGAATATATCGTCAATCACGCCGAGGACCGCGTGCTGTGCTATGACGCAGCCTTTCAGCCGATCGTCGACCGGATGAAGGCGCGCTGGACCACGGTCGAGCACTACATCTGCTACGATTCCGGCGCGCATGCCCCAGCCTTCGAGGACTGGATCGGCGCGGAGGACGGCGATTTCGAATGGGTCACCGGCTCGGAGACCGACCCCTGCATGATCTGCTACACCTCGGGAACCACCGGCAATCCCAAGGGCGTGCAATACGAACACCGTTCGACCATCCTGCACGCCATGGCCGGGCTGCAATCGGCGGCGTTCAACTTCTCGAGCGCATCGGTGATGCTCCCCGTCGTCCCGATGTTCCACGCGGCAAGCTGGGGCCTGCCCTATGCGGGCGCGATGGCGGGGATCAAGTTCGTGTTCTCGGCGGTGAACGATCCGGCGGTGCTCCACGATCTGATGATCCGCGAGGGCGTGACCGATTCGGCGGGCGTGCCGACGGTGTGGCTGGCGCACTTCCAGTATTGCGACCGCGAGGGCCTCGATCTGCCCCCGCTGAAGGCTGCGACCATCGGCGGCTCGGCAGCGCCCAAGTTCATGATCGAGCGGCTGATGAAGAACGGCACCCGCGTCCAGCACGCCTGGGGGATGACCGAAACCTCGCCCATCGGCACCGTCGGCGGGCCGACCTGGGACTGGGAGACGCTCAGCCTTGAACAGAAGATCGAGAAGACCGCGATGCAGGGCCGCCCGATCTTCGGCGTGCAGCTGCGCACCGTGGCGCTCGACGACATGGCCACCGAACTGCCGCGCGACGGCAAAACCTCGGGCGCGCTCCAGATCCGGGGCCCCTGGATCATCAAGCGCTACTACAAGGCGGAAAAGGATGCGGTCGGCAATGACGGGTGGTTCGACACCGGCGATGTCGGCATCATTCACCCCGATGGCACCTTGCAGCTCACCGATCGCACCAAGGACGTGATCAAGTCGGGCGGCGAGTGGATCAGCTCGGTCGAACTCGAAAACGCCGCCTGTGGCCACCCGGCTGTGGCCGAGGCCGCCTGCATCGGGATCTTCCACCCCAAGTGGGACGAGCGCCCGGTGCTGTTCGTGGTGAAGAAGGCGGGGGCCGAGGCAACAGCGGACGACATCCTCGATCACCTGCGCCCGCAGATCGCCAAGTGGTGGATGCCCGATGCGGTCGAATTCGTCGACGATATCCCGCACACCGCCACCGGCAAGATCAGCAAGAAGGACCTGCGCGACCGCTTTGCCGACTACAGGCTGGAGGCCTAAGAGCGTGGACGGCCAAACCTATATCGATCCCTCGCCCGCGAACTTCCAGGCCTTCAAGGACCTGCCGCGCGACCAGCCCATCAACATGCTCAACCTATTGCTTTATCGGGATGTCGCAGCATATCCCGAGGGCCACGAACACGCCGGCAAAGGCTGGAGCGGGCGGCGGGCCTATGAGGAATACGGCATCGCCAGCGGCCCGATTTTCCGCAAGCTCGGCGGGCAGATCCTGTGGCGCGGGCGGTTCGAGACGATGGTGACCGGGCCCGAAGTGCGGGAGTGGCACGACGGCTTCATTGCGCAATACCCCAATGCAGGGGCCTTCTTCGCGATGATCAAGGACCCGGACTATCAGAAGGCCGTCGTCAACCGCACCGCGGCGCTGGTCGACAGCCGCCTGATCCGCTTTGCCCCCGGCGAAGTCGGTGAGGGGTTCGGGTGAGCTAGAACAGCCGCAACTGCCCACCCACCTCCGGCGCTCTGAACCGCGTGCAATCGAGCTCGAATCTGCCCTTGCCGATCCCAGCCTTCCGGCACGCCACCCTGAAGCGCGCGCGGATCAGGTCGGCCCAGACGCCTTGCGGGTTCATGCGGCTGTGGAAGTTCGGATCATTGTCCCGTCCCCCCCGCATCTCCCTGACAATGCTCATCACTTTGCCGGCGCGATCGGGGTAGTGCACGGCGAGCCATTCGCGGAACAGGGGCGCGACCTCGTGGGGGAGGCGCAGGGGAATCCAGCCGACGCTTCCGACGCCTAGCTCACCGACGCGGGCGATGATGCCCTCGAGAAACTCGTCGGTGATCGCCGGGATGACGGGCGACAATGAGCAATGCACCGGTACGCCCAGTTCCACCAGTTTTCCCAGCGCGGCCAGTCGCTTGGCAGGCGCAGCACAGCGCGGTTCGAGCTTGCCGGACAGCACCGGATCGAGGCTGGTCACCGAGATCGACACCGCCACCAGCTTCTCGCGCGCCATCCGTTCCAGCAGGTCGGCATCGGCCAGCACCCGGTCGGACTTGGTGGTGATGGTGACAGGGTGCCGGGTTTCGAGGCAGACTTCGAGGATCTGCCGCGTCAGCCGCCAGTCGCGCTCGATCGGCTGGTAGGGGTCCGTGTTGGTGCCGAGTGCGATCGGTTTGGGAGAATATCCCTTCTTTTCCAGAGTCTTGCGCAGCAGCGATGCCGCCTCGGGCTTGGCGAAAAGCCGGGTTTCGAAGTCCAGGCCGGGCGAGAGGTCGTGATAGGCGTGGGTCGGCCGGGCGAAACAATAGACGCAGCCGTGCTCGCACCCGCGATAGGCGTTGATCGACCGGTCGAATGGGACATCGGGGGACTGGTTGAAGGTGAGGATCGACTTGGGGCGCTCCTCGGTCACCGTGGTGCGCAGCTTGACCGGGGGGCCCCCCTCTTCTTTGGCCAGCGCCGCAACATGGTCGCGCCAGTCGCCATCGGCCTCGCGTTCCGCTAGCCCGAAGCGGGTGGGGACCGCCCCCGATTGCGCTCCGCGACCTTTGACCGGCAAATGTTTCACGTGAAACATTTAGGGAACAAAACCGCCGATTCCAAGGCAAAATCGCCTTGCAGCGGGCAATCTGGGCGGGGTCTGAGGGGGGTCTGGCAGGGGTCTGCGACGGGCTGGCGCCACTCTGCGGCGCTCTGGCCCCTGTCCTGCGCAGCGGAGCCTAGATTTCGCGCAGACGCGGCATCAGTTCCACGAAATTGCAGGGCCGGTTGCGGCTGTCGAGCTGCTCGGCGAGAATCCCGTCCCAGCCATCCTTGACCGCGCCGTTCGAGCCGGGCAGCGCGAAGATGTAGGTGCCGCGCGCCACCACGGCCATCGCCCGCGACTGGACGGTGCTGGTGCCGATGGTCTTGTAGCTGAGCCAGCGGAACAGCTCGCCGAAGCCCGGGATCTCGCGCGCGCCGACAACCATCGCCAGCGCCTCGGGCGTCACGTCGCGGCCGGTCAGGCCGGTGCCGCCGGTGCTGACCACGGCATCGACCGCAGGATCGTCGATCCACGCCTCGAACTGCGCCGCCAGAAGGGCGGCATCGTCCTTCACGATCATCCGCGCCGCCAGATGGTGCCCCGCGCCGGTCACCCGCCCCGCAAGAATGTCGCCCGAGGTATCGGTATCGGGCGTGCGGGTGTCGGAGACGGTCAGGACGGCAATGTTGATCGGCTTGAAGACCCGGCTCTCGTCAATCGCCACGCGGCTCTCGCTCCCCTATCGCTCCAGACTTGCGGAGCGGGTGGTAGCAGCTCGGGGGAATTCCGGCCAGCGCCCTTGCGCCAGAGCCCGGCGGCTCGCCGAGGTCACCCCGGCGGCGCGTTCGTACATCCAGTAATTGCGCATCACGATCGCGACATAGCCGCGGGTTTCCCAATAGGGGATCGATTCCATCCACAACAGCGGATCGCCCTGATCGTTGATCTCGCCATTCCAGCGCGCGACGGGCGTCAGGCCCGCATTGTAGGCAGCCATGATCTTGGGCAGCACGCCGCCGGTTGCGGGATGGTCGCGCAGCATCTCCAGATGGCGCTGGCCATAGGCGAGGTTGATCTGCGGATCGTTGAGGTCCTCGTATGTCGCCCCAAGGCCAAGCCGGCCGGTATGGTCGCGTGCCGCGGCGGGCATGATCTGCATCAGGCCCCGAGCATTGGCGGGGCTGACCGCGGCGGCGCGGAAATTCGATTCCTGCAAGGCATGGGCAAAGGCCAGCGCCGGATCGACCTGCCAGCCGCCGACCGGCTGCCAATAGGCGACCGGGAAGCGCAGGCTCGGATCGCTGCTCGTCCCGTAAGGCGCGTTGTGGGCCATGAACAGCTGGGTGGAGGGCAGGCCCAGCTCGCGCGCCAGTCGGGCAAGCGCGCCGTACTGGTCTGCGGGGCCGATCTTCGCCTCGTGGCGCAGCACCTCGTCGGCAAGGCTCGCGCGGCCGATCTCGATCAGCGCGGCGGCCACGCGCACGTTGGGGCGGGCGGCCAACTGCCCCCAGTCATCGCGGGAGAAGGGCTGGGGCGGGGCGTGCTGCGGCAGTTCCACCCCGAGCTGGTCGGCGGCGAGCATCCCGTAGAGCGTCTCGTCCATGCGGGCGGCGGCGGCAAGGTGCTGTTGCGCCTGCCCCGGCTCGCGGCACCGCACCGCCGCGCGGCTCGCCCAGTAGTGCCCGGCAGCGGCCAGTTCGACGTTGGAGGCCCGCCCGGCAACCCGCGTGAAGGCCTCGCCCGCAAGTGAGCAATAGCCCATCCGCCACGCGGCCAGCCCTTCGACCCAGGCGCCTTCGGCAACCCATTCGCCAGAGCCTTCCGCGACGGTGCGCGCGAGTTCCAGCGCGGGTTCGTCGAAGTTCTCGATGTAATAGCTCCACGCCACCCGCTGGCGCCACTCGGCGCGGGCATCGCTCGACAGCATCGGGTCGATCTCGGCGAGCAGGCGGTGCGCCTCGGCCGGATTGTCGGCCTTGATCGCAGCGAGGATCGCGGTCGCGGAAGCGGCGGGCATGGTGCCGTCGGTGACGGGGCGCGGCAGGATGCGCTTGGGGGCATTGGGCTGGCGCGCGAAGCCCTGACCGGTGGGCAGCACGGGCAGGGCGGTCAGGCCGCGCTTGGCACCCATGCGCGCGAGCTGCTCTGCCTGCGGCAGGTCCACCCCGGCGGCGAACCATGCGGCGATCTGTTCGGGCGCGACCTTGGGGCTCTTGGCGTGGGTGTAGTATTCGGCGCGGGCCGCCTGGGTCAGCAGCCCATCGGGATATTGTGCCAGCAGGCTTTCGACCACGCCCCATTGTTCGGTGTCGATCGCGGCGAACAGCTGGCGGTAGGCTTCGCGCTCCTGCGGGTTCAGCACCGGGGCGAGGGCGCGGTCACCCGGCGTCGCGCCGTTCCAGCGCGCCACAAGATCGCCCGCCTGCGCGTGGGCCGGAGCGTAGAGGCCGACTGCCGCCAGCACCATCGCCGCCAGCGCCGTGCCCGTGCGCCTTGCGGCACGCGTCATACCGACCATTCCATCCATCTCCGCCAGAACCGGGCTTTCAGCCGGGGCATGTCCATCAGGGCATCGAGCGCCTCGCTCGACAGAACCGGGACCTTGCCCTCGGCATAGTTGATTTCACGTAAAGGCTGTTCGCCCGCCTGGCCAAGCATCGGGGCAAGGCCGGTGCCGAAGGCGATCACGCGCGCGGGGCGGGCGATCGCGATGTGGTGGAGCGTGACTGCGTCCATGCCGTCTGCCGCAAGCGCCGGGAGATCGGCCATCGGAGTGTGCGAAGGGAGTGCGGCGGCGATGTAGACCGCGCTTTCGGCGATCCCCATCGCGGCAAGGATGTTGGCGAGCAGGCGACCCTGCGGGCCCGACAGCAGCGTCTCGCGGTCATCAACCTCGGGCTGCGGCACCAGAACCATCAGCGCCGCGCCCGCCTCGCCCCGTGGCAGCACGCGGGGGAAGCCGCGGGCGGTATCGAGCCCGGGCGCTGCCATCCACCAATGGCGGAAGGCGGTAAGATCGGCAGGCGGCGAATCGCCCAGAAGATCGCGGCGCAATGTGGCCGGGACGGCGCTGGCGGCGGGGAGGGATGCGGCTGCGGGTCCGGCGATGCTCCCGCTCCCGGCGCGCTCCGGTGACGCAGGGGCAGGGCGCGATGCGGCGTCCCGTGTGGCAGCGGCGGGCGGCGCTTTGTGCGGCGCATCGCTCAACCACGCCGTAGCGTCATCGGCGAAATCGCAGTCGACCCCGGCCATCTGCCACCAGGCCAGCGCAGCGGCGAATTCGCGCGCAAGGGAAGGGTCGTGGTGGCTCATCGGGGGGTCATGCTATCCAACGCGGGTCTTGACTGTCCCTCGCCCCGTTAGCAAGTGGACAGGCAAGGCATATCGCCAGACTGTGGCCCGCGCGCGGCCAAAACCAACAAGGATCAGGAAAGCTTCCATGAGCGAACGTGAATCAATGCCTTGCGACGTGGTGATCGTCGGCGGCGGTCCGGCCGGGCTTTCCGCGGCGATCCGGCTGAAGCAGATCAATGCCGATCTGGAAGTGATCGTGCTGGAAAAGGGTTCCGAGATCGGTGCCCACATCCTGTCGGGCGCGGTAGTCGATCCCAAGGCTCTGGATGAACTGCTGCCCGAGTGGCGTGACCAAGGCTGCCCGATGGCCCAGACCCCGGTGACCGACAACTGGCACTGGGTGCTGTCCAAGACCGGCAAGACCTCGCTCCCCCATGCCTTCATGCCGCCGCTGATGAGCAACCATGGCTGCTACACCGGCAGCCTTGGCAACATGACCCGCTGGCTGGCGGAGCAGGCCGAAGCGCTGGGCGTGATGGTGTTCCCGGGCTTCCCCGCCGCCGATGTCATCATCGACGAGGAAGGCCGGGTCGCGGGCGTGCTGACGCAGGACATGGGCGTTGCCGCCGATGGCAGCCACAAGGGCGATTACCAGCCCGGCATGGAGATCCTCGCCAAGTACACCCTGTTCGCCGAAGGCGCGCGCGGGAACCTCACCAAGCGGATGAAGGCGAAGTATGACCTTGAGGCGAACTGCCAGCCGCAGGTCTATGGCCTCGGCATCAAGGAATTGTGGGACATCGATCCCAAGAAGCACAAGCCCGGCCGCGTGATCCACACGCAGGGCTGGCCGCTCACTGAAAGCGACAGCTGGGGCGGGGGCTTCCTCTACCATCAGGCGAACGGTCAGGTGGCCTTGGGCTTCGTGACCGCGCTCGATTACAAGAACCCCTGGGTCTCGCCCTATCAGGAATTCCAGCGCTGGAAGCAGCACCCGGCGATCCGTGAGTATCTGGAGGGCGGCAAGCGCGTGTCCTATGGCGCGCGCGCGATCAATGAAGGCGGCTGGCAGTCGGTCCCCAAGCTCGCCTTCCCCGGCGGCGCGCTGATCGGCTGCGCGGCGGGCTTCGTCAACGTGCCCCGCATCAAGGGCAGCCACACCGCGATGAAGAGCGGGATGCTGGCGGCTGAAAGCATCGCTGCGGCGATTGCGGCGGGTCACGAGAAGACCGAGCTGATGGATTACGACACGGCCGTGCGCTCCAGCTGGATCGCGACCGAGCTGAAGGTCGTCCAGAATGCCGAGCCTGCGGTCGCCAAGTTCGGCGGGGATATCGGCACGCTGGTCGCCGGCATCGACATGTGGATGCGCACATTGAAGATCGGCCTGCCGATTTCGATGAAGCACCACGCCGATTACACCAACACCGGCCGCGCCGATCTCTACCCCAAGATCGACTACCCCAAGCCCGACGGCGTGATCACCTTCGACCGCCTGACCAACGTCGCCTACAGCTACACCAACCACGCCGAGGACCAGCCTTGCCACTTGCAGGTGAAGGACCTGGAACTGCAGAAGGTGAGCGAACTCGGCGTCTTCGGCGGCCCCTCGGCGCGGTACTGTCCGGCGGGGGTCTACGAATGGCTGACCGACGAGAAAACCGGCGAGCCCAAGTTCCAGATCAACTCGCAGAACTGCGTCCACTGCAAGACGTGCGACATCAAGGACCCCAACCAGAACATCAACTGGGTGACGCCCGAAGGCGGCGGCGGGCCGAATTATCCGAATATGTAAGGAGGGTGTGTTCGGCCGGTAAGGGAGAGGGTGACGATGGAATCTCGGACAGCTTCGGTCGGTCTTGTGATTGCGGCACTATCGTCGGCAGCCGGTGCCGCCGAGCCGGACTGGTATCTGCTGACCGAAAGGCCGGGATACATCTACTTCGCTGACGAGGCATCGGTGACCCGGTCCGGCGGGACTGTCGAAGTGGAGTTTCTGCAAGGCCATCTCGACAGTCCCCCGGGCGGGGAGCATGTCCTGCTGCGCTATCGGATCGACTGCCCCCGGCAGATGCTGCAAATGCTTTCGGGCCGCGTGTTCATGGACGACGGCAGCGAATTTCCCGATCTCACCCTCTCGGGCTCGCCGATCGAGGCGGGCATGGACACGGTTTCGCCGGGCAAGGCCTTTCATGATTTTGCCTGTGCAGGCGGCCACCGGGAGACACGTGTCGCCGATCCTTTTCGCCAGATCAGGCAAGCGCGCTTCGAGCTGTATGGGGACGAAAGTGCCCAACCCTGACCTTCGCGCCCTCTCGTTCGCGCCCCATCATCGGCGGCTCGTGCGTTGAAGGAAACCGCCTACGCCAAGATCAACCTTGCGCTGCATGTCAGGAGGCGGCGGGAGGACGGGTATCACGAACTCGAGACCCTGTTCGCCTTCGTCGATGCGGGCGATGTGCTGAGCGCCCGGTCCGCCGCGCAGGACAGCCTGCATGTCGTGGGCGAGTTCGCCGCGACCCTTTCTTCTCCCCTCCCCACCGGGGAGGGGCCGGGGGTGGGGGCTCCGCCGTTCGACAACCTTGTCACTCGCGCGCTCAATGCCCTCCCGCGCCCGCAGGGTCTCGCAGTGACGCTGGAGAAGAACCTCCCCGTAGCGGCTGGTCTCGGCGGCGGGTCGGCGGATGCGGGGGCGGTGTTCCGGATTGTCGAGGCGCTCCACGGCCTGCCTGAGGACTGGCAGGCGCGGGCCGCCAAGCTCGGCGCGGATGTGCCCGCATGCGTGCTCAGTCGCACCCATATCGGCCTTGGCACCGGCACGGAGAGCCAAGCGGTGGAAGACGATCTCGCCGGAACCCCCGTCCTGCTGGTCAACCCGCGCGTGCCGCTTTCGACCGGGCCGGTGTTCAAGGCGTGGGACGGCAAGGATCGCGGCGCGCTTCCCCAAGGGGCTGCCTCGCAGATCGCAAGGGAAGGGCGCAACGACCTCGAAGCCCCCGCCATTTCGCTGTGTCCGGTGATCGCCGAGGTGCTCTCAGCGCTGGCCGGGACAAATCCGTGGCTCGCCCGCATGTCCGGCTCCGGCGCGACCTGCTTTGCGCTCTACGACACACTGGAAGCCCGCGATGCGGCGCAGGCGGCGATGCCCGAAGGCTGGTGGACGATGGCGGGGCGGCTTCGGTGAGCCATTTCCTTTCCCGTTCGTGTCGAGCGAAGTCGAGACACTCCACGCAAGGCCTCTCGACTTCGCTCGAGGCGAACGGAGTTGTGTGAATGACCAGCCCTTTCCGCCAGATCGGCACCCCCACTTCCGGCGGAATCGTCTGCGTCGTCGACCACGCCTCGAACGCCGTGCCCGCCGATATCGACCTGCAGATCCCCGAGCGCCTCCTCCACGAACACATCGCCGTCGACATCGGCACCGAGGCTATCGCCGAAGTCCTCGCCCGCAACCACGCCATCCCCGCCCACATCGCCGCCGTCAGCCGCCTCGTCTGCGACCTGAACCGCGAGGAAGTCGCCCTCGGCCTCGTCCCCGAAGCCTCCGACGGGCACCCGATCCCCGGCAATGTCGGCGCGGACCGCGAGGCGCGGCTCGACCGCTTTCACCGCCCCTATCACACCGCGCTGGCTGAATGGCTGGAGAACACGCAGCCAAAGCTGATCCTCTCGCTGCATTCCTTCACCCCGCGCCTCGAAACCTCCGATGCCGCGCGGCCCTGGCAAGTCGGCGTGCTCTACAACGCGGATGATCGCGCCGCCCGCATCGCCATCCCGCTGCTCGCGGCCGAGGGGCTGACGGTCGGCGACAACCTTCCCTATTCGGGCCGCGATCTCAACTACACCATGAACCGCCATGCCGAAGGCGCGGGCCGCGCCTATCTCGGCATCGAGCTGCGGCAGGATCTCGTGCAGACCCCCGCCGAGCAATCTCGCTGGGCCGCGATATTGGCAGATATTGCGCAAAGGGTTGCGTCGGCTCTTCACTGAAGGCAGGGGGCGTTTCACAAAATACGGGCAACAGGAAATCTTATGTCGCACCAGTTTGACAAGTCGAAGCTCCCCAGCCGCCACGTCTCGGTCGGCCCGGAGCGCGCGCCGCACCGCTCCTATTACTACGCGATGGGCATGACCGAGGAGGACATCGCCAAGCCCTTCGTCGGCGTGGTCAGCGCGGGCAATGATTCGGCACCGTGCAACACCACCCTCAATGCGCAGGCCGATATCTGCCGCGAGGGCGTGATCGCGGGCGGCGGTACGCCCCGCCGGTTCAACACCATCACCGTGACCGACGGCATCGCGATGGGCCATCAGGGCATGAAGTCCTCGCTCATCAGCCGCGAGATCATTGCGGATTCGGTTGAAGTGTCGGTCCGAGGCCATTGTTATGACGCGCTTGTCGGCTTTGCCGGGTGCGACAAGAGCCTGCCGGGCATGATGATGGCGATGCTGCGGCTGAATGTGCCGAGCATCTTCGTTTACGGCGGCTCGATCCTCCCCGGCACGCACCGGGGCAATGATGTGACCGTGGTCGACGTCTTCGAGGCGGTCGGGCAGTTCGCCGCCGGCAATTGCCCCCTCACGGAACTGATCGCGCTCGAAAAGGTCGCCTGTCCCGGTCACGGCGCCTGCGGCGGTCAGTTCACCGCCAACACCATGGCCTGCGTTGGCGAGGCGATCGGCCTCAGCCTGCCCAACAGCAACATGGCGCCCGCGCCTTACAGGTCGCGTGACGATATCGCGGTGGCAGCCGGCAAGCAGGTGATGGAGCTCGTCGCCCGCAACCTGCGCCCGCGCGACATCTGCACGCGCGAGGCCTTCATGAACGCCGCGCGTGTCGTGGCGGCGACCGGGGGGTCCACCAACGCCGCGCTCCACCTGCCCGCCATGGCCAATGAGTGCGGCATCGACTTCGACCTTTTCGACGTTGCCGAGGTTTTCAAATCAACGCCTTACATCGCGGACCTGAAGCCGGGCGGGAAGTATGTCGCCAAGGATATGCACGAAGCCGGCGGGGTCTACATGGCGATGAAGACGCTGCTCGATGGCGGGTTTATCGACCCCAACCCGATCACCGTCACCGGCAAGACCATCGGCGAAAACCTCGAAGAGATCACCTGGAACCCCGACCAGAAGGTGTTCTACGACGTGAAGACCCCCATCACCCCCACCGGCGGTGTCGTGGGGCTCAAGGGCAGCCTCGCCCCGGATGGCGCGATCGTGAAGGTCGCCGGGATGGCGCGCCTGCAATTCTCCGGCCCCGCGCGGGTGTTCGATTGCGAGGAGGACGCCTTTGCCGCCGTCGAAAGCCGCGACATCGCCGAAGGCTGCGTCATCGTCATCCGCTACGAAGGCCCCAAGGGCGGCCCCGGCATGCGCGAGATGCTCTCCACCACCGCCGCGCTCTACGGGCAGGGCATGGGCGAGAAGGTCGCGCTGATCACCGACGGGCGCTTCTCGGGCGCGACGCGGGGCTTCTGCATCGGCCATGTCGGCCCGGAAGCGGCGGACTGCGGCCCGATCGCGCTGATCGAGGATGGCGACATCATCTCCATCGATGCGACTGCCGGCACCATCGACCTCGACGTCGCCGAGGACGTGCTGGATGAGCGCCGCACCTGCTGGCGGCCGCGCACCAATGATTACCAGTCGGGCGCGCTGTGGCGCTACAGCCAAGTCGTCGGCAAGGCCCGGTACGGCGCGATCACCCATCCGGGCGCGAAGGCGGAAACCCATGTCTTTGCGGACATCTAGCGCTCTCGCCGCCCTCGCGGTGCTGGCCGCGTGCAGCGGCGAAAGCCCGGCGCCTGCGGGAGAGAACGTGGAATGCGCGATCGGCGAAGGCGCCGATTTCGCTGCCGATTGCACGCTCGAGCGGGTCGCCGGGGGTCAGGAGATCGTCATCCACCACCCCGACGGCGGCTTCCGGCGGCTGCGCTTCGACGCCGCCACAGGCACGCTCGCACCGCTCGACGGGGCCGAGCCGCTGGTGATCGAGGAAGGGCAGGGCGTGCTGCAATTCGCCATCGGCCCCGATCGCTACCGTATCCCGCGCGAACCGGCAGCCACGCCCGCCGCGCCATGACGATGGCGCAGGTCCTCACGGCCGAACAGATGCGTGCTGCCGAGCAGGCGCTGTTCGACGCGGGGACCAGCGTGTCGGACCTGATGGAGACCGCCGCAGGGGGCGCGGCCGAGTGGATCCGGCGCGCCGCAGCGGGCCGCTCCGTCACTGTCCTGTGCGGCCCGGGCAATAACGGGGGTGACGGCTACGTCATCGCCCGAAGGCTGCGCGAGACGGGCCATGCGGTGACGGTCATCGCCCCGCTCGCGCCGCGCACCGATGCCGCGCAGGCAGCGAGGGCGCGCTGGGATGGCCCGGTCGGCACTGCCGGGAGCGGGCCGGGGGAGATCTTCGTCGATTGCCTGTTCGGCTCCGGCCTTGCCAGGCCCCTTGGCGCCGAACATGCGCTGCTGCTGCGCGATCTTGCCGCGCGGCACCGCTACCAGGTGGCGGTCGACCTGCCTTCGGGGATCGCGACGGACAGCGGCGCAGTGCTGAACGACAGGCTTCCCGCCTACGACCTGACGCTCGCGCTGGGCGCGTGGAAATTCGCGCATTGGAGCCTCCCGGGCCGGGCGCTGATGGGGCAGCTGCGGTGTGTCCCGATCGGCATCGCGGGCACTGCGGGGGCGGCGCAACTGATCGGGCGCCCGCACATCGCCCCGCCTGCGGCTGACAGCCACAAGTACCGGCGCGGGCTGCTGGGCGTCGTCGGAGGGGCCATGCCCGGCGCAAGCCTGCTGGCGGCAGCGGCGGCGCAGCGGGCCGGGGCTGGCTATGTGAAGCTCCTCGCCCCTGCCGCCGATCCGCGCACTCCGCCCGATTTCGTGACCGACATCGCGCCGCTCGCCGACGCGCTGAGCGATGCGCGCCTGTCGGCCGTGCTGGTCGGCCCGGGCCTCGGCCGGGATGGAGCGGCGGCCACTGCCCTTTCCGAGGCGTTGCGGCAGGCCCCCGCGCTGGTGGTCGATGCCGATGCGCTGATGCTGCTGACGCCGGGGATGCTCCCGGCGGGCAAGCCGATTCTCGTCACGCCCCATGATGGCGAGCTCGACACGCTGTGCCGCGCTTTCGGAGTGATCGCCGAGGGGCGGCGGGCGCGGGCCCTGGCACTCGCGCGGGTGAGCGGGTTGGTGGTGTGCTCCAAGGGACCGGACACCTGTGTCGCCGCGCCCGACGGCAGGCTGGCGCTGGCCCCGCCCGCTCCGAGCTGGCTGTCGGTCGCGGGAACCGGCGACGTTCTTGCCGGGATCGCGGCGAGCCGGATGGCGACAGGCCGCGATCCTTTCACCGCCGCCTGCGAGGCAGTCTGGCTCCACGGCGAGGCGGCGCGGCGGGCGGGGCCTGCCTTCACGCCATCGCGGCTTGCCGAAAGCGTGGCAGAGGCGCTAGCGGCGGCGCTGTGAACCAGTCCGAACCGATCATCCGCCTCGCCGCCAAGGGCGACGGCGTCACCGCCTCCGGCCGCCATGTCAGCGGCGCCGTGCCGGGCGACATGGTGGACCCGGCAGGGGCGATCACACCGGGGCCCCACCACCGGATCCCGCCGTGCCATCACTTTGCAACCTGTGGCGGCTGTCAGTTGCAACATGCTGATGATGAAGCACTTGGCGCTTTCGTGCAGGACCGGGTGCTGGGCGCTGCACGGGGGCAGGGGCTCGAACCGGCCGAGCTGCTCCCCGTCCACCTCTCGCCCCCGAACTCGCGCCGCCGGGCGGGGCTGCACGGGCTGCGGACGGCGAGGGGAGCAGTGCTTGGCTACCGCGAGGGCGGATCGCACCGGATCGTCGATCTGGCCGAATGCCCGGTGCTCGATCCCGCGCTTGCCGCGCTGATCGCCCCGCTGCGCAGGTTCGTCGCCGCACACGGACCCAAGACGATGGTCGGCATTGACCTGACGCTCGCCGATCAGGGCGTCGAGGCGAGCCTTTCGCACTTCCCGCTCGAAGGGCTCGGGCCGACCGAGGCTGCGCTGGATTTCGCCCGCGATCAGCGGCTTGCGCGCCTTTCCTTCGATCAGGGTTTCGGTCCGGAGACGGTCTGGGAGCCTGAGCCGGTGACGGTCACCTTGTCAGACGTGCCGGTCAGCCTTCCGCCGGGCGCCTTCCTGCAGGCGACCCGTGATGCCGAGGCGCGCATGGTTGCGGATGCTGCCGAATGGCTGGAGGATGCGCGGATGGTCGCCGATCTCTTTGCGGGCCTCGGGACTTTCGCTTTCGGCCTGCGGGAGGGGCGCAAGGTCCTCGCCGTCGAGGCTGAGCGGGCCGCGCACTTGGCGTGCAAGGGCGCCGGGGCGCGGGCAGGAGGCACTGTTCTTGCGCTTCACCGCGACCTGTTCCGCAGCCCCCTTCAGCCGGACGAGCTGAACCGTTTCGATGCCGTCCTGCTCGACCCGCCGCGTGCCGGGGCGCGGGCACAAGTGGCTGAAATCGCAGCAAGCACGCTAGCCCGGGTGGTCTATGTCAGCTGCAATCCCTCAAGCTGGGCGCGTGATGGCGCGGTGCTCGCCGAGGCAGGATTCCGGCTCACCAAGCTGCGCGCCGTGGGCCAGTTCCGCTGGTCCACCCATGTCGAGCTGGTCAGCCTGTTCGAACGTTAGAACCGCAGCATTTCAAGCAGTTGCGCTTCAAACCAGGCGCGGTGCTGCGGCTCGACATAGGCATGGCCCGCACCCTCGCAGCGGCGGATGCGGGGATCGGTCCGGTCCCAGATGGCTTCGAAGACCTGTGCCGTGCGGTCAGCCGCGGCGAGGAGAATGCGGACCTCTCCGCCGAATTGTGCGAGGCCTGCCGCCATTTCCTGCGCGAGGGTAGAAGGCGCGGGCGACGGGCCTGCCGCGCGGATCAAGCCGCGGGCGAGTTGCCGCAAGTTCACACCTCCGCTGAGCAACCGCATGACTTCTCTGGGTTTTGTGAGCTTTTCGGCATAGCGCGTACGGATCGCGGCGGGCGGTGGCGTGTCGTCCGCCGCCCCTCCTTCTGGCGTCTCGTTGGTCCACGGGTTGGAGAGCACGAGCGCATCGCATCCCGCGCCCTTAGCCAACATCAGCGCTGAGGCCGCGTCGCAATTGCCGAAGGCGACCACGCGGGAAAGCTGCGGCGCCATCGCCCGGAAGGCGTCGAGCGCGGCGGTGATGTCCTTGGCGGAATGGCGAAATCCGCGGTTCTCGCCCTCGCTGTCGCCGACCCCGCGGCGGTCGAAGCGGAACACCGGAAAGCCTGCGGCGGCAACCCTCGCCGCAATCGCGGCCTGCCCGCCGAAGGCACCGCTGCGGATTTCGTTTCCGCCGCTGACGATCAGCAATCCGCTGCGCCCCGGCGCGGTGTCGAGGGTGCCGGCGAGCCGCAGGCTGCCGCAGCCGAACGTATGAGAAAGACGGCTCATTCGCCTGTATCGCCAATAGCTTCGGCAATGATTGCGGCGAGATGATCGGCTTGGCCAGGATCCTCGCCGGGTTCGGCGCGCAGCCACAGGCCGGGTCCGCCGAGCGCGGTTTGTGCGATGTCGGACTGGCCGGTGGCGAGGGCAGGTTCGGCATCTTCCAACTCTGCAAACATCCGCGCCCGCAAAGCCCAGCCGCCGAGCACCAGACCCTCTCTCCGCCCGGCAAGAGCAAGTTGTTCGGAACTTTCGGAAAATCCGCTTTCGCGGGCTGCAATCACGCGTGCCCGCAGCATCGCGCGCAGCAGTTTCGGACCCGATTGTGCCGCGTAGTGCCAGCCCGGCAGCGCCTTGGGCGCGATCAGCGCGCCGGCACGAATGGCCAGAACATGCGTTGCGCCAAGGTCTCGTGCAGCTGCGACAATGTCCGAGCGCCAGCCTGCAAGTGTCTGATTGCAAAGCGAGGCAAGGCTCTCGTTGCATCCGGGCAGGTCGGGCAGGAAGCTGTCGATCCCCGCCGCGTCAAGCCGCCGCATCACCTCGACCGTGAAGCGCCGCAGCTTGTTCGCCTCGTCGAACCACGCCGGGCATACCAGCACGCGCACCGCCCGCCCGCGGTCGAAGGCGAGCAGCATCTCCTCCCCCGACGAGCGGCCCTCTGAGGCGGGGGTGGTCCATGTCGAGATCACGGCTGAGAGGGGGTCTGGGAGGGGACTGGCGCGGGCTGGGAGGGGTCTAGCGGGGGTCTAGCTTCGCAAGGGCGAAAGCGCGCAGGGCGCCATAGGTTTCCAGCATCTCGCCATCGACGTCGTCATCCTCGATGACGATGCCGAGCCGGTCCTCCATTTCCGTCAGAAGCCCCGCGACCGCCATCGAATCCAGTTCCGGCAGGTGACCGAACAAGCCGGTTGCCGCATCGAACCCGGCCGCCTGTGCCGGATCGAGCCCGAGCACATCGGCGATCAGGCTCTTGAGTTCGCGGTCGAGCGCGGCTTCGCCCTCGGCGCTGTCGATGTTCGCAAAGCTGGTCATGCGTGCCCAAGTCCCTGTTGCAGGCGGTGGCGGCGGGGCTTAGCCATGCGCAGGGCCGCTTGCAAGTTTTGCAGCCGCGGCGGCTTCACCCCGCGCGGCGCAGCAGGCGCTTGGCGAGCGGCGGCCAGGCGCGCCATGCCAGCGGATCGAGGCAGTCGATCCGGTAACGCGGGCGGACCTCCTCCATCCAGTCGGCCTTGTAGGTCTGATCGCCGGTGCCGAAATCGACGAGGTCGACCCGGTCCGCATCGATTACATGGGCGAACAGCGCAGCGGTGAGCGTTGTGCCTGCCGAAAGCGCCTTGTGGCTTTCGAGATGGGCGAGCTTGTGGATGTAGGCGACGCCGTTCTCGACCGTCCAGACTTGCGCGGCGACCGCCAGCCCATCGCCCCGCGCGATGCCCAGCCGCAGCCGCCCGGCGGCCCCCTCGGCCTCTGCGAAAGCGCGCAGCATCGCCGGCTGATCCTCGGCCGGTTTCCAGCTGGCGGCGTAGATCGCCTCGTAATCGGCCCAGACCGCAGGATCGAAGCGGGTCAGCACCTCGACCTCGACCTTCCTGGCCTTGCGTTTGAGGGTGGTGCGCAGCGGGCCGGGGCGGGTCTGCCAATAGTCGGCAAAACTGCGCCCGCTCACGGCAAGCACGTGATTGAGGTCGCACGGGCTCACCGCGACCTGCCAGCCCGCCGCCCGGAAGGCGCGTGCCAGCCGCTCCGACGATCCGTCTTCTCCCGGCACGGGTTCGAGGGTAACGCGCCAGCCGCGGCGCTTGAGCTGGCGGGCGATTGCGAGGAGCAGCCGGTCCCCCGCCGCGCCCGCAGGCGCAAGTTCGCGCCAGGTGAAGCTGTACCAGTTGCGCAAGGGGGTGATGCGCCCGCGATCCTCCATCAAGGCGAGCGCGGCGGTGGCATCGGCGTCGCTGGCGATGGCGATCAGCGGGGTCAATCCGGTCTGCGCCAGCAGGGCAAACCACTCCGCGCGGTCGAACGGCGCCTTGCCTTGCGCACCCGTGAGGGCTTGCAAGACGTTAACGCTGTCGTGATACCGCGCTTCGATCACTGGGAAGAACACTCCGTCGATGCCGCAGCCGCCTGAACCCCTTGCCCGACCGCTCGATCACCTTGCCGAATTGGCGAGCGATGCGGGGCGCGGCGAGGCACCGGCGCTGGTGCTGCGGGATGAGACGCTTAACCACAACCGGTTAAGACAGCGTGTCGCGCGGCTTGCCGGGTGGCTGGCGCAGATGGTGCCTCAGAAAGGCGCGCGGGTGGCGAGCTGGGCGGCCAAGGGCGAACTCACCTGCCTGATGCCGCTGGCGGCGGCGAGAGCGGGCCTGGTGCATGTGCCGATCAACCCGCTGCTGAAGCGCGCGCAAGCCGCGCATATCCTTGCCGACAGCGGCGCGCGGCTGCTGATCGGCACCGGCTCGCGCCTCGCCAGCTTTGAACCCGGCGATCTGCCCCCGGAATGCGCTGCGCTGGGCGAGGCCGAGGCGCTGGCGGCGGCGCAGGCCGCGGGCGTGGACCTGCCGCCATCGAAGGCCGATCCGTCGGACCTTGCGGCGATCCTCTACACCTCCGGTTCCACGGGCAGGCCCAAGGGGGTCATGCTCAGCCATGCCAACATGTGGCTTGGGGCGGTGAGCGTGGCGGATTACCTCGGGCTCGCCGCGGATGACGTGACGCTCGCGGTGCTGCCGCTGTCCTTCGACTATGGGCAGAACCAGCTGCTCAGCACTTGGGTTGCGGGCGGGAGCGTGGTGCCGCTCGACTTCCTGTTCCCCAAGGATGTGGCGAAGGCCTGCGCGGCGCACGGGGTGACGAGCCTTGCCGCAGTGCCGCCGCTGTGGGTGCAGCTGACCGAGATCGACTGGCCCGAGGAAGCCCGCGCGCCCTTGCGGCGGCTGACCAACAGCGGAGGCGCGCTGACGGTCGATCTGGTGCGCTCGTTGCGGAGGCTGTTCCCCGCAGCGCGGCTGTTCCCGATGTATGGTCTCACCGAGGCGTTCCGTTCGACCTATCTTGACCCGGCGCTGGTCGACGCGCACCCCACATCGATGGGCACAGCGATCCCCTTCGCGGAGATTCTCGTCGTCACCGATGCGGGCGAAATCGCCGCCGATGACGAGGAGGGCGAGCTGGTCCACTGCGGGCCGCTCGTCGCGCAAGGATACTGGCAGGACCCGGAGCGCACCGCCGAGCGGTTCCGCCCCGCGCCCGCGGCTTCCGCCTATGGCGGGATGGCGGTGTGGTCGGGTGACCGGGTGAAGCGGGATGCCGAGGGGCTCCTCTATTTCGCCGGGCGGCGCGATGCGATGATCAAGAGCGCGGGCAACCGCATTTCCCCTCAGGAAATCGAGGAGGCGGCGCTCGCCTCGGGGCTTGTGGCCGAGGCGGCGGCGCTGGGCGTCAAGCACCCACGTCTGGGGCAGGCGGTGCATCTGGTGGTGCGCGGCGACCCCGCCGGCGGCGAGGCGCTGGTGAGGCGGCTCAAGGCGGAACTGCCCAATTTCATGCAGCCGCAGATGATCCACTGGCGCGAGGCGATGCCCCTGAACCCCAACGGCAAGATCGACCGGACTGCGCTGCAGGCCGAACTCGAAAGGGAATTCTCCGCATGAAGCCGGTCGGCCCGATCCCCCCCGGCTTCGAGAGCTTCGAAGGCGAACTCGCGATCGGCGGCCGGCGTGTGAGCGCGCTGGTGGCCGAGGCCGGGCGCACGCCGCTGTTCGTCTATTCGCGCGGGATGCTCGATGCCCGCATGGCCGAACTGCGCGCCGCGCTCCCATCGCGGATTGGGGTGAACTATGCCGTGAAGGCCAACCCGCACCCTGCGGTGATCGCTCACATGGCGGGCCTCGTGGACGGCTTCGACATCGCCTCTGCGGGGGAGCTCATGCTGTGTGTCGCCGCCGGGATTGACCCGCGGCGCATCAGCTTTGCCGGGCCGGGCAAGCGTGACGAGGAGCTCGAGGCCGCGATCCGCGCAGGCGTGACACTCAATTGCGAGAGCGAGGGTGAGGGCGCGCGGGCGCTGGCGATCGGGGCGCGGCTCGGCGTCGCTCCGCGCATCGCGGTGCGGGTGAACCCAAGCTTCGTGATGACCGGATCGGGGATGAAGATGGGGGGCGGCGCGAAACAGTTCGGCGTCGATGCCGAGCGCGTTCCGGCGCTCGCCCGGCACCTCATCGCCGAAGGGGCCGAGTGGCGGGGCCTGCACATCTTCACCGGCAGCCAGACGCTTTCGGCGGACGCGATCATCGAAGCGCAGACCAATGTGCTGGCGCTGGCGGCGGCGCTGGCGCAGGACATTGGCGCGCCGCTTCCCAAGCTCAACATGGGCGGGGGGCTGGGCATTCCCTACTTCCCCGGAGACACCCCGGTCGACCTGCCCCGCGTCGGCGCCGCGCTGGCGGAACGCGTGGCGGACCTGCCGCCGGTGCTGGCGGACACCGAATTGTGCATGGAGCTTGGCCGCTATCTTGTCGGCGAGGCGGGGGTGTACCTGACCCGCGTGATCGACCGCAAGGAAAGCCACGGCACCACCTTTCTCGTGACCGACGGGGGCCTCCACCACCAGCTGGCCGCCTCGGGCAATTTCGGGACGGTCGTGCGCCGCAACTATCCTTCGGCAATCGCCACCCGCTACGGCGAGGCGGCGAGCGAGGAGGTCAACATCGTCGGCTGCCTGTGCACGCCGCTCGACCGGCTTGCCGACAACGCCATGATGCCGCGCGCCGAGGTCGGCGATCTCGTCGCGGTGTTCTGCGCCGGGG